>Ga0206981_10152_pt1 | contig 21205 bp, 17 predicted proteins | sample Alteio_BWMinCont_17_FD_153312 | JGI IMG/M metagenome (GOLD analysis project Ga0206981, IMG submission 153312) | Enriched cells from forest soil in Barre Woods Harvard Forest LTER site, Petersham, Massachusetts, United States -... | ecosystem: Environmental > Terrestrial > Soil > Temperate forest >... | reverse complement strand
AGCATAGCCATGCGCTTTCATACCAGCGTAAAAGCATTGCGTCATGCGAATCATCTTAGCGAAAACAGTGTTGTGATCCTGGGTCAACATCTGATTGTGCCCACTCATGTAGCCAATACGCAGTTTGCAGAACTCGGAGATAAGACCCAGGCTCCAGTGTTAACGGAAGACGTGACTTATACGGTACAACAGGGTGAAACCATTCAAGATATTGCGCATAAATTCCATATCCCGCTGCCCTCTTTGCGCGTCGCTAATCTGTTATCAAATAATATGGTACATGAAGGCGATCAGATAATGATTCCAGCACGGCTCTAATCTACTACGAAACGGTCATTGCAAATTGTCAGCAGACCCTAGAAAAGCATCCTTTTTATTTGGCTGTGAACATCTTTTTTTGCATGCTTGACCTCACTCATAAATTGTTTAAAAGCAGATGGTCTTGGGCCTGCTATGGGAGGTTTAAACGTTGTGGACGTGGGTCTTGAGTAGTGATCTGCTTCAACAAGGTGAGCGTTCAAATTCACAGATTGAGCGGGCCTTTGATGAACGGGTACGGGCTTAAAAAATAGATTTTTATTGGTTTCAATCACAAGGGGCGCAAGATTCGGTCTTCGTTTTGCTAGAGATAAATCCGTTTGATTAACACGAACTAAGGCTTGGCTGGCTTCAACCTCTGCTATGATGTTCCTTAACACGCTATCTACTTCAGCTTGATCAGTAACTTGTTTAGCCGTTAATAATTTTTGGGCACGTCTATCTTCTTCTTGTTTTAATTTGAGAGGATCTTTTAACGCATGATTCACTAAGCCTGCGATAACCGGCAACACTTGCTTCACGGCATTCAGATAAATCACTTTTTTAAAAAATCGAATTTCTTCTTTGGATACGCCAGAGGGTAGACAATAGGTCGGGAGAATTTTAGTAACTTTCTCAATGGCTGAAATAACATAGGGATGATCTTGGCCTGATTGAATAATATTGAGATGATTTGTTAATTTCTGCTCTTTCAATTTAATCAATAAGCGTACTTCATTGATTCGGACAAGCGATTCTAAATGAGCAAAGTCTTCACCAATGATGGTGGAAACAATATAAGATAATTTTTGTTTAAAGCTCACATAAAATTGTCGTTTCAATGCATCATTAAACAGATCGCCATGTTCAGCCTGGGTTTTTTTAAGATTTTTGTAAATACGATTGGTATAGTCCTGCAAGAATTTTTGAGTGGCAAAGCGCATATAATAAGTCGAGTCAAAAGCATATTCATTACCCGGTAAAGGTTCTTCTCGCAATGCGGTGGTTAACATGCCTAATTTCATAATGAGAGAGCGTATCGGGATTATAACAAACTTACTGTCAACACCTAATGCAGTAGATAAGCCCCAAACAACAAATTGAGTTGATGCTCCTATGCCAATTAAGAAAAAATTATTGCGTGACACTTGTTGATAGCGATGCGTATCGCACATATTTAAGCGATAATCGAGAAAGGTTTGGCCTAAAAACCAAGGTGAAATAATCCAATTCAATATAAATCCGAAATAGCGTTGATTGAAGAAAAATTCAAGCAAGACTAGGTGGGTTAGATAGTTAACACTGGTGTTAACATCACTTTGTCGTTTCTCATGAGCTGGACATCCACAATTAAAATGTGGCAGATTTTGAGAAATGCTTTCTGCCACGGCATCAGAAAATGATGCTGAGTTTATTGTGTCGCGTACGGCAAAACGTGGAAACTCTTGTGCAAGATAGCCAGTGATTGCAATATCCAATGCATATAATTCATAAGAGTCCTTATTGACGACATGCACTTCTAAAAACGGTCTAACAAATTTATAATATGCATAAGAGATCAGCAGCATAGGTGCAGCTGTATAGACGGTCTGTACCAAGGCTGTGCGGATTTTTTCTGATTTTTTAATGGAGAGCAAAGCTTCTGGAAAATGCGCTAACAGCTGCATGGCTCCATCTATCAGATTGCGCGCATTATGTGTGTTAGTGACCCATTGTAGTGCTGAATAAATTGATTTGATCGTGCTATTGTTTTTAATTTTGAGGTAGGCATCTAAAGCGTTATGTTGTAAAGAAATATAACCCTCTTTAACACTAATGGGGAGAGCGTCGCTTACATATTGTTGCATTCTTGGGAACATGTAAGCTCCATAAAATATGAGAATTAATTAAAAGGTACCATAACAAACCTTAAGAAATTCTTAATGTATTTAATTCAGAATGAATCAGTCGACGTCCATCGGTCTTGCCATGGCGAATGCGGCATTCTTATTCCAAGATCCCCCTACTCCCCAGGCGTAAGCTGCAGGTTTGCCTGTCTTAGGGTTTGCCTTCAGTAATAATGTGCCAATACCAATACCCCCTTTAAAGGGTTTGCGCGTGTCTTGACTATGTCTTGCTGGTGCGGAATCTGCAACGCGCACAGAATAGACATTCGTGTCTCTAATAGGTTTGTTCATCACCACCATAATATGCCCGCTAGTGCTACGACCCCGTGAATTTTTTTTACGAAAAACAAGAATATCACCCGGTTTTAAGTCATCGAGATTTTCAACAGTATTCCAATAGCTATCCGGATTATCAGTGAGCTCAGCAAAAAATTCATAATAATGCTGTGTTGCAGGAGAATACGAGCCACTATAGTTGACTAAGCTTGAATAGGCATGCGGAGAAATTTCTTGCAGAATATGATCCACAAAATTAGAACAATCGACTATGTATACCCCTCGATCCGTGTCGAAGTGTGCGCCGCCTAATTTGTAACGGCTATAATGCAAGGTGTTCACAGTTTTGCGAACGAAGTCGACCAAATCGTTTTGAACCGGCGCAATAAAACTTGTGGGCGGTATCAACAATGCTCTCGCACGCAGCGGTTTAGTGGGCTTTTTGATAGCCTTCTTTTTTATTACTGTTTTGCTGTGCTTAATTATTTTTACGTGTCGAGGATGATGATGAAGTGGCTTCTTATGCGGTGTAGCATAACTCAAACCAGAACAGATCATCATGCTCAATAAAGCCAAAGGTAAAGCTAATCGAAACATTTCATAAAATCCTTATTTTTGAAGCTTAACGCTCACATGAAAAATATGTGTGCACATTGTTCATGTCAACGCGCCATTATAATAAATAATGCTAGAAACATCGACTTTTAATGCAACTACTCTCGCTAATAGAATATTAAATAGACAGCAATAAACAATTAACCCTGAAATTGTAGTATTACTACTCATGAAGGTTGTGATAATCTTCTCTGCTCGCAAATGGGGTGAAAATATTCAAATGGAAATTAACAAAAAAATTGCAACTGAGTTGAATGTAAAAATAATACAAGTCGATGCCGCCATCAAATTATTAGATGAGGGTTCAACTGTTCCGTTTATTTCACGGTATCGTAAAGAAGTTACCGGCGGTTTATCTGATACGGATTTGCGTAATCTCGAAGAGCGTTTGAATTATTTGCGCGAGTTAGACGCGAGACGTGACGTCATTCTGAAAAGCATAGCCGAAAGCGAAAAACTCACCCCAGCATTGGAAAAAGCCATACGCGAAGTTGACAACAAATCCACGCTAGAAGATTTATATTTGCCATATAAACCGAAACGTCGCACTAAGGCGCAAATCGCTAAAGAAGCAGGTCTTGAACCCCTAGCGATACAATTGCTTAATGATCCTATGCTTTCACCAGACAATTTAGCTGAAGCGTATGTTAATGCAGAAAAAGGCATTGCGACAGTCAAGGATGCTTTAGAAGGAGCAAAGCAAATATTAATGGAATTATTCGCGGAAAATGCCGATTTGATTGGCGACCTGCGTGAATATGTTTGGGATAATGGTGTCATAAAAAGTGAATTAGTCAAGGGACACGAACAAGACGGCGTCAAGTTTTCAGATTACTTTGATTATCAAGAACCCTTAAAAAAAATTCCCTCGCATCGCGCACTGGCTTTATTGCGTGGCCAGCGTGAAGGGATCTTGTCGGTTAATTTAATTTTAGACGAGGCGAATGAAACGAGCTGTAAATTTAAAATTACTCAGTGTTTTCATATTGAGAATCGCAATCGTCCAGCAGATAAATGGTTAAATGATGCGGCAAGTTTTACCTGGAAAGTCAAATTAGCATTAAAGCTCGAAGTCGAACTCATGATGCGCTTACGCGAAAGTGCCGAAATCGAAGCGATAAAAGTATTTGCTAATAATTTAAAACATTTATTAATGGCGGCACCAGCCGGATCGCGCGCCACATTGGGACTTGATCCAGGTCTACGCACAGGAGTGAAAGTCGTCGTCGTTGATGAAACGGGAAAACTCTTATTTCATACTGCCATATTCCCGCATGCGCCGCGAAATGATTGGGAAGGTTCTCTTGTGTTACTCGCAAAAGTGTGTAAACAATTCCATGTTTCGCTAGTCAGTATTGGCAATGGTACAGCCTCACGCGAAACGGATAAATTAGTTTTAGAATTAAAAAAACGTCATCCAGAATTAAAATTGACAAGCATCGTCGTATCCGAGGCGGGTGCTTCAGTTTATTCTGCTTCGGCGCTTGCTGCGGATGAATTTCCTGATTTAGATGTTTCGTATCGCGGGGCTGTGTCTATAGCGCGGCGTCTGCAAGATCCGCTAGCTGAATTAGTTAAGATCGATCCGAAATCCATAGGCGTTGGCCAATATCAACATGACGTGAATCAAGTCAAGCTTGCGCGTATGCTCCATGGTGTTATGGAGGATTGCGTGAATGCGGTGGGCGTGGATGTCAATACTGCCTCTACTCCACTGCTTGCGTGTATTGCCGGTTTGAATGAAACAATTGCCAAAAATATTGTTGCCTTTCGCGATGAAAATGGAAAGATTAAAAATCGCAAACAATTGAAAAAAATTCCACGTCTAGGTGAAAAAACATTTGAGCAGGCCGCTGGTTTTTTACGTATCGTTGACGGGGATAATCCTTTGGATTCATCTGCCGTTCACCCAGAAGCGTATGTCATTGTTGAAAAAATTATGACGCAAGAAGAAAAGTCTATTAAGGAACTGATGGGTAATGCCGCGATTTTAAAAAAATTAAATCCCGCTCATTTTGTTGACGAGCATTTTGGTATACCCACTGTTACGGATATTTTACAGGAATTGGAAAAGCCTGGACGTGATCCTCGTCCTGAATTTAAAACAGCAACGTTTCAGGAAGGGATAGAAGTCATTGGTGATTTAAAGTCGGGACAACTTTTAGAAGGTGTCGTGACTAATGTTGCGAATTTCGGTGCATTTGTTGATATTGGCGTGCATCAAGATGGTTTGGTGCATATTTCCATGTTAGCGAATCATTTTGTCAAAGACCCTAATGATGTGGTTAAAGTGGGTGATATCGTCAAAGTAAAAGTATTAGACGTGGATGTGGCGCGTAAACGCATTCAATTGACTATGGTATTAACCGAGACAGCGCCTGTGCCAGTAAAGCAAAAGTCTGCACCTGTGAGTGTTAAGCAGAAAAATTCTCAAAATGGTGTCATGGAAAATTCGCTGCAAAACGCGCTACGCAAGTTAAAATCCGAGGAATGATCCCTAACTCCTGCTGGCAACCAAGTTCCTTCTCCCAACGAAGTGCTTTGGGAGAAGGAACTTGGTCATCAGCAGGGGTAGAGTAATGGCTTAAGCACTTTTCAAAAATGAAATTTCTGCTTCAGTCGATGGCCGTCCTAATGCCGTATTCCGTTGCGGAAAACGACCAAATTCTTTTATCACGCGAAAATGTGCATAAGCATAAGCTAAAAACAATTGATAAACTTGAGTCGTCTCTGTCATAGAAAGTGAAACTAAATTTTGAAACAAGCGTATAGACTCTTCTTGAATTTCACTACTCTCGGCATGTACCAAAGGCATATAGAAAAAAACGCGTTCAATTAAAGTTAACGATTGATCCATTTTATTTTTTAAACCTTCAATGCAAAGTTCTTGTGCTTTTTTGTCATAATCAAATGCTTTTGCAGAATTGCGATGTAAGTATCGAGAAAATTGATCTAACAAAATAATCAGCGCAAGACGACCACGCGGGCTTTCAGCCCAGTCATGATGTCCACCAGCAATAACATCTTGATAATCATGGCCAAAAGACTGAGTAATCATTTCTTTTAATTTTTCGCTTTCACCAAACCAAAGATTAGTGCGGTCACTGGTAGGTAAATCCGCCATACCCAGATCCCCGAACCAAAAGTCTAGCAAAGCATGAACTTTATCAGGCATGACAATCACCTCCTATATCCAAAGAATAGCACAATTTTGCACACACGAGATGATCAAAAAGTAATCAATAGCGCGAAGGCGAGATGTTTTCCTATAACGGTATTATTTTTTAATGCAAAATTATTTTGCCAGTAATTAGTTTTTAAGTAATTTTCCAGCAATGAGCGCTGCCATCAATCGAGGGACTAATTTTTCAGTTAAATGCTCTTTATCTAAATGTGGATCAAATTCAACAATTTCGGTGCCAATGAGCTTGGCATCATCGGCAATAGTCATTAATGCACGACATAAACTGGCGGCAGATAAGCCTCCAGGCTCGCTCACACCGGTTCCAGGTGCCTCGCGTGGATCAATGCTATCAATATCAATCGTCACACCAAATGCAGCCGTGTTGGTTTTAACGAGGGTCAAGGCTTCTTGCATAACAGCGTCCAAGCCGCGAGCTTCGACTTCTTCCATAAAATAAATGCGGACATTCAAATTTTTTAAATTTTCAACTTCGCCTTGTTCATAGCTGCGTGCGCCTATTACACAAACATGCTCGGGTTTCAGTTTGACGTCGGGAGTCTGAATGCTTGCTAGAGAGCGATCACCTAGCCCTAACAGACTGGCTAAGGGCATACCATGAATATTACCTGTCTGCGAAGTGGCAAAAGTATGGCTGTCTAAATGTGCATCTATCCAGATTAATCCTAAATCCCCCTCTTCTTTAATCGCACTAGAGGCGCCGCTCCATGTGCCAATTGCGCAGGAGTGATCGCCGCCAAATACGGTAAAAAATTCTTTACTCTTAGTGAGGTCGGCGACTATTGCTGCCAAGTCCTGATTGTGACGTAACACGGCATCCAGTACTGCAGCCGGGCCTTGCGCACTAGCAGGTTTCAGCATAGCGCGCCATTCTAAATTTAAGCCTTGATCTTTTAATGCCTGCAGATAAGGAGAGGCTTTTAAAACTAAGGGTCCATCAGCCGTTCCTGCAGATGATGCGGCGATTCCCGATGCTGAACCGATAAGATGTACCGTTTTTTGAGTTATTGTCATCACCTACTCCTGATTCTCTATATGAAAAAGAGCAACAATATATCGTAAAATAGTGAGCGTTGTATACTGTAGCTCTAGGTGTATAATCGACTCCTTGTATCTATTCAGTGGGCTTGCTGAATAGATACGGACTCCTTTAAATTATTTGCGTCGAAAGTTATGTCTGAATTTATTGAAGATATATCAACCTGCTTCAGGACGTTGATCACGCCTGCTAAGCTTTTTAAACTGTTGCCGTTGCCGCCGAAAATCGGTAAGCAGGTGATTTCTGCGCGTCTTGCCGCCAGTCAAATCATGCAAGGTCAGGACAAAAGGCTCTTAGTGATCGTGGGGCCTTGCTCGATTCATGACTACGCTGCCGCCTTGGAATATGCACACTTATTAAAAAAAGCCGCTGCATTTTATGCGGATGAACTTTTGATCGTGATGCGTGTTTATTTTGAAAAGCCGCGCACGAATCTAGGCTGGAAAGGTTTAATTCGCGATCCTTACTTGAATGGGTCATTTGACATTAACCATGGCTTATCACTAGCCCGAAAATTATTATTAGATTTAGGCAATTTGGCGCTACCGGCGGCGACAGAATTTCTGGATACGATAACGCCGCAATATTTAAGTGATCTGATTTCGTGGAGCGCAATTGGCGCACGCACTTCAGAAAGCCAAACGCACCGCGAGTTTGCATCGGGATTAGCTATGCCTGTTGGCTTTAAAAATACGACAGATGGTAATGTTCAAATTGCTATTGATGCAGTTCAAGCCGCAAGACATCCGCATCATTATTTAAGTATTGCAGCGACAGGCGTCACTGCTATTGTGGTAACGCCAGGGAATCCCAATTGTCATATTGTTCTGCGCGGCGCTAAACACGCAACAAATTATTCCGTCACTCATATTCGTGATGCGGTAAACGCACTGAAGAAAGCTAACCTGCCAGCGCATTTGATGGTTGATTGTAACCATGGCAATAGCAGCAAAAATTATTTGCAGCAAAATTACGTCGTCGATAGTTTAGCGGAGCAAATGGCAAGCGGCGCAAATGCAATTTGTGGCGTGATGATTGAAAGTAATTTGGTTGCAGGAAAACAACAGTTGGAAGGGAAAAATTTAGTTTACGGTCAGAGCATTACCGATGGCTGTATTTCATGGGACGATACGCTTATTGCCTTAGAAAAACTGGCTTATGCAAGACTTGGAAATAAACTGCGAAGCGGGTAGCGTGGACAAAGCACAGCGTGTCCGCGGACAGTATCTCCGATCCGCGGACACGCTGTGCTTTGTCCACGCTACACGCTTCGCACAAGGAGTTTAAATTTGAATACGCAACTTTGGTTGTCAAAACTGATTTCGTTCGACACGACTTCACGTCATTCTAATCTCGAATTAATTGATGTGGTTGATCATTGGTTTAAAAAACATAATATTACTCCGCGCATCACGCGAGCCGCAAACGAACCCAAAGCCAATTTGTTTGCTTCACTTCCTGCAAAAGATGGCAGCGTTCAGGGCGGTATTATTTTATCGGGACATACCGATGTGGTACCCGTTGATAATCAACAGTGGTCAAGCAACCCTTTTGAGGCTGTCGAAAAAAACGGTCGCATTTATGGTCGCGGTGCTTGTGACATGAAAGGATTTCTTGCTGTTATTTTAAGTTTGTTACCAGTGTTTCAAAAACAGCAGTTATCACAGCCCATTCACTTTGCTTTTTCTTATGACGAAGAAATTGGCTGCTTCGGCGCGCCGTTACTGATACAAGATTTTTTATCTGCCGGCATTCAGCCTAAAGCGTGTATTGTTGGGGAGCCAACCGATATGCGTCCTGTGGTGGGCCATAAAGGCATTCAACTTTTTCAATGCAGCATTAAAGGTCTTTCTGCTCACTCCTCTTTGACGACACAAGGTTGTAATGCAATTGAGTATGCTGCCAAATTAATTTGCGCTATTCGCAAACTTGCGGATGATATTCGGCAAGAAGGCCCTTTCAATGCGGATTTTGATATACCGTTTACGACATTGACAACCAATATCGTGAAAGGCGGTATTGCGGCAAATACGATTCCTGATGCTTGTGAATTTATGTTTGAATTTCGACATTTGCCGGAGGTTGATCCACAAATCATATTAACAAAAATTCAAGCCTATATTGATAATGAATTATTGCCAGAGATAAGACGAGAGTATCCTGAAGGATGTGTCACATTAAAAAATTTAGCAGGCCCTCCCAGTTTTGAGGCAAGTGAGACGGCTGACATTACGCAGCTCATTCGTACTGTGAGTGGCGAGAATGCAATTTTAAAAGTCGCTTATGCAACTGAGGCGGGTCAGTTTCAGGCAGCCAATATACCGACTATCGTCTGTGGACCAGGTAATATTGCCCAAGCTCATCGCGCTGATGAATATGTTACGATTGAGCAGTTAAGGCTATGTGAAAATTTGTTAAAAAAATTAATGTCTAATTCGTTAAACACAAACGGGCACATTGCGAGCTGATTTTTTTTTCCGCTTAGAGTGTGATTTTGGCTTAATTTTTGGTGCGGCGTGAAAACGCGGCGAATGATTTTGAGGTGGACTTTCAAATTTTTTGGTAGCCAAGGAAACTTTTTCCTCAGAAAGAGATGCGGGTTTTACCGCATCTCTTTCGTTAACAGAGGCAACAAGTGAAGAGCCTGGTTGTTCCTCTGAATATTTCATCTCTACAAAGGGTTCTTGGTCTATTTTCACCTGCGGCGACACGGCCATTTCAAAACTCATTTCACTGATGGGATGATCAGGTTCACCCTCTTGCATGTTAATATTGGGGTCAGCTTCGCCTTGTTTGATTTTATCAATCGGGTTCAATGGAAGAATGCTTGATGCATTAATAATTCTAAGAGCAGCAAGTTGACTTTCCAGTTCGGCGATCTTGCTGTTTAAACTATTCACTTCGCCGATCCTTAATGATTTTATAGCAGCCAGGTTCGTTTCTGTTTTCTGTTTTGCAAGACTGAGCTTAAATAAATTTCCGGTGCTAAGGCTCGTTTCATTAAAGCCGCGCTGCCAAGCAAAATAGGTGTGTAATAAAGTATTTTTTGTAAGTGTATCTTTTAAGATTGCTTGACGTTCTTCGATGTTTGCAATCGTATCAATGTATGCGCGCACGGAATCTTTGTAAGGGAGCAATTGGCCACGGTTAACGCGTCCGGAAGCAATGAGATTAAAAACCATTTTGGACAATGTTGAATTTAAAATGTTGGTATAATTGAGAAAATATCCTTCAATGACAAAACTTTTTTCCGTAAATGTTGTGTCAACGAATCCTTCATTTTGTGGTTCTAGATTTACATAATTATATTGAAGTTCACGGCTTTCATCTTTATCGCGTAATTTTCTCGCTAAATTTAAATAAGCCGCATAGCATTTATAGGGGAACTCGTAATTTTCAAGAGGCAAAGAACGAAGCTTAGCGATTATAGCGTGTGCAAAATTATTAATAATCAGGTAGGAATAGTCTGCATCTAAAAGATATTCCAACACGTTAAAATAGCCCTGAATCAAAGTAAAAATCTTGTCTTTATGACTGCGATTTATTAAAAAATATTTCCCCCATATCATATCGGGATGGTGATCGGCTTGACAGAGTAAAGTGTATAATTTGTTAGAATTTACCAGCCGATTTCGAGCTAGTAGCTCATCAAAATACAAAGGATTAAATAAGGCATCCTTAGCGGTAGCCTCATGAAGTTTTTCTTCTTCGCCCTCTAAAGTCGGTGCGTGCATGAGTGCTTTAAAAATTGTAATGTGAGGGGCTTTATTTTTTGAGGCGAGTTTTTTATATTCAGAATAGATATAACCTAGGTTACTGCTGTTAATACCTGCTGGATCTGATGAGCGTGTAACCCAAAAAAACTTTCCCAGTGACTTAAGCGGGTCTAATGCGCAAGCGATAAGATTGGCTTTTTGATTTTCATCTTTAATTTGCAAAATGTAAGTTCGTAGTAACCGTTTATAGCCCCTTCGATTAGCTAGCATTACCAGGGTTTTATCATTTAGCTGGTCATTAATAAGCCAACCCATGAGTTTAACCGTTTTTTGGTTATCAGGCTCTTTTTCAAACGAATCGAGGTCAATAGGATTAAAATGTGAATACGACATGCCATCTCCCTCACGCAATGTTGATTTCACATTATACAGAAATGAGAGGAAGTGTCAAAATATGCTAGGCAGCTTCCCGTCATCAATGAGTTTGATGACGGGATTAGAGATCAGTTAATACCTGTTGCGCTAAATGTTGCTGTTGCACCACCGGGACCAGTAAGTGTACAGGTTGACGTTACATTCGCAGTTACTGCTGCTGCCGTAATCGTATAACCTGAAGGGATACCACCTTGGAGAATGCTACCAACGTCTGAGCAGTTTGCTACAGCTTGTCCATTCGTTGCTTTTTCAGTTCTTACTGCGTAATTTTCCGCATTGCCAGAAGCCAATGCGCCAGCAACACCTTGCGTTGCTGCAGTTTGAGCGTCTGAGGTGATGTTAAATAACTTAGGAATAGCAACCGCCGAGAGAATACCTAAAATAGCGATTACTAGCACTAGTTCGATTAAGGTGAATCCTTTTTGTAAATACGTTAAACCAGGGCGATGCGTCATAGTTTATTCCTTCGTAATAAATAAATTCCATTAAGCTGAGATTATAACATAGGCAGTTTCTTATTTAGAATATAAATCTCTGAATTAACCTGCTTTTTTTGCAACGCTAGCCAGATCCCAAATCGGTAAATACACAGCAAAAGCTAAAATCAATATTAAGCCGGCAATAAAAATAATCAAGATAGGCTCAATGGTATCGCCCAGTCGTTTCAAATCGTAGTCAACTTCGCGTTTGTAAAACATGGCAATTTGATCCAACATGGGCCCAAGTTCACCAGTTTCTTCGCTGATACTTAATATTTGTAATTCCAAGGGAGAAAACAAATTAGTAATAGCCGCGGCCTGAGCCAGATTGTTGCCGCGCTCGATGGCTTCACGCATCATCAATATGCGTTTTTTTGCATATTCATTGTTAACAGATTGGGCGATAAGTTCAATGCCCTCAATCAATGGAATGCCTGAATTCAAAGTGATGGCAAATGACTGTGAAAAGCGCAATAGCATAATGCCGTTGAGGACTTTGCCAATGATGGGAACATGCAACAAAAATTTATCCCAAGCTAGACGGCCGGAAATGGTACTAATGTAATAATAAAAGCCCCATATTGCACTTGCAGCGCCAATGAGAAGAATGATCCAGTCATGAACGAAAAAATTAGACATGCCAATAAAAAAACGTGTAGCCCAAGGCAACTCAACTTTAGCTTGGGCAAACACTTTTGCGAAAGAAGGGATAACAAAAACATTGATTAACACAACGGCAATGACCATAGCAATCATCACGAAAAAGGGGTAACGCAGAGCGGTTTTAATATCTTTTGCCGCACTGGTTTCGAGTTCCAGATATTGATTGATACGCATGAATGCATCAGCAATATGACCACTGCTTTGCCCTACTCTGACCATACTAATCATTAAAGGCGAAAAAATTTTAGGGTAGTTTTGCATTGCGGTTGCCATGTCTTGGCCTGCTTCAAGATGTTCGACCACACCATACAAAATCGTAGCCAAATTGGTATTTCGCATCGTATCGGCCAGATGGCGAAGAGAAGTTGAAATGGGCACGCCGGTACTGACTAAGGTATACATTTGTCTTGCAAAAACGGCTAGTTCTTCCGTTGAAACTTTGCGATAAAAAAATTCTTCTTTTATTTTTTGCCAATCGGATTTGGAGTCTTCTTCTGCAAGAATTTTAATAGGGGTAATACCTTCTTGGATCAGCTGTAAGCTCAAGGTATCGGCAGCTTGCGCCATGCGTTTACCATTGACCAGGATCCCTTTAGTGTCTCTACCTTTATAAATAAAAATAGGCATTGGATGCTTGTCTCATCATGTGGTTGGTTGAGAAAGATCGGATTTTAATTCTTCAGGTTCTTCGCTGGCAATTCGCATTACCTCGCTGATGGTGGTGACATCTTTGATTACGAGGTCTAATCCACTGAGTGCTAAAGGTCTAAACGTTTCTTGTTTATGTGCTTCATCTTCGAATTCTTTTATGTTTCCCGAACGTAAAGCTTCAGCAAGAGAGCTATTCCATTCTAATAATTCAAAAACCCCTACCTGACCTTTAAATCCCGTACTGTGACAATAGGTGCAGCCACGCCCCCTTTGAAAGGCATGTTTACTATATGTGTCACCAGCCACACTTTCAAGCCAGATTTTTTCTTCCGTATTTAAGTCGTGTTTTTGCTTGCAATTATCGCATATTCGGCGCACTAAACGCTGCGAGATTACGGCTCGTAATACTGCTGCAACCAAATAACTTTCTATACCCATATCAATTAAGCGTAAGGTGCTGCTGATAGCATCGTTAGTGTGTAAAGTCGATAAGACTAAATGTCCTGTCATTGCCGCACGGATTGCAATGGCTGCCGTTTCTTGATCTCGCAATTCCCCTACCATGATGATGTCGGGATCTTGACGTAAAATCGCACGCAGCGCACGAGCAAAAGTTAGATCAACTGCTGGTTGCACTTGTACTTGACTGATGCGCGGTAAGCGATATTCGACAGGATCTTCTACGGTAATAATCTTTTTCTCTGAATCGTTTAATTCTTTTAAGGCACCATAAAGCGTCGTTGTTTTTCCGCTGCCGGTAGGTCCCGTTAAAAGTAATAAGCCATTGGGTAGAGCAATGGTACGCCGTAATCTTTCAAGGACTAGGTCAGGCATACCAATTTGCCCTAAATCTAACAATTCAGTAGATTGATTTAATAAACGCATAACGACAGATTCGCCAAATTGCACCGGTAGAGTTGAGAGACGGACATCAAAATTTTTATCTTTAATCTTAATACTAAAGCGCCCATCTTGTGGAATTCGCTTTTCTGCGATATTAATCCCTGCCATAAGTTTTAGGCGCAGGGTTAGCGCATGGACTACTTTTTTTTCTTTAATGATTTGTTCCTGCAAAACACCGTCAATTCGTTGCCGAATTCTTAAGACGTGTTCGTCGGGTTCGATATGAATGTCAGAAGCATTTGTTTGAACCGCGTCTTCAAATAAAGATTGTAAGAGTTTCACGACAGGGGCGTCGGTTGCCGAAAGACCTTGGCCTAAACGCGCAACGTTAAAATTACTTTCCTCTAACTCATCAGAAAGTTCTTCTGCGAACGTACTAATTTCAGTGGTGCGGCGGTACATCATGTCAATGACTTGTAATAAGTCTTCTTCTCGCACCAAAGCAATTTTTATGGGAAATTGTAAAATGCGAGTTATTTCGTCATAGGCAACAAGATCTTGTGGATCAACCATGCCAACCAAAAACTCGCCGCCTTCTTGCTTTAATACGATAGCCCGAAAATGGCGGGCGTAAAATTCTGGAAGACGAGCAACTAATTCGGGGTTTAAGGGGAAATCTTTCAAACGAACAAACGGAATTTCTAATTGGTTGGAGACAAGCTTAAGCATATGTTCTTCGTCGATAAATTGCATATCAACCAAAACACGTCCCAGGCGTTGCCCGGTAATTTTTTGTTGTGCTATAGCTTTCTCAAGTTGCTCTAAGGTAATTAAATTATTATCGACCAATAATTTTCCGATATGAATTTTTTGAATGTTCATGTGGAATACCTTTTAGTTTAAGACTCATCCTAGCTCACGGAATGCGATAAGCGCGACGCTAAGTAAGCTTTGAGTTCCGGATTAAAATCACCGGTATTTTCAGCATTGGCGTAAGCTTCCAGTGCTTGTGATTGATTGCCCATAGCTTCTAACGTCACACCTAGACCCAGCCACCATTTCCCATTCGATGGATTAATTGCCAATAGTTGTTTGTAAAGACCCGCAGCTAAACTATATTTTCCCGAACGTTGATATATCGCCGCGATAAAAGCATGATATTCGGGGTTGCTTTTTAATGAGGGTGCCGATTGCTCCAGTATCCGTAAAGCCGCTGAATTTTTTCCGGCATCAACCAGCATTCGCGCTTTTAATTCGACAAAGGGCGTGTAGTCGGCTTGTTGCTCTAAGCCTGCATTTATCATGTTTTCGGCTTCACTGCGGTTGCCGGTATTCATTAGCAGCGTGATAAGACTTTCTCGCGTCTTCAGTTGTTCGGGATATTGCATCAAGAGTACTTTTAAAATCTGTATTGCTTTATGATTTTGTCCGGCGGCCGAAAGCGTTAATGCTTGCTGATATTGTTGCTCTGAGGCTTCTTCGGTAACAGGATTTTTAATACTGATAGGCATGCTTTTTACGGTACTTTCAAGAGTGGGTATGCTGACATACGCAATATCCATTTGTAGCTCAGTCTCGTGACCGGTATCACTTAATTCTAGGCGTTTTAAATCCGCGTTAGCGTTTAGACTCAAAACTAATTTTAGATTTTTATTCTCGTCAGTGAACGCTTGAATATTCTCAATGCCGCTGCCAGCAAAATCTATTTTAGGTAATGCAGCTAGTAATTGTGTATTTTCAAAAATAATGGTCATTTCATTTTTATCGGTATTAGCGCTTAAACGATAAAGTGTATTCTGATTCAAGAGAAAGCGGAGATTCGTCATATCATGTTGCATCTGCAAAGCAATGCCCGTCAACATTGATGGGTTTGTCGTTATAGATGGCAATTCCTGTTCTAAAAAATCATGTGCGCGTGCCAGTGTTGGCGCTTTTTCAGCGCTTGTTTTTGGTATAACATTAGGTTTGAGCATTGCGCCATAAAGACAAATGACAATAAAAATCAGGCTTAATAAAATAATAAAAAAGTAATAACTTCTATTTTTATGCAGTTCGCGCGTGAAATTAGGATTCAAACCTTCGAGTAATTTTTCTGGATGCAAAAAAGGTCGAGGATTTTTTTCGAGATTTTTTAGCATGTCATTAATTAAACTCATTTAGATTATTCCCTTTTGAGCATAACAAAACAACACAATACCAATTATCACGACTAGTGTGGTGATAATTGCAATTAAAAAACCATTTGATCTTTGTCTAACGTCGGTATCTTGTATGGCAATTTTCATTACTTGACGGCTTACCGCGGTTTCGCCGCGTCCATAGGCTGCAAGCAGTGCCTTATGGCAGAGAATATTGACGATACGGGGTACGCCGTCGCTAGCATGAAACAAAATATCGCGCGCTTTTTTAGTAAATAATGACCCATAGGTGTAACCCGCCGTCGAGATACGATGAAACAAATAATTATCTAAATCTTCGCGTGACATTAATGGCAGGTAATATGAAAAGCTAATGCGTTGCTTCAGTTGGCGAAAGTTAGATTGATTTAAGGTTTCGTCTAGTTCTGGCTGGCCAAACAATACGACCTGCAATAGCTTAGTCGTTTCTGTTTCAAGATTGGTGAGCAAACGCAGTGTCTCAAGGCTTTCGGGTGGAATGGCTTGGGCTTCATCTATCAAGAGGACAATACGCTTATTTAGACTATGCAGCATGAGTAGGCGGTTATTGATTAAAGTCAGTAATTCATGCTGATCTTGTAATACCTCTGGGTGAAGTCCTAACTCGCGCGCCAAAGCGCGACGTAACTCAATAGGATTTAAATCGGGATTGGGAAGATAAGCGGTAACAAAATTGGGGCCTAAGCTATCCAATACTTTTCGACAGAGTAAGGTTTTTCCAGCGCCGACCTCACCAATTATTTTAATGAAGCCTTCGCCGCTGCGTAAGCTAAATAAAAGCGTATTTAAGGCTTCTTGATGCCCTTTTAAATGACAAAAAAATCCAATATTGGGCGTGATTGTAAAAGGAAGTTCTTTAAATTTAAAATGCTCTAAATACATCAACTTTCTCCTTTTAAATCCTTATGCTTTAGCCGTAATTAGCATCTGTTACTTCACCTTTATCGCCAAACACATCTACTAAACCACCGACATGAAAATCACGCGTGTCTTTTTCCACTTCGCAGGCTGCATGTTCTAAACTTTCTTCCCATACTTTATTGTTCACAAGAATGGGGCGCAGCAAAATCACTAATTCGTTTTTAGCCGATGCTTGACTGGTTCGCCTGAACAAGGCACCGATAAAAGGAATTCGGGAAAGTAGCGGTGTGCCGCCAATTGTTTCGGAAGTATCATTTTCCATTAGTCCGCCGATGACAACAACTTGGCCGCTTTTGGCGCGAACAATATTATCCGACTCACGAATTGTGCTTAATGCTAGAGGCAAAGAAAGCGTATTTGCCGCAGAACCGGTTGATCCGAGCACGATGGTTTTTTGCTGCTCTGTGACCAGACTAACTGAAGGATGGATATGCAGAATGACCGTCCCATTTTTGCTGATTTGTGGGGTGACATCCAAAGTAATTCCAGAAAAAAATGGTGTTAAGTTAACATTTTGTGAAGGCAAAGTGTTGGTGCCAACCACGGAATTGGTTGTTGATACCCCAGTCACAAAAAATTCATCCTGCCCTACTTTGATCACCGCTTTTTGATTGTTGACCGTTGAAATACGTGGACTTGAAAGTGTTTGGACATTACCTTGGGTTTGTAAAAAGTTCATTAAGGTACGGAAACTGCCTTTGATATTGATCGTAAAAATGGGATCAAAACTTTGTAACGCAGTGTTTGCAAATGCACCGGCACCTGATGCGCCCGAAGAATTGGGTCCATTGCCTGATTGGCTGAGCCCAGCTTCGTCACTTAGTGGGTTGCCTAACAAACTCCAATCGATACCCGACTCAAAATTATCAGCAAGTCGAATTTCTAAAATTTTTGCTTCAATAATGATTTGACGTTGTAGATTGGCCTGTATGCGAGCTAAGTAACGTCCAATGCGATGGAGCTCAATAGGATAGGCGCGCATAATCACCAGTCCCGCTTGGGAATTAATCACAACCCCATGTGCCTTATCTTCAGGGACCATATTTTTTAAGGTTTTTTCTAAATCTTTCCAGAAATTGACTTCAGATGTTGTATCCACGGTACTGCTTGATGTTGGAGCTTCTGTGCCTACAGCTGGACCTCCTGCAGGTGCATTTGACCCACTAGATGACCCACCACCGCCAGCACTGACCGTGCCGATGGAGTTTGTAATCTGACCGGAGGTCATTGCTGTGGTCGATTGCCCTTTGCGTTTAACATCAAGATAATTCACCGTAAATATTTGTGTTTCTAGTTCGGGCGGCGAAACTTCAAAACCATATGTTGTGCGACGATAATCATAGCCATACATATCTCGCACTGCATTCATGGTTTCAAGGAGAGTGACGTTTTTCAGATTCAGCGTTATGTTGCCATTGATATCAGGGCTGACAATCATATTATAAGGCGTACCATCCACAAGTCCGGCAAAAAAAGTTCTAGCGGGCATGCGATCTGCGGCTACATTAAAACGATGTTCGCTAATACGATTTTCTGGCTGATAGCCTGCCGCATGAATTTGCGGTAAAAGCGCATCATTAACAAAATGGGGAACCCCAGGTTGTGAGTGGTGCGCCTGGTTGAAAGATTTATCGATGGCAATGGCCTCGCGTAGTGAGGCATGCATTTGCTGCACAGAAGTTTGATATTTGGGAGGTTTGACATCACAGGCGCTGATAACCCCGACAATAATAATAACCAATATCATTGTTTTGATGCATTTTTTAATTAGGCTTTCCATAGCGCTCTTTCCTATTTTCCATTTGGCTCATTAATAGGTTTTGCTGGATACGACAATAAAACTAAGGTAATTTTTCCATTTGGGCCTAGTAATTCAACCGTGTTTTCATTAATAGCGATTACCTTATTATCATCTAGTATCTCACCAATATGAAGAATTTTGCCATTAATAATCGCAAGTTTTCTCTCCGTTGAAATGATAATTTGGTTAAGCTCCAATGTGCCTGCATGACTAATAATAAGATCAGGCGGTTTGGTGGGATCCGGGAGCGATAACGCCTGCGTCTCCGGGATGCCAATTAACATTATCAATAACGCACCTATCTGCGGATAGAATTTCATTGTTATGTATTCACAATATGTAGGTTAAGGACGATATTGGCCTCTGGATAGGCGGTAACTTTATAATCCAAATTGTCCCAAAAAAAACACCAAGGTAATTTTTCCATGTCGTCTAGGTAATTTATCGTATCGAAATAGCTGCTTTGAAATACCATTTGAAAGCTGTATTTTCCGCCGGGCACTTTGGCGGTTGTCGGACTGCCCGGCCCTGTTTTTCGGCTGAGAAAATTAATATTGGTGTGCGGACTAAAAATGGCGGTAAACAAATTCGTGTTTTCTATTGAGGAACTAATATTAAGTTCGACTTTCTCTTGAGGCTTAAGGTTACTGTTAAGTAATTTTTGTCTGGCCGCTCTTTTTTCTGCGTCTTTTATAATATTTTTGACGGTCGTTTGATACGCGACGATTTGCTTTTGTATAGACTCGATTTGCACATAATACTGCGCTCGGGCTTTTGACGCAGGATACGCAAAAATAAGATACCATAACAAAAGAATGGCAAGAACAGCTGTGATCAAGAATATTATCCGCTCTTGATGAGTATGGGCACTATACCATTCATTCAGTTTTTGATATTGCCTACTAAACATGCTTAACGGCTCCCGTTGTTGTCAAATGAAAATTAATTATTTCAGTTGTCACGCTAGGATTGGTTGTAGACTCACTTATTGAGCTCAAATCGGCAATTTCAAAGTTTAAGTTGGAAAAGACCGGCTGTTGTTTTAATTTATCTAAATAATTTTGCACCTCAGTTGCTTTTAATGCACGGCCATGCAAGCTCATGCTTTCACCGCCATTTGCAATTTCAATTTCGGTCAACCAAATTCCTGGCACTAACGCTTTTGCAAATGCTTGCAAATAACGGGAAAAACGAATATCGCAAGGTGGTAGTTTAATCATTTCTTCGGAGAATTGAGAATGAGGATATTTGGCAATGACATCAGCTAATTGCTGACGGACAATCGCTAGTTTTTTCTCAAGTTCAGAGGTTTGTAGGCTAAGGTTATATTGATATATCAAACTTGTAAAATATCCTGTCATTAAGATGCCAAAAAATAGGCTTAGGGTAATGAGAAACACCCGCGTGTCCACGGGGGACTTAACGGGACGTTTCACATAACGATAAAGATTAATTTGTTGTGGCATGACTTAATTCTTCCCGTAAAGCGCCGCCAATCAAAGTAAGATACCTTCCCTGTTCATCGACTGATATTCGGTTGTGGGTTTCTATTTTCTGGTTAAGATCCAGCGCTTGCAATGGAAAGGCCAGACGTTGTGATAAATAGCTTGTTACATCAATAGGCGTTGCTTGTTGAGGCACAATGATAACCCGTGAAGGCGCTGGTACCCGCCATTGACTTTGGAAGTAGTCAAAAGACCGGCGAATTTCTAATGCTAAATTATCGACATAATGTTGCATAGCCTCGAGATTGTTTTTACTTTTAAGCAGAGTGTCAAGACTCCAGTCTAGGCGGCGTGAAAGATAAAATAATTTTTGGCGGCTGATGATGAGATTGCTATTTTTATCTTGCAAATAAATTAAAGCCGTACTTAAGTCATCCTCACTCTCATACAAAGCTGAAATATTTCGCCATGCTAATTCTGGAATATCGATGGTTATTAATTTTAGACCGCTGTTATTAATGCGTTCTGTCATGGGCTGAATATAGGATGCTTGCGCTGCGACAATCATAATTAATTTTTTAGGATTACTAATTTGGGCGGGTGGGATGCTAATACTATCGATGTAGGCATCTTCAATCGGAAAAGAAAGTAATTTACGAATTTGCCATCGAATCGCTGACTGAAATTCCTCTGCAAGCACAGGAAGCTCGTCTAAGGTTAATACTTGGTATTTGTCGGGGGTTAACATCCAGGAACAAG
>Ga0206981_10151_pt1 | contig 21346 bp, 20 predicted proteins | sample Alteio_BWMinCont_17_FD_153312 | JGI IMG/M metagenome (GOLD analysis project Ga0206981, IMG submission 153312) | Enriched cells from forest soil in Barre Woods Harvard Forest LTER site, Petersham, Massachusetts, United States -... | ecosystem: Environmental > Terrestrial > Soil > Temperate forest >... | reverse complement strand
CGGTACTCGCATCTTTTGCAAATTGCGCCGCTACCAAACGAGCACTGTGGGTTGCCTCAGCTAACATTGCTGGGCGAATCTCATCAAGTTTTGTAAAATAAAAACTGGGATTTGGACTAATTTGCGATGCATCCAATATGAGAGCCATACCTTGCTGCATAAGATCGCCAGATAGCTGATACACTTGTTGTATCAAATCAACTTTAGTTGAGCGCACCCGCACACCACCCGTTGCAATATAACGTTGATCTGCAGCAATAGGCACACCATTAGATTGATAAGCATTAGCGAGCTTATCTTCGAGCTTAATGGGTTGTAACTGAAGCTCTTCTTCGCTAAAGCCATGCTGTTTTAAAAAAGTCGAAATAACAGTTTGATCATGCTGCAAGCGTTGATTCAATTCAGGGATGCTACCGCCAATTTCGCGATAATCCATTTCAAATACACCCAGATCTGCTTTCACATTCCGCTCTGCCAAGCCTTTTACCGTGACATAACGATTCAGCAACCGTGAAAGATACATGGCTTTGCCAACACAATATCCTGCGCCGAAAATCCCAAGACTTAATGTCACCCCCAGAATAAAGGCACTCAGCGTACGATTAGATTTGTAGGCGTGCGGATTGGCGTCCATGAGGTTCTCTTTAAAAGACGTAGAATTAAGTGGATGGATTAATATCGTAACCGCAAGGCTCTAATCCATCCATTTTTACCTAAGGAACGTGTAGCATACACGTTCCTACTGGCCTATTCTTTAGCGCTTTCTTCACCATCTTCCTGATCTTCTTCACCTTCAAGCATGCCAAATTTTTTCAATTTGCTGCGTAGGGTTCCACGCGACAAACCCAGAATTCTTGCGGCTTCAGATTGATTGTTGCGAGTATATTTCATGACAACAACTAGAAGTGGTTCTTCTATTTCGTCAAGAAAAAAGTCATAAACATGCCTCGGTTCTTCGCCTTTCAAGCTTGCAAAATAATGTTGCATTACTTGCGCAACATTATTTCGCAATGAATGATCCACTGCATCATCGAGTGCATTTTTATCCAGAGTATTTTTATTATCCACAGGAGAACTTCCTTGAATTAGTTTTACGTTTAATAATTCGCAAATAAAGCGTTGCGACGTTCATTTTCTTCCGCACACGGCACACAAAGTTTAAAGCCGAGTTTGCGCCGTGCGTCTGGAATTTCTTCTCCGCAATCTGCACAGGTTTTTGAGCCTGGATTGCCGCCCATATTTTGGCGCATCTTATTTAAGGCCCTGGAAACCTCGTTATGAATAAAATCATTTGCAATGTCTGCGTCATCTGCCATATCGAACCTCCAAAACAAGCACGCCATTATACGTGAAACTTTTTAACTTCCAACTAGGGTTTACCTAACCACCTAAATCACCAAAAAAACACTGCAATGCAGTGAGGGCTGCAACGGCTGCGGTTTCGGTTCGCAAAATACGAGGACCCAAATTGAGCGGGCAAAATCCTTGCGCAGATGCTTGATTTATTTCATTTTCGCTTAATCCACCTTCTGGGCCAATCAATAAAGAAACAGACCCTTGAGCAGGTATTGGTATCTGTTTTAATTTACTAGTCGCTGCTGGCGCCAAGACAAAACTCACGTCGGATTGATTGTTTTTAATCCACTGAGAGAGCGACTGCAGCGGCAAAAGCTCCGGAATTTGATTTCTACCCGATTGCTCACAGGCACTAATCATAATTGCTCGCCAATGTTGATAGCGCTTTTCACGGCGGTCTTCATCCAACTTAACCGTACAACGTTCGGTAAATAAGGGTACAATTTTTTTCACCCCCAACTCTACCGCTTTTTGTATGGTGTAATCCATCTTTTCGCCACGGGAAATACCTTGTGCCAGACAAAGATTTAGCGGCGACTCTGTATTTTTTAGAATTTCTTTTTGCAGAGTGACACTTACTGTTTTTTTGTCTATTGCAGATATCGTTCCTTCAAAATCACCACTTTCCCCATTAAAAACAATGAGACTATCGCCAACTTTTGCGCGTAATACACGCGCAACATGGTGACTTGCAGCTGGGTCTAATGCCAGAAGCGCATGGGTGGCTAAGGATACAGGTTGATAAATACGCATTAAATTATCATATATTCTTTTACCGGCTCACCCTGAATTAAATGCTCTTGAATAATTCGCTCTAAAACCGCAGGTGAACATGAGTGATACCACACACCATCAGGATATACAACCGCAATCGGGCCTGACTGGCAAATTCGCAAGCAATTGACTTTAGAACGGTAAATATCACCTTGGTTCGTCAGTCCTAGCTCATCTAAACGTTCTTTCAAGTAATCCCAAGATGCCATACCCTGCTTATGATCGCAACATTTAGGCTTCGTTTGGTCGCAACATAAAAAAATATGCCGTTTAATGTTCGCCAACCCCAGCTTCTCGGCTCGGGCTGCAAGTTCTTGCTCTGAATTCATAAATGAATCACTTTTTTAAAACAGGATTATAACAAGATTTGTAAAAATTGGCATGATGATCATATCAGATGAGCTTCTAATGTGAGAAAACAGCTATAGCTTTAGATAGTTCATGTTTTTTGTTAGCATGGATTTATTGGAGCAAAAATTGAGAAAGGATAAACACATGAGCCGTCTACCCGCACTGATTGTCGGAGCAGGCCCTACTGGATTGATGATGGCTTGTGAATTAGCACGTCATCATATCCCCTTTCGCATCATCGATAAAAAACCAGAACCGGCGCAAGGCTCCAATGCAACCTGGATTCAAACGCGCACCTTAGAAATATTTGATGCCATAGGCATTGCGGATGATTTTCTTAAGTTGGGACATAAGTGTGATGCCATTAATTTTTATGTAAGTGGAAAAGCACTAACATCTATTCCTTTAAATCACATTGATTCGTGTTACCCATTCATTTTGATGTTACCGCAAAGTGAAACAGAACGCCTACTCACTAAAAAATTAGACGAGTCAAAAATTCGCGTAGAACGTTCTTTAGAATTAATTAATGCGCAACAAACCGATAATGGTGTGGTAGCAACGATTCGTCTTGCCGATGGCAATACCGAGAATATTACCAGTGATTGGATCATTGCTTGTGATGGCGCCAATAGTACCGTAAGGCAGAAATGCCAAATTCCTTTTCCCGGTGAAGACATTGCAGAACAATTCATGGTAGCCGATGCGCGCATGAGCTCTTCTTTTTTGCCTACGAATGAAATCCATGTATTTTTTGATAAAGGCACGATATTACCTGAGAAAAGTACGATTTTTGGAGCTTTTCCTTGGGGATCAAAAGAATATCGTTTAAATGCTAATCTCTATTTAAGCCATGCTAGACAAACTTTTACACCACACGAAGTAAAAGAAATCGTCGCAGAACGTACCTTTGGAAACTATATTGTTGAAAGCGTTTCATGGATTTCGCCATTCTGGATTCATAGCCAGATAGTAGATCATATGCAGCAGGGTTCAATCTTTTTAGCTGGCGATGCCGCTCATATTCATTCCCCTGCAGGAGGACAAGGAATGAATACCGGAATACAGGATGCCTATAATCTTGCTTGGAAGTTGGCATTAGTTATTCATGGCAAAGCGAATCCGACATTGCTGCAAAGTTATCAATTAGAGCGTTACCCAGTCGTTGATAAAATTGTCGAGCAAACAGATGATCTCACTAAAATGATGTTATTCGATAAATCTTTCTTTACCAAGTTAAGCAAGTTTAGCAAAAGTGTTTCGCACGCAAGCGTCGCAAAGAAAGTAGGCATGGAACTAACGCAATTGGATATTCAATATCAGGATAGCCCTATTATTGATTACCATGAAAAAACCTCAGCAAAATCACCAAAACAAGGTGAGCGTGCGCCCAATGTTATCTTAGATAACACAACACAGCTCTATGATCATTTTCGAAATGCGCAACATAATATTTTGTTATTTTCAGGAAAAACGCCGAAAAAAGATCAGCTGTCTGAGCTAGTCGATCTGCAACAAAAAATCAGTCAAACTTTTCCCGGCTTAATCCAAACGCATATTGTCTCAACCGAAAATTCAAAAGAAATTAAGCATTTTATTCTTGATCTCAATACCGCAATCCATAATCGATATGACATTAGCCATTCTGCTATTTATCTTATACGGCCGGATAACACTATAGCCTATTATTCGAAAAAGTTAGACATGGGCTTACTAGAAAAATTTTTGATTCAATATTTAGAAAAATAAACTATATATCGATCATTCTAAATTCGGCAGTTCTTCTACTGTTTTTTTCCAGACTCTTGATAAACCAATGTTTTTATTGTCATTCTTCTTTGTCAACGTTACAAAATGTTAGCAAATTATATGCTGATCGGCTAACCCTAGTCAGCTTAGCCTAGAAAACTTCCGCGCAATCGCATATGATACGCGCTCAGTTTTTGCCGATAAAAAACGAGGAAATCATGAAAAAGCTATTTATTCTAACTCACGGCTGCCAGATGAATGAGTATGACTCATCCAAGATGGCAGATGTGCTGATGGCTTCTCATCATCTCGAGAAAACGCAAAATATGAATGAAGCAGATGTGCTACTCATGAATACGTGCTCTATACGCGAAAAAGCGCAGGAGAAGGTTTTTTCTGAATTAGGCCGCTGGCGCGATCTTAAAAAAGAGCGTCCGAATTTGATCATTGGTGTAGGCGGCTGTGTGGCCAGCCAAGAAGGCGCGGAGATTTTAAAACGTGCGCCTTATGTGGATATGATTTTTGGTCCGCAGACACTACATCGACTAGGTGAAATGCTAACTGAGGTTGAGGCAACACAAAAATCGGTTGTTGATGTCAGCTTCCCTGAAATTGAAAAATTTGATCGTCTACCTGAACCGCGCGCAGAAGGACCCTCAGCCTACGTGTCCATCATGGAAGGTTGCAGCAAGTATTGCAGTTTTTGTGTTGTGCCTTATACTCGTGGCGAAGAAATCAGCCGACCGCTTGATGATGTTATTGCAGAAGTCGCAAGCTTAAGCGCACAAGGCGTGAAAGAAATTACTTTGCTCGGCCAAAACGTTAATGACTATCGTGGCGCAATGCACGATGGACAAATTGCTGATTTAGCCTTACTTATTCGCTATATTGCGGCAATCGATAGTGTCGCGCGTATCCGCTTCATGACATCACATCCGCTAGCCTTCTCCAACAATTTAATTCAAGCCTATGCCGATATTCCGCAACTTGCCAATCATCTGCATTTGCCCGTCCAAAGTGGTTCGGATAGAATTTTAGCGGCGATGAAACGCGGTTACACGGCTTTGGAATTTAAATCTAAAATCCGCGCTCTGCGTAAGGTTCGTCCTGATATTGCTATAACATCTGATTTCATTATTGGTTTTCCCGGTGAAACAGATAAAGATTTTGAAGATACCATGAACCTTATTCATGATATTGGCTTTGATAATTCTTATAGCTTTATTTACAGCCCACGCCCTGGAACGCCTGCCGCTCAGTTGCCCGATACTATTTCTATGGATGTGAAAAAGAAACGTTTGGAGATTATGCAAAATCGGCTGCTTCTTAACATGAAACGGATTAGTGACGCTATGGTTGGAACGACACAGCGCATACTCGTGGCTGGGCCTTCCAAGAAAGATGCGAGCAAGCTGTCGGGTCGGACTGAAAATAATCGTGTGGTGAATTTTATTGGAAGTTCCGATTGCATCGGTGAAATGATAGACGTGAATATCACCGGCGCCTCAGCTTATGCCTTGCGTGGCGAGCTTTAATTGTTTTGACTCCCATAGGCCACTGTCATTGCGAAGCTGCAAAGCGTGTAGCGTGGACAAAGCGCAGCGTGTCCGCGGATCGGAGATACTGTCCGCGGACACGCTGCGCTTTGTCCACGCTACACGCTTTGCAGCTTCGCAATGACAGTGCCTTTTGTAAATTTAAAGAGGTTTTAAAATGCAAAGGACTTATCCTTCTAACCGCGAAAACGATGAATTTGTTCTCGGGCAACTAGACCAAATCAAATTAATCGACGAGAAAGAAAGATTACCGCATATTTTGGCTTGCCTGCCCTATTTAACCAATGGGATTTATGCAGCTTATTTGGTTGAAACTTTACCTACTACGAATCAATTAGACTTTATACTCCAATATTTAGCTCGTCTACCTATTGATTTTAAGTTTATGTTAGAAGCACTTCATAATGAGGCGGACAAAACACAGTTTTCTCATTTATGCCTGGAAAAAGGCTGGGTTAACGATTCTAAGGGTTTAAAACTTGCCTTAGCTACGTTCCCAGCTAATACGCGTTATGCAGAAGCGGTAAAGCATTATAAACCTGATCTTGATATTCATGAAGTTTTATCTATTCTTGACGATTCAGAGCAATTTGATTTTATTGAAACGTTTAAATCAACGTTGAATCACTATAATTTTGTTAAAGTGACCCAGGCTTTTTCAGAAAATAGTCGTGGTCGTTTTATATTGAAATACATCCCGCTTTTAGAAGTAAGATATGACTTTTGGGAGTATGCTAGAGAATCCGTTGGGCATATGCCTAGCCATGAACGCTTGGCTATGGTAGGCGAACTCCAAAAGATCACTAAAAAAACGTGTAATCTAGAATACATGATTAAAATACTTTTGCCTGACGATAAACTTCCTTTTCTTCTCGCTCTTAATTTAAAAATACATCGTCTTTCTACGCTAAATGCTTTACTCCCTTATTTGCCGCCTAAAAATCGATTTGAGTATACTGTGCTTTACCCGCATGTTATTGAAACCATCAGCGATTGCTTTTCAGTGTGCCGTGAATTCAGCTCGCCCATTGACATTGGTAACTTTGCCAGAATGCATGCTAGTCGTTTAATTTATGCTGGCACAAAGACGTTTTTGAAAGATGCAGAGAGTTTAAAAAAACATGCCTCCAAGTTTTCGAATGAGAGGATTATTTTTTTAGATATATTCTTGCATGAAGCAATGATCAGGTTAAATTATTTTATTGCTTTAACACAGCAGGAAAAAGCGATAATCACTTCGGTGACCGAGCTATTTTCTCATGCTAGGCAAGACCAACTTTTAGCCGCAACTGCCTTAAAAAATCTTTTAGAAAATAAAGATCTCGACATCAATCAAAAAATTTTAGAAGTGCCTGCGTTGCAAAGCAAGCATCCTACTTTAGCAAAAGGCAAGCTGGGGGAAATTTTTCAAATAATATTTTTATTCGCTTCCATTAAAAAAGAAGCCATTGAGTTTAACAGCAAGCCTGTCGATCAGAGACCGGCCATTTGCTGTGTGATGTAGAGAAAGCTTGCTGGATTGCTTCACCCCACAAAAAACGTGGGGCTCGCAATGACGGAGCTCTACCCATTTGCACAAAACTCAGAACTGGAGTATACTCTAAAAATATACCAATATTACTAGAGTAAACTCCAAATGGAAGCATTACTTCAAACTGCCTTTTACCATCTTATCAAAACACTAGAGGTAAAAACGCATCGCTTTCTCTATTCACAGTTTAATCTTAAGAATCGATTAACTGGCATTATAGGACCTCGCGGTGTAGGCAAAACGACCCTAATGCTGCAATATATCAAAGAACATTTCTACGCAAAAAAACAAGCTTTTTACTTTACTGCAGACCATGTTTATTTTAATCAAACCACGCTACTCGAGTACGTTCATAAACTTTATTATGAACAAGGTTTCCGATATATTTTTATTGATGAAATACACAAATATAAAAACTGGGCACAAGAGTTAAAAAATATTTATGATAGCTTAACTACCATTCATATTATTTTTTCTGGCAGCTCAAGTTTAGATTTAGTTAAAGGCGCCTATGATTTGTCCCGGCGCGCGCGCTTGTATCGTTTGCCCGGTTTATCTTTTCGTGAATACTTATATTTACGATCCCAGAAAGAATTAGACACGATCAAACTAAAAACCCTATTAAGCAACCCCATGCAATATAATGCTGAATTGAGCTCGATAGAAAAAATATTAGGCCTTTTTAAAGAATATTTACATCATGGCTATTATCCGTTTATTTTTGAGGACGAAAGTACTTATTACGAAAAAGTAATACGAATCATTGAAAAAACAATTTATGAAGATATTGCAGAACACTATAGCCTTAAAACTGAAAATCTATTTTACCTGAAGAAGATGTTGGGCTTTCTAGCTTCTATACCGCCAGGGGAAATAAACGTTCACAACATTGCTAAAAATCTGGGTATTGATTTTAAAACTGCATTTAATTACCTAACCATGCTGCAAGATACCGGCTTAGTACGTATGCTTTATTCCGCCCAAGGTGGAAATCATATTCTTAAAAAACCAGAAAAGATTTTTTTACATAATACTTCCTTGCTTTATGCTCTTAATACTATGCGTGGCTTAGAATCGCCCATTGGCAACATACGAGAACTTTTTATTTTACAATCCATAATGGATGCTAATTATCACGGACATTACAGCCCTCAAGGGGATATTTTAGTAGAAGGCAAAATTTTAGAAATTGGCGGGAAAAATAAATCGCTCGCTCAACTTAAAAAGAACAACACGACAGGAATTTTAGTCAAAGATAATGTTACAGCTGCAACGCCTCACACTATTCCGCTATATTATTTTGGATTTTTGTACTAACCCAAACTGAGCAGACCTCAAGCCATTGATAATTAAATACTTTTAATCCTTGGCGCCGCGCTACGCATCGGGACTACAAATTCCTAAAAATTTCAGTTATACTCAAAGTAAGAAGTTTACTAGAGGATAAAAACCTATTGGAAACGACCCGTTATTCCCAAATTTTAGTTTTGAGCCCCGAAGATAATAAGCGCTTACTCAACCTCTGCGGCCGATGTGATGAACACCTGCATCTCATAGAACAACGTCTTGATGTCCACATTAAACAACGCGGTTACACTTTTTCCATTAGTGGTACGCCTGACGCTGTGCAGAAAGCCTCTATGACTCTTTCGGAATTATATGTCGTTGCACAAAAAGAAGCTTTCCTTGTTCCAAGACAAGTTCACCTCCATCTACAAACAACAAAAAATAAAAATGCCAACGGCAATCAGGAAATTTATATGGAAATCCGCACTAAACGCGCAACCATTACTGCGCGCGGTGAAAATCAGGTTCGCTATCTGAAAAATATTGCAGATCACGATATCAATTTTGGTATTGGGCCTGCAGGAACCGGCAAAACGTATTTAGCTGTTGCCTGCGCCGTTCAAGCGCTAGAAACAGGTAGAGTGAGCCGTATCGTCTTAGTCAGACCGATTGTTGAAGCCGGTGAAAAGCTGGGGTTTTTACCCGGCGATGTGGCACAAAAAGTTCATCCGTACCTACAACCTCTTTATGACGCACTCTATGAAATGCTGGGCTTCGAACAAGTTGGTCAGCTGATTGAACGCGCCATCATTGAACTCGTGCCGCTTGCCTATATGCGCGGACGCTCCCTTAATGACTCTTTTATCATTTTGGACGAAGGCCAAAATACAACGGCCGAACAAATGAAAATGTTTTTAACTCGCATTGGTTTTAATTCTAAAGCGGTCATAACCGGCGACATCACTCAAATTGATTTAAGCAATCATCGTGATTCTGGCTTAATTCATGCTATTGAAGTATTAGATGGCGTCAAAGGCATTAGTTTCACGCCGTTTCAAGCTAGTGATGTGGTACGGCATCCTTTAGTACAAAGCATTGTTGAAGCTTATGAGCTATTCAAACAACGCAAGGACGCTAAAAAGTAATTATGTATCGGATCCTCATTCAACGTGCCGCACGCAATGCGTGCGTGCCAGCTTCACGTGAGTTGCGTCTTTGGGCAAAACAAACATTAGAAGAAAATATTCCATCTGCCGAGTTGACGATACGAATTGTGAATGAAGACGAGATGATTACGCTAAATAACACCTATCGAAACAAAAACCAAACCACCAATGTGCTTTCGTTTCCTTTTGACATGCCCGCAGAAAATGACCTGGACCTGCCTTTGCTTGGCGATATTGTCATCTGCGCTGATGTTGTTGAACATGAAGCACGCGCACAAAACAAAATGCTAAACGCCCATTGGGCACACATGGTAGTACACGGCACCCTGCATCTACTCGGCTTTGATCATGAGAAAAATAGTGATGCGGAAGTCATGGAAGCGCGTGAAATTTTAATTTTAAAGAAATTGGGTTTTTCTAATCCCTACTAAAAAGGTCATACTATCATGAACGAAGATCCGCAAGTTAAAACTAAAACCCGCTCTTGGCTCTCGCGTCTTACGCACTTAATAACACATGAGCCGCAAAATAAAGAAGAATTAATGACTATGCTACGTGACGCTGAAGATCGTGACTTACTATCGACGGAAACGTTAGATATGATTGAATGCGTGCTGCAAGTATCGGACATGCAGGTACGCGATATTATGATCCCTAAATCACAAATGGTTGCAATTGAAGAAGACAGCCCGCTTTCAACCATTATGCAAATTGTTATCGAGTCGGGACATTCACGTTTTCCGGTATTTAGCAGTAGCGGTAATGACGTTAAAGGAATTCTATTGGCCAAAGATATTTTAAAGTATCCTGCATTAAGATCAGAAGATGCATTTGATATTTTACAAATTATGCGCCCTGCTATTTTTATTCCACAAAGCAAGCGTTTGGATATTTTGTTAAAAGAATTTCGTATCAACCGCAATCATATGGCAATGGTTATTGATGAATATGGCCATGTCGCAGGCCTAGTTACCATTGAAGACGTGCTAGAACAAATTGTGGGAGAAATCGAAGATGAATATGATATTGACGAAGACGACTACATCAAAAAACATACCGACGACACGTATACCGTCAAAGCAGCCACGCCTATCGATGACTTTAACGACTATTTTTCGGCAAATTTTAGTGATGAAGAATTTGATACGATAGGAGGTTTGGTGTTAAAAGGCTTTGCGCACCTGCCAAAACGCGGCGAAGTTTTAACGATAGCGCCATTTCGTTTTAAGATTCTACATAGCGACAATCGCCGCATTCATTTGCTGGAAGTGAGAAAGGAAGAAGAAAAATAACTATTCTTGAGAGCACAGCAGAAACTTTCCGCAGTAAGTTTCCTCAATACAAAATGCCAGCACTAAGCCCAACCCTAAGCAAATTGGCAAAACCGATAACGCATGTTGGTAAGCATACAAATCATGCGCGTGCTGCGCATTGAGAAGATAACCGATTAAAGGTTGCAAGATAGGCGCACCCACCAAGATACACATTAAATTGGTAAATCCCATTGCTGTGCCGCGCACATTTGCCGGCACAATGTCACGCATCACGGCAAATGGCAGCGCATAAGCACTGCTGAAAAAACCGAGAACGAATAAAAGCGCAAACATTAGCGCTATTGGAATATCGGGAATATATAAAACCATGAGCATGACAGCCAAGACGATGGCGGTGCTGATAATCATGGGCATACGGCGCAAGCCTAATTTGTCTGATATCCATCCCAAAATAGGTGCACCCAAAGCCACACCAAACAGCGTCATAGAGCTTGCTGCTGCTGCCATATTTAAACTAATACCATAAATTTTTATGAGATAGGGGATACACCAAAACGAGGCAAAAGCCGCAGAAACCGCGAATAAAACGCCTGAAAACAGGCCATTTATCCAGGCTTGCGGATAGGAAATCACAATGAGTAAAGAGCGAAAAATGGATTGGCGAGGCGCTAAGGTTAGTTCCGATCTGAGCTTTTCTTCGGGCTTATTACGAATAATGAACCACGACAGCGTCGCTAAAATCATCCCCAGTATTGCGCAAACAAACATGGCATGGCGCCAACCTATGCTGCCACAGATAGGCGCCAAAACAGCTTGTCCAATAGCACTACCTAACATGCCTATCATCTCGGTTAAGCCTGTTAGCAAAGCAAAACGTTTGGCAGGAAACCACATCGCCGCAAGAAAAAGCGCAGGCACAACGGACGGCGCAGAAAACACCCCTTGGAGAATGCGGCTGCTTTTAGCTACGCCTAGCGTATCAGCACAAGCAAACATAATCGTGACGCAGGCAATGCCAAGAAAACAGGCTGTTATGCAGTACCGTGGCTGAATGCGATCAATTAACATGCCCGCCGGTATTTGCAGCAAAACATAGGTATAGAAAAAACTGGTGGAAAGCAAGCTCACACCGAGGGTATCGATAGCAAACGCGCGCTGTAAATCAGCAATCATGACACTGGGGGAGGTTTGTAAAAACATTTGAAATGAAACGAATAAACTACTCATGCCCCAGACTAGCCAAGGCAACAAAGAGCGCATTGTCGTATGCCGCGCAAGGGCAATTGAGCTTTGTGTCATGAGCCTATCCGAACTGAAAGTCTTTTGATGAACGGAGACATTCTAAGTTATTCTTGTTTCTCATGCTAGGCACGAGTCATAGTTTATTTCGCACTGAGTATAATATACCTGCGAAAAACATTCCCGTAGCCGCTACAATCCAGCCGCCCATTAACACGACAAAGGAAAACCAAGAAATGAATTTGATAAATGGATCCAGGATAGGATTAAGAAAAACAACTTCGTGCGCAGACGTCAAAACATTATTAATAATACTTGGTACGCACAATATAATTAAAACCACAAAAAATACAAACGAGCTCATGACAAAGCCCTCCATCAACGCCTTTCTCAACGCTTTTCCAGGTAATAACGTTATTCGCCAACCATAGCCAAATCCTAAAATACTGGCCAGTAGGAAAGCCACGACATCTACCCAATCATGGGTTTTGCTTAGAAAGTAAAGTAACAGAATTGCAATGAATCCAAACCATCCTGCCGAGAGCATGCGCTCTTTAAGCGTTGGCTGCGAACGGGCGTAGATAACTTTAGGTAACAACAAGGCCTTATACGCTTTGCTGCAAGCAAGCCACATGCCCAAAGGTAAAAGAAGCAAATAGCCCATTTTAAAATTTAGGCTCGCCTCGGAACCGGCGCCACTTGGTGTAGGCAAAAACATACAGATAGCAAAGCATATAGAGATAACCCAGCTGCTGGCCACGGTTCTCGCCATCAATAAACTTAATTTTTCCTTAGACATACATCTCCTGACTACTTAATGTTTTCTATTTTATTTTTAATGCACAAATTTTCCTAACGCCAGAAAATTTAAAATTTGTTTTTCAACCGAAGTATTTGACATCATAAAGGTGTGACTAACAGGCATGAGAATAAAATCCTTCATCGTTTTTATTTGAGTACTAGAAACGGCCACTTTACCATCATTCGCCTCATGAAAAATATACTGACCAAACGGGATTAGACTGTAACTCCCTGCAATAATGCCCACTTGAATACGGGAGTTAAGATGTAATCGGTTTGGAGTACTATTCTTTTGTGTTGTTAATTCTTGGCCGGCAGGACCTGTAATCCATTTAAATAAGCTGTTATCGTGCATCCAATCGGCAAGTGGACTGCCATGATTGGGAGGCCCGAGCATGACAATGCGCGCGAGATGTGAAATTTTATGATCTTGCAAATAATCTTGTAAAACAATACCACCTAAGGAATGCGTAACAAAATTGATATGTGCAGCATGATGTTGTAAACAGACATTTATCATCGGTGGGATGTATTGATTCGCTAACTGCTCAATGGACTTTTTCGTAGAAGGATAATCTTCATTTACGACAACATAATGGTGCTGTTTTAATGTTAATTCGAGTTTTGACATAGAGAAATGCGAACGCGCCAAGCCATGCAGCAAAATGACACATTGCGTTTCAGCAGCCTCACAATAAAGCGGAATTAAAAATAAATAACCCAATAAGATCATCAATACAACCTTAACACTTTTCATATTGCAATCGCATCTTAGGATTATAAATTTTTTAAAAGAATATCTTGCGCCAACAATGCCAGATATATTATATTTTGGCCAGAATTTTTGTATTGAATACTTCCGGGAATGAAAAGATGACTCTTGAAAAAATAATTGCTCAGATTGAAACACAAATTTTGAAATGTGAAGCACTGGATAACAAATGCTTTTCATTTCGAGACACATCCTTTTCGAAAAAGCAAATTGCTCTAGAAAAAACATTAGTAAATAATCTAAAAAGTTTTCAAAAAATAACTGACGCGACAGAAAGAGGACTTGAAGCTGAGAAAGCGTTAACACTTGCCAAAAAAAGTTTGCAGGCTCTCTATTACAGTGTAAATTTTTACGCTACCTCACCTTTCCCATTTTCTCCAGTGGCGGATAATCACAACTCTATTTGGGCTAAACTGAATGAGGGCAAGGGAACATCTTCTTATAACTTGATTTATACGCTAGAAAAATCAATAAAATCTGAAAATGCAGACATGTCCGGCATCGCGAAATCCCAGCTAATCTAATACGATACATCATAGGAAAAATATACGAATTTCCGACGAGGAAAATTTTTAAACATAATAAATTCAGCTAGTTGCTAATTTGGTACAGTTATTTAATATAAATTCGCCCTATTTTTGTGTATACTTTATAGGAGAAATATACGATATTTTATAGGAAAATACTATGCTCGCAAACTTACAAATAATCAAAGAGTGGTGGGCTGAGCACGTTAATAAACAGCCAGTTTGGCGAATAGAAGACCTTCCTTCATCTCAGTACAAAAAAGTATTGCTATCCTTAAACCTAGCCTATGAAATTCGCAGAGACATTATAGTATTAGGCAAGCCGGAGACAGATGTTTCTATTCTCATTCATAGCTATTTTTGGGAAATCGTATCCTGTATTTTAAAACCCTATGCTCCTTATGCTATTACTGGCTTAACGGCAATTCATTGTTATCTGGGCGATAAAAGCATTCCAAATGAGCTTGAAGTTTTTACTAAAAGCTCAAGCATTAAAATTGATATTCATAAAATTTCTCTCATCGTTCTGGAAAAAAACCCCATTTTTTACCAGCAAGCTGAACCTGATAAAAATTTGCAAACAATCAACACTGCTAAAAATTATTTATTAACCCTAGAATCACCTGAAAGCTTATTAATGCGATTACGTACTCGGTATTTTCGTGACTATCCGCAAGTTATCAGTAGCTTTTTGAAAGCAATTGATTTTGATAAAGAACGCATGATGGACCTTCTTTTTCACACAAGTAAGCCTGTGACCCATCTTCGCTTAGCCGGATTATTTGAGCAAGTGGGAAAATTTACTGAAGCAAAATTATTAAATAATAATCTTAAATTAATGACTACTTATGCTGCTCCTGGCAAAGCACAAATTATAAAATATCCTTTCCCATCAGTCGTTGCTTATCCAAAAAAATTATCAGATCCTGTTTATGTCGTACGGTTTCGAGATCAATTACGCATCTATAAAGATAGAGTGAACACGCATTTTAAAAAATTAAAATTACCTAACTGGAGTTTAAAAAAGATTCTCGCCTATGCAGACAAAACCAAAAAATATGACACCTACCATTCATCGACAATTGAAGGATATCGCGTTACTCCTGAAGAAATTCAAATGCTAATAGATGGTCGTGAGACGCTACCAGGAGGAAGCCGAGAGGAAATTGAAAGAAGAATGGCTTTAAAAGGCTATCTTGAAGCACATAAATTTTTATTACAAATAATAGAAAAGGATTTCAAAAGCCATAATTCATTGAGTGAAATTATTATTCGTGAAATTTACGCACATTTATTTTTGCCTACTATCGAGGCTGGTTTACTTGCAAAGGAACAATTAACTCAATATAGAAATGACGCTGTTTTTATCCGCAGTTCACGATATGTACCGCCCAATTATCAGAAAATAAATGATCTTATGCGATGCTTAGTTGAGGAAGTTAATGAAGCGGGAAACAATATCGCGACAAAAGCAATCATTGCTCATTATGGCTTTGTTACTATTCACCCTTATTTTGATGGAAATGGCCGTGTTGCACGCTTTTTGATGAACTATCTCTTTTGTTGTGCTGGCATACCATGGATAACAATACGAATAGAAGATAGAGACAGCTATTTCCGATCTCTGGAGATTGCGCAGTGCGATGATGACATTAAACCGTTTGCAGAATTGATGACAAAGTATCTTGAGGAAAGCAGACTATTTAAATAAAGAAAAGTGAGCGAAAACTATATCACGGCCTATACTCCGAGGATACGACATGCATCATTTCATTGAACTTCTTTCGCATTCCTGCTCTCAATTAATTTTCATACCTATTCTATCCCATCTCAATGGATGCTGTAGCGTATCCCAACTAATTAAAACTCGGTTGGCTTTACCGATAATGTTTTCTTCAGGAAGAAAGCCCCATGTACGGCTATCAGCACTATCATCCCGATTATCTCCCATCATAAAGTATTTGTGTTCAGGGACAATAATGTCGTAAAAATTTTCTTGCTCTCTATTGATAATATGAAAAATACTATGTTTAATATTAAAAAAAACCTCTTGTTTCTGTTCTACTTGCCATGGAGCCAGGTTGTCATCGTGATCCATACTGAATTTTTCGAATGCTTGCGGTATTTTCTGGCCGTTGATGTAAAGTATTTTATTAATATAACTAATGTGATCGCCGGGTAGGCCGATCACACGCTTTATCAGCCTCCTAGCTTGAATCGTGGGTTCACGGAAAACCACGATATCACCATGCTTAGGCTCGCCTATCGTTACTATTTTTTGGTGAAAAACCGGTAAACGAATTCCGTAATTAAATTTATTTGCTAAGATAAAATCACCGACCAACAATGTGGGTTTAAGTGATCCCGAGGGAATACGAAATGGCTCATACAAAAATGACCGTAGCAAAAAAACGATTAATAATACCGGAAAAATTTCACGGGCATATTCCATCATAACTGGCGTTTTTATGGTTATCGCTTTATTGGCGCTAGCATACTTTCTCTTAGGCGATAGAAAAAAAATATCAAATAAAACAATAAGCCCGCAGATGACAACAGCAGAGGATAAAATAATTTCAAAATCGAAATTCATGCTCTTAGCCTTTATCTGCAATCAACGAAGGATTATGAATAATGATAACTGCCGCATCAAACGTCGCAAGAAACTTTTTCAAGCTTGCAGGTGCAGTTGACGCACGAGCCAACTTCCAGGCATCACGCGATCCTGCTGCATGTATAAATTTATCGGTAAGTTGATCTCCATATTCATAAGCAATAACAGCTAACTTCCAACTGTTAAACTGAGCATTATTCGTTTTTAAAAGCGCCAATGCAGCCTGGGTCGCAAGTGTCGTATTTAATCGATCGTCACGTTTTGCATTGACGATCAAGCCCAGGTGGTCGGCAGTACCTGGAATAATTTGCCAAATACCGGCAGCTTGCACAGGATTGCGCGCCTGTTCAAGAGGCTGATAGCCTGACTCAACTAGAGGCAACGCTAACAACTCTTTCGGCATGACATTTTTTGTTAATGCAGCTTGAATGGCCGGCTGATACTGCTCCATTCTTTTTAAAGATTTGCGCATAAACCCACGTGCTTGTTCACTACTACGAATATTATTAATTTCAGTCACGACTTCCGGTGTCGCTGCTATTTCAAAGCGGCTGTCTAAATGAGACTGCTCGATAATAATTTTGACTTCATTCGCTGAGAGTGGAGCAAATTGCGCTGTGCCATTTAAAGCATATGCCGATGATATGGTTGTAAAAAAAGTAAGAAAATAGGCGAACAGAATAGTTAATTTTTTTGTCTGACTTTTATTGTATGTGAATAGCATGTTGACTCTTTTATATAGAATAGATTTTGATGATCCGTGCATTCCAAGTACCCCTTGTGGTTGATGTTTGTGTGTGAAATTAGTCGATGCCGCGTTTATAAGGCATTGCGCATAAATCGCAGGCGATGTCCGCATGCGTAATACAATAGCTTCATCGCAGGAAAATTCTTGTAAATCATGAAACAGTTTTATCCATAATAGGATGAAAGGATTCCAAAAACAAAAAGCCTTAATGAGAGTTAACAGATGCAGCCACTGTGTATCATGCTGGCGGATATGTTGCAATTCATGACGTATTGCTAACTTAAGATCATCACTCTTTTCTAAAAATGCATTGGGGATAGCAATATAGTGATTTTGCAAAAAAGACCAACAAAAAGGGTTGTCCGCTTTATGGCTAAATACTATTTTGACGTTTTTAATGTGGTGTTGACAAAATGCATTTTGCTGAAACTTTCTGAGGATCAATAAGCTTTTAAGATATTTACCCACAAATAAAGTGACCCCTACCGATAGAAAAAGCATTAAAAGCATATGAATTGGAAAAGCAGATTGCACTGCTCCCATTTGAATTATTTGATCATTAATCATTTTATGCTGTTGCAAAAACGGCATGGAAGCATTTTTTAAAATGGGTTCGAGTTGAAAATTAGAATGATAAGCTGAAGGTATGATAGCTAAGATATTTGGCACCACAAAAAAAGAGGCAATGACCGTAACAAATGAAAATCTAGCAAACTTTAAGCGTTCGTTATAGAGCATGCTTCTCTTTAAAAAAGGCAAGCTGAGAGTAAATCGAGATAAGACATACCCAAAGGCAAGCGCAGCATTGAGAATTAAATAAGAATGCAGACTAATCAGCGAATAGGTCACTGGATGGTCTCCATTTTCTTTGCATCCAACAGTTTTTGTATCTCTGTAAGCTCAGCAATGGAGAGCTTGCTTTTATCCATAAGATGCGCGACTAACTCAACAGAATTTCCTGAAAAGATTTGATTTAGCATTTTTTTAACGGTATGGGATGCAAAGATTGGCTTGCTTAATATGGGCAGATAAATATGGTGTCGTTCCATTTTTTCGGCGCTTAGAATTTTTTTTTGTTGTAGTATTCTTAAGATGGTTGATACCGAGGTGTAGGCAAGATTGCGGCTAGCAGGAAGATGCGCCATTACCTCGCGTACCGTGCCCTGACCTATTTTCCATAGGATCTCCATCAATTCCAGTTCCACGGGTGTTAAGTCATATTTTTCTGACATGCTTGTTATCCAGAAATAATTACAGGGGGATAGGCTAACTAATCCTTTAGTTTGTGTCAACTAAGATTTTAGTTTCAGCTTGAGCCCTATTCTTGATACGGCCAAAAACGCTGCTGGAATTGGCCGTATCCACTTAATACGGCCAAAAAGGCAGGTTATTTGGCCGTATTTCCTGTATAATTGGCCGTATAAAGATGGAATGAAGAGTGATATGAAAATCAATGCTCAAAAACTGGTCGTATTTCACCAACTTCAGCAAGAAAAAATTGCTGTCAGTTTATCTGAATTAATTCACAAATTAGGCTCAGGTTTTCCAGAGCGAAGCGTCCGTCGCTGGTTAGCTGAGCTCATCGAAACAGGAGAAGTAGAGAAACAGGGTAATAAACGAGCGACAAAATATTTAGCCATAGAGCCTCCCATACCTTCCCACGCAAATAGCAGCTTTAGCTTGCAGAGCTTGGAAGTTATTGAAAAAGTACGACGTCCTCTTTATGAGCGCAACCCTACCTCTTACGCCAATGAATGGTTTGATGACTACAAACCTAATTTCACTTTTTATATACCAGCCAATCTTAGAGTACAGCTATATGAAGCGGGCAAGCGCTCAAGTGCTGATGAGCCGGCGGGCACATATGCTCATCAAATCTATACCCGCTTGTTGATTGACCTTTCATATAACTCTTCTCGCTTGGAAGGTAATACTTATTCATTGCTCGACACGGAGCGTTTAGTGTTAGAAGGGACTAGCGCCGAAGGAAAACTTGATGAAGAAAAAATTATGATCCTCAATCACAAAGAAGCCATTCGTTATCTTGTCGATACAGCTTCTCGTTTAGAATTATCTGAACAAATCATTTGTACCTTACATTATTTACTAGCTGATGGTTTAGTCGATTCACGTTTTGCTGGAAAGGTGAGAGATCATGGCGTTAGAATCGGCGGTTCAACTTATATTTCTTTTGAAGATCTTAAACAATTAAAATATCAGCTGCAACGTATTATAACCAAGGGGGGGCTTATTCAAGATCCCTATGAACAAAGTCTTTTTTTGCTTGTTCATATTAGTTATTTGCAAGCTTTTACTGATGTTAATAAACGTACGGCAAGACTTAGCGCAAATATTTCTTTAGTAGCCAACAATCTTGTGCCGTTATCATTTAATGATGTCGAAAAAGAAAATTATATCTCAGCTTTGATTGCTATCTATGAACTTCAAGATGTACGTCCGCTTGTTGATTTGTATGTGTATTCCTATTTGCGAACTTGCGCCAGTTATGATTCAACTATTAAAGCCATTGGATTTGATGAAGTGCGTGTAAGATATCGCACTCAAAGACGTGAATTATTACGTAAAATCATTTTAGATAATTTGGTAGGCGTCTCTATGAAAAATTTTATTACATCCCAGGCCAAGGATATCGTTGCACCAAAAGATCTAGAAAATTTTTTAGCAGATATACACGAGGATCTCGAACAAATAGATGAGAGCCGTATTGCGGGTCTTGGCGTAACGTCAGGTCAACTAAAGAAGTGGTTAGATCTGTATCGCTCGTGAAAAGCGAATATGCCACGGCACTCCTTTGCCTGCGCTACATCTCAGGGTAAATTCTTCGATGTTTACTGAAACACGAAATTTCGTTTTTCCTTTGTTGTTACTGTTGACGTGGCTTCATTATTTGTCGACGTTATTACGCATGCCTCTACACGAGCCTTCATCTTAGCAATAAATTCAGAATCACTGAGGTTAGCATTTTCATCGGTTTTAACATTCGTATTAATAGTCACCGGTTTTTCGAGCGCAGCTTGTGGTGATTGTGGTTGAATATTTAATGTCGTCATCACTTGAGTCGTGCTCTGAAGCGAGGCGCCACCAGGGAGTGCGGCTTGTATAGCCGTTGAATCTAGCTTATTTTCAGCAGCAATGGGCTCAATCACGGTAGTGACAGCAGAGCTTCTTGATGCAAGCGAAGGACCTGTTGCAAGTGGGGCTGCGTCTTCCTCTCTACCAATATTAAGATAACGAGAAAATTGGCTATCTAGTGTTTCTGGTTGATATGAGCAGCTTGACTCATCCACAAAAATACCGCTGGCGCTAGCTGCTACCGGCATAGGGTTTGCATCAATACGCTCATAACTAGGATATAAACCCGATACAGATGGCGCAAGCTGATCATGGCTTGCATTAGGCAATTGCAGTGATGCGTTAGCTTCTGAAATAAGTTCAGCTGCAAGCGTTTCATCTGACATTGCTAAAGCAACGCTTGCCGAATACGCTTTAACCTGGGTCCTTAAACTCTTTCCTATCTCATCCCTGCTCTCCGCAGCTTCTGGTTCGATAACTTCTAATTCAAGAACTGCACCACTTTTTT
>Ga0206981_10150_pt1 | contig 21455 bp, 15 predicted proteins | sample Alteio_BWMinCont_17_FD_153312 | JGI IMG/M metagenome (GOLD analysis project Ga0206981, IMG submission 153312) | Enriched cells from forest soil in Barre Woods Harvard Forest LTER site, Petersham, Massachusetts, United States -... | ecosystem: Environmental > Terrestrial > Soil > Temperate forest >... | reverse complement strand
GAGTTCGGGCACTTGATGCACGCGCTGCTAGGAGGCCACCAGAGGTGGGCGGGGCTGAGCGGGATCGCCACGGAAGGCGATTTCGTCGAGGTTCCCTCGCAGATGCTGGAAGAGTTTTTTCGTGATCACCGGTTGCTGGCTACGTTTGCGCATCACCACGAGACCGGGGAGCCGATCCCGGCGGAGCTGGTAATGCGCATGAACCGGGCAGGAGCCTTTGGCCGCGCCGACTGGGTGCGTACGCAGCTCTTCTACACCACCTACTCCCTGCTCATGCATACGGAAGACCCAACCACACTTGACGCGGACGAACTATTCCGCTCGCTCTACACGCGCTTTCTGCCGTATACGTGGATCGGAAAAGTCTGTGTTGCGATCATCGGATCGACTCCCGCGGAGTTGGTGGAAAAGGCCACGGCAGCGGTGCGCGAGAACACATTTCTCGAATTCCGGCTGGACTACCTGCCCACGCCGTTGACCGCACTTCCCAAAATAAAGCAGTTCCTGAGCGAACGCAGCGAAATAACCGCGGTTGGCACGTGCCGCAGGGTTGCGACAGGGGGCAAGTTTAAGGGCACAATTGCAGCCGAGTTGGAAGTGCTGGAAAAGGCGGCATCCTCGGGTTTCCACCTTGTAGACATCGAGCTGCAAACAGCTGAGGCCCTGAAGCACGGACAGTTAGACAAGCTTCGCGCTCACGGCGCAGCGCTGATTATCAGCTACCACGACTTTGCTACCACCAAGGATCTGGACGGGATTTTCGAGCGCATCCGGCCTTATGAGCCTGAGTTCGTCAAGATCGTGTCGACCGCCAAGACGTTGGCAGACAACGTCACCATGATGCGCTTCCTCGAACGTGCGCGTGATCTGGCTAATGTCGTTGGCATCTGCATGGGCGACCAGGGAATCATCAGCCGCATCTTGGGGCTGCGAGCTGGCAGCGTCTTCACCTTTGCCGCGGCGCATGTGGGTGAAGAGACCGGCCCGGGCCAGATCGCCGCGCGCACCCTTGAAGAGACCTACCGCATCGATCAGCTGGATGCGGCCACGAAGGTCTATGGCGTGGCCGGCAATCCTATCAAACACTCACTCTCGCCCCTCATGATGAATACCGCTTTCCGGCGCGAGACGGTAAACGGGGTCTTTCTGGCCCTGCAGACCACCAAGCTCAGTGATCTGCTTACGCTGGTCCGTGAGGTTCCGATCAGCGGACTGGCGGTAACCATGCCTCTCAAGGAAGAGATTCTGAAGCACCTGGAGAAGACCGATCCACTGTCAGAGAAGGTCGGCGCCTGCAATACCGTCGTCCGCTCGCAGGAGGGTAAACTCTACGGGTTCAATACTGACGTTGCGGCTATCGTGCGCCCGCTGGAACGGCGTTTGCAGCTGAAGAGCGCCAAGATCCTGGTTCTGGGCGCAGGGGGAGCGGCGCGCGCCGCTGTTTTCGGGCTCAAGGACAAGGGCGCGGAGATATTTGTCCTCAACCGCACCGCCGAGGCCGCGCAGAAGCTGGCTCGGCAGGCCAAGGTTAAGACCTTCAAACGCGATCAACTGGCGAAAACAAACTTCGACGTGATTATCAACGCCACACCCTCCGGCATGCACGGAGTTAAGCCCGCCAGCCTGCTCGAGCCCAAAGAGATCAATGCACGTCTTGTCTTCGATCTGGTCTATAACCCCATCGACACGCCCTTGATTCGCATGGCTCGCGAGAAGGGCATTCCTGTAGTGACGGGAGTGGAAATGTTCGTTCACCAGGGGGCTCGGCAGTTCGAGATTTGGACAGGAAAACCTGCCCCCGAAGAAGAGATGCTGCGTGTGGTGGTGCATGCGCTGCGACAGCAGGCCGAAGCAGCCAAACAGGAAACATCCAAATCGGGCACTGGGAAATAAGCCGAAAATCTCCTCAGCCGCGTTGAAGTCCTCGCTGCATCTCATGACCCTCTATGTTCATTGCAGGCGTTCTCCATGAATGAAGAAAAACCGGCGAAATCGGGGAAATCAGCTGAAGTCCGCCCCGTGTTGAGCCGAGAATCCACTCGCCCGAATCCCGCTTATGCTAACGTGGACCGTCTGATCGAGTTAGCCTCTGACGACAAGTCTGTCGATATTCTCTCCCCAGAAGAAGCAACGGATTCCAAAGGAAACACTATGTGGAAAATCCTGCTCCAGCTCAAGCCACTTCTGCCTTATCTGACGCGCCTCGTGCCCCTACTCGACATTGTTGTCCCCGTTCAGAATGCCGCTCTTTCGAATGAAGTTCGCCAGGACATGACGAAGATCCAGACCCTCCAGCAAGAAGTAAGCATCACCGTGCAGGATCAATCGCTCCAGTTGAAACGCATTGAAGAAGAACTGATTCGACTGCGCGATGCTTCCCAAAGACACACCCTGGTCCAAGCAGACCTCGCCGAGGACCTGGAGTCCGTCGCCAAAGTGGCGCGTTTGGTCGGCATCGGACTGGCAATCTTATTGGGGGCGTTAATTGTGATGACCGGCGTGCTCTTGGTCCGTATCACCCACTGACTTGTATCGATAAGCGTGGTTGTCGCCCCTATTACTCAACCTGGAAGAAGGAACACTCGCCGACGCTCGCAGCCCATTGAGCGCTGTCGCGAGGATTGTGCATCGCGCGCTTCTGAGTGGGAAGCGTGGAGCCACATGTTCCCCTCGGCTCGGTTTGGCGCATGACGCGCGCCGAATCGCATCAGCATGACAGCCTGTATGGGGAGCTCAGGATCACTGCATTGATGGGGCAGGTGTCGAGTCCCAGTCTCGAAACGCGAGGCCCCTTCGGCTTTGTTCAAGGCGGGATCAGAGGTGTCTGGCGGTTTCCGTGAGGCCTGAAGGTCGGTCGATCAGGCTTTGCGGCGACCCAACCACCGTTTGTCAGCCTTACTGCCACTCCCAGACCGTGCTGGTTGTGCCACCGGATGCATCTACCTCATATTCGAAGACCCCACACGTGTTATTAAGACGCGCGAGCTGCTGCGAAGCGGTCCGAAAGTACAGCATGCCTCGATAGCTCACAGCTCCGCCCGGCCCGAATTTGCCCACACCCGATCCCTTCCAGGTGACTGCCTCGCCATCAGACGTCATGGTCATTCCCTGGCCTTCGCCATAAATGGAGCCATCCGGCTGGACCACCGATGTATAGGTGCCCATGCCGGTGGTGGCAATGCCCAACGTGTTTCCGCTGTCTTCAAACGACACTTCCGCCGTAGGCGGGTCGACGGAAAGAACCCGTCTTACGAGTCTCTTGCCTTTGGTTTCGCTTATCTTTTTCCAAGCATGTATTGATCTCCTCTTTCCCCGGGTCTTGATTTGTCCGGCGACGAATTGTACATCCACGGCGGCATAGGCAGTGCACGCGATTACGAGTTATCGGATTGTGACCGGGATGTGCCGTGAATGTCCTACTCAGAGCTCTACAACTATCTCCGCCTTAGGTTCAGGCGTTGGAGACGTAGACGAAGCGGATGAGAAAGAGCACGGCCAGCAGGTAGAGCAGCCAGTCCTGGCGGCGAAACTTGCCGCCGAGTATGTGAACCGCGGCGTAGGCGATCACTCCGAAGCCCAATCCATTCGCAATGGACGCGCTCAAAGGAATCATGATGAGCGTGAGAAATGCCGGGATAGCGGAGAGCGGTTCTGTCCAGGGAATCTCGCTGATTGTGGTAAGCATGAGGCTGCCAACGATGATCAGTGCGGGAGCTGTGGCCGCTGTGGGAATGATGCCGACGAAGGGCGCAGCAAAGAGCGCGACAAGGAAGCATGCGCCGGTCACGATGGCTGTAATGCCGGACCGGCCTCCGGAAGCCACGCCGGCGCTCGACTCCACATAGCTGGTTACGGTGGAAGTGCCGGCGAGTGAGCCCACAACGGTCGCTGCCGCATCAGCGAACAGAATGCTGTTGAGGCGCGGAATGGTGTTGCCGGGTCCCATCAAGCCGGCCTTTTTGGCGACAGCGACCATGGTTCCGAGATTGTCGAATAGGTCAACGAAGAAGAAGACGAAGATGATCTCCAGCAGGCCGATGTGCAGTGCCGAACGGATGTCGAGTTGGAAAGCCGTCTGCGTGATCGCGGCGAAACGATAGGACGAGACCTTCCAGTGCACGAGATGAAAGGGGATGGCCGCGAGCGTGATCGCCACGACTCCGATCAGGATTGCGCCACGTACGCGCCAGACCTGCAAAATTCCGATGATCACGACGCCCATCAGGGCAAGAGCGGTTTGCGGAGCACGCACGTCACCAAGGGTGACTAGTGTGGCCGGGTGCGCCACGACGATGCCCGCGTTCTGCAATCCAAGGAAAGCAATGAAGAGACCGATGCCTCCAGCGACTGCGGCGTAAAGTTCGTGCGGGATGCTGCGCAGGATGAGCTGCCGGATGCCGAAGGCGGTGAGCAGGAGAAAAGCCACGCCGGAGACGAAGACGGCTCCGAGCGCCGTCTGCCATGGCACGTGCATCTTAAGGACGACGGTGTAAGTGAAATAAGCATTGAGCCCCATGCCGGGCGCGAGTGCGATGGGATAGCGCGCGATGATACCCATGAGGATGCATCCAAATGCAGCCGACAGGCAGGTGGCGGCGGTGACCGCTGGCAGGGGCATGCCCGTCTTGCCCAGGATGACCGGGTTCACCAGGACAATGTAGGCCATGGTGACAAAGGTGGTGATTCCGGCGAAGAACTCCGTACGCCAGTTGGTATTCAGAGGGGAGAACTCAAAATAGCGTTCGAGGGCGGCGCGCATGGTCCATCAAAACACAGGTTTTGAAGATTCCAAACGAAGTTGTTTGTGCGCCCGATGGTGTTATGTGTCCTGTCTCGGCTTTGGTTGTCGTCTACCTTGCTTATCCTCGGAATAATGACCGGGCAATTGGGCCAGATTCCGGGTTCAATCCGAAGGACATACATCCCTGGGCTTGGTTTCTACGCTCATCGTTTGCGCAGTCAATGTTGGGATCTACGGCGCGGTGTGGCTTACCTTATTCCATCTCATTCATCGGCTTCGCAGAGTTTCAGGGTAGCCTACTTCCCAGTTTTCTCCAGATGCCTTGACTATCTACAATTAAAAGTGTAGATAATCTAGGCATGGGCAAACCGAGCGATCTGGTGCAGGGAACGCTGGACCTCCTGATTCTGAAAACACTTTCCGTCGAGGCTAAACACGGCTGGGCGATTGCGAAGCGCATTCAGCAGCTTTCAGGCGAGATTCTGCAGGTCCAGCAGGGATCGCTGTATCCGGCGCTGCACAGGCTGGAGCAGCAGGGATGGATCAAAGCGAAGTGGATGGAGAGTGAGACCGGGCGGCAGGCAAAGTTCTACTCGCTGACAGCTGCGGGTCGCGCGCAACTTGAGAAGGAGACGGCAAGCTGGGAGCGGCTTTCAGGCGCGATCAACCTGATCGTGCAGGAGGGGTGAGCAGGGTTTCAGGGCAAGGACGCAGACGCAAAGGACGCAAAGTTCGCTGAGGAGTCAGGCGATGCGGTGGTTACCACGGCTTCGGATGCGGGTCGAGATGCTGTTCCGGCGGAATCGCTCGGCCGACCGGCTGGATGAAGAGCTGCGGTTTCATCTGGAGCAGCAGATTGCGGAGAACATTGCGGCTGGTATGAGTCCTAACGAGGCGAGGCATGCGGCTCTACGAGCGTTTGGGAATCCAGCCGTCTTACGCGACCAGGCGCGGGAGACGTGGAGTTGGAGCGGGGTGGAAACCGTTCTGCAAGATGCACGATTCGCTCTTCGCCAGATTGTTCGCTCTCCGGGCTTCGCGGTGATTGCGATCGTGACGCTGGCTCTGGGGATTGGAGCAAACACTGCCGTCTTTACGCTGACCCATGCGCTGCTGCTGCGCACCCTGCCGGTGCGTGATCCGGGCGAACTGGTGCGATTGGCGATCGACCTGAGCGCCACGGAGAGCAATGGCCATGACGCGCCCCTCAGCCTTCCGATGATCGAGGCTATCCAAAAACAGTCGCGCACAATGTACGACGTTTTTGGCTGGTGCGTGTACGACTTTCCTTTCCGGGACGGAAATGTCAACGGCGGCATTCACGGGGCTGTCGTAAGCGGCAACGCGTTTGATGCGCTGGGCGTGCGGCCAGCTGCCGGACGCCTGCTGACGCCCGCCGACGACCAACCCGGCGGCGGGCCCGATGGACTGGCTGCGGTCATCAGCTATCGGACCTGGATGAGCCGGTATCATGGCGATTCCTCGGTGGTCGGGCGGCGGGTCGTCGTGACCGACCACCCGGTAACGATCGTTGGCGTGGTCCCTGCTGGTTTTGAAGGTGTGATCGCCGCCGAACATCCGGACATTTATCTACCGCTCGAGTTCGTGGCCGCGCTTTATGGCCAGGCGGCCAAATGGGACGGCGGTAATCTGTGGCTGGTGGCTTTTGCCCGGCTTAACCCGGACGCGAGCCAGGCGCAGGCAGCCGCGGAGATGAAGGCGATTTTTCCCGCCATCCGTGAGGCTGCCGTGCCACCTGCGATGCGAAATATGCCGGCAGTTCAGAAGTCTAGCCTGGAGGTGAAGCCAGCACGCACCGGCTGGAGCAAACTTCGTTCGACCTACACCCAGCCGTTGTTGCTGCTGCAATTGATGGTCGGGGCCGTGCTGCTCATCTGCTGCGCCAATCTCTCCGGCCTTTTCCTCGCCCGCGCCACGGCCCGCCGGCAGGAGTTTGCCATTCGCGGGGCGCTGGGCGCCGGGCGCCTGCGGCTGATGCGGCAGCTCTTTGTGGAATGCCTGATACTGGCGCTACCGGGCGCGTTGCTTGGTGTAGGGCTTGCGTGGATGGTCGGGCCATCGATCCTTCACATGCTCGGGAATGCGGAGGCCGAAGATGCGATCTCGATGCAGCCCAACGCGACTGTTCTTTGCGTGACGGTCGTCTGCGCCTTGCTTTGCGCGCTGCTGTTCGGCCTGGCTCCAGCCTGGACGGCCAGCCATACCAGTGTGGAGGCAGCGCTGCGCAGCTCGAATCGACGAACCTCTGCTGGCGGAGCGGGTATGCGCAATTTTTTCGTGCCTTTCCAGGTTGCGCTGTCGCTCACCCTAGTGGTGATGGCAGCTCTGCTGGGCACGACGGTAACGCGGCTGCTTACGGAGAAGTCCGGATATCGCACCGATAACGTGGTCTTCGCTCTGACGGACTTTCTCCGCGTTCCGCAGAAGGGCGAGGCTCTCGTCTCGCTTTATCGCCGCATGGCGGAGCGAATCAGGGAACGGCCCGGAGTGGAACAAACCAGCGTCTCCGCGATTTCTCCGTTGATGGGCTGGCGCTGGAGCGATGATTTTATCGCCATGGACGCCGCGCGGCACACACGGCCGCTTAACGCGATGGAGAATATCATCGGAGCCCATTATTTTTCTACGCTGGGTGTATCGATCGCCGCTGGACGCGACCTTGGGAACAGCAACGATGACCGCAATTCCTGCATCGTGAGCCAAGCGGCCGCGCGGACGTACTTTCCCGATGGCTCAGCGCTGGGCAAGACGCTGCGATGCGTGATTCATCATCGGAGAACGGGAGAGCCCGACACTTTGCGCGATTACCAGATTGTCGGCATCGCGCGGGACACAAAATACGACTCGCTCCGCGAATCGCCTCCGCCCATTGTTTATCTTCCGATTCTGGCGGAAGACAACGGGTCGACGAATGGCGGATCGCAGCTCTTTTTCGTAATCCGCGCACAGAGCATTGCGGCCGCCAACTCGGCCTATCTCACCACGCTGCATGAGATGGCGCCTTCCAGTCCGGAGATTCCTCCGGTAGCGTTCAGCCAGGTCTTCCGCGATTCGGTGGCGCGAGAGCGGCTGTTGTCTGTGCTATCGGGGTTCTTCGCCCTCCTGGGCCTGCTGCTGAGCTGTATCGGGATTTATGGCCTAGTCGCGTGGAATGTCACGCGGCGCACTACAGAAATTGGTGTGCGGATGGCTCTAGGCGCGACACGGATGAGGGTGTTCCTGTTGGTGGTGCGACAGATCGCGGGGCTGCTCGCGATTGGAGTGCTATGCGGCGGATTGGCCGCGCTCCTGGCCGCACGGTCGATCCGCAGTTTTCTGTTTGAGGTGCAGCCGGGCAATCCGTGGGTTTTTCTGGCGTCTGCGGTGGCACTTGTTGCGATCGGTCTGTTTGCCGCAGCCCTGCCGGCGCGGCGGGCGGTCTCAATCGATCCGATTCAGGCGCTGAGGACGGAATAGGCAGGGATGATGCAAACGCGATGGCTTGAAAAGTTACGGATTCGGTTACAGATGCTACTGGGTCGTGGACGCGCAGGCTCGCGGCTGGACGACGAACTACGCTTTCATCTCGAGCAGCAGATTGCCGAGAATATCGCGGCGGGTATGAGCGGGGAAGAAGCGCGACACGCGGCACTGCGGAAGTTTGGGAATCCGGCGGCGCTGCGCGACCAGGCGCGGGAGTCGTGGAACTGGAGCGGTATGGAGTCGGTACTGCGCGATGCGCGGATCGGTGTGCGGGCGTTGTTGCGAGCGCCCGGGTTCGCGCTGACGGCGATCGGGATCATGGCGCTGGGCATTGGGGCGAATGTGGCGCTGTTCACGGTGGTGCGATCAGTGCTGCTGAAGCCGCTTCCCTTTCCCGATCCGGACCGGCTGATTACGGTTTACGAGAATGTCCACGACAAGGAGCACACGGGCTTTCGGGCTTATCTTCCGATAGCCGCGGGCAGCTTCGAGGAGTGGCAAAAAGTGGCCGGACCGGGCGTGGCAGAGCTGGCGCTCGTGTCGCCGTGGCAGGGCTACAACGTGTCGGCGGAGGGAGGGAAGCTTCCGGAAAAGGTGGAGGCGGGCATGTGCTCGTGGAACCTTTTCAGCTTGCTCGGGGTCGAGCCAATACTTGGCCGCGGTTTTACGGCGGCGGATGACAAGCCTGACGCGGAGGCGGCCGTCGTTCTGTCTGCGGCGTTCTGGAAGCGGCGCTATGGCAGTGATCCGAAAGTGATAGGTCAGAAGATCTGGCTGGATGCGAAACCGTACACGATTATCGGAGTGCTGCCGTCGTGGTTTACGTATTCGAGTGCTTTTGGGGGCAACACGGTGAAGATCTGGACGGCAGTGGGGCATGAGGCTCCGCCGTGGCTGATGCAGACGTTTGAGGATCATGAGTTCCTGGCAGTGGCAAGGCTGGCGCCGGGGGGCACGCAGTCGGCTCTGATCAGCCAACTCGACACGGTGCAGAAACGGATTAAGGCCAGTCATCCCGGGCCGGCGGTGCGTGAAGGAGTCGTCGGGCGGCCGATGCTGGATGACGTAGTGGAGGATTACAAGACGCCGCTCTATACGCTGCTGGCAGCGACGGGATGTGTCCTGTTCATTGCGTGCCTCAACGTTGCGAGTCTACTGGTGGCGCGCACGGCGGCGCGTGGCAAGGAGATGGCGATCCGCGCGGCGCTGGGCGGAGGACGGCTGAGGCTATTGCGCGAGCGGCTGACCGAGAGCCTGCTACTTTCTGCCGCTGGAGGAGCAGCGGGGCTGGTACTGGCGTGGGGCGCTGTGGAGTGGCTGACCCACACGCGGCAGGATATGAATCGTGTCGAGGCGATTCATATCGACGGCGTGGTGATTGCTTTCACTGTAAGCGCGATCCTTCTGTGCGCGGCCTTCTCGGGGATGATTTCTGCCATGGGACCGGATAGCAGGCGCATTCTGGGAGCACTGCAAGAATCTTCGCGTGCGCACAGCGGCGGACAGAGCCGGGCACAATTACGTAAAGCAATGCTAGTGGTGGAGGTGGGCGTTACCGTGGTTCTGCTGGTGGGCGCCGGGCTACTGTTGAAGAGTTATCAACGACTGAGGACGACGGATCTGGGGATTCCCGTCGACAACGTACTTACGATGCGCCTGAGCCTGCCGGATGCGCGGTACAAGGACGATACAAAGCGAGTGGCGTTCTTTGAGCAGCTCATAGAGGGCGTGCGAGCGCTGCCCGGAGTGAAGAGCGCGGGGCTGGTGAGCACGGTGCCCGGGCAGGGCTATGGCGGCGACGAACTGGTGAGCGTAGTGGAGCATCCTACGCTGCCGAAGGGAGTGGGGCTCGATCTGATGCATCGCGGTGCGGATCCGGGATATTTTCAGGCCGCTGGTATTCCTTTGCTGAAGGGACGGGCGTTTGCGGCGAACGAGCGGCTGGATCGCGGGAATGTCATGGTCATCAGCGCGGCGGCGGCGAAGCTTTGCTTTCCGGGCGGCGAGGATCCGATCGGAAAGCACCTAAAAATAGATATCGATGGCCACGTATACCAAGTAGTCGGTGTGGTGGGAGACACGCGGTGGCTGATCTCACAGCCAGCGAATCCGACAATGTATATGCCGCTCTACGGCAACGACTACAGCAATGCGACCATCATGGTTCGCTCGGACCACGACGTGAACACACTCGCGATGCCGATCGAGAAACTGATCGGCCGGCTCGATGCAGACTTGCCAGTGTCAAACGTGGTGACATTGCGCGAGACAATTGGCCGGTCGACCGCGAGCTCACAATTCGACTCACTCCTGGTTCTGGCTTTCGCCGTAACCGCGCTAGTTCTGGCCGCAGCCGGCCTCTATGGCGTGCTCGCTTATCTCATAACCCAGCGCACAACAGAGATCGGCATCCGCATCGCCTTGGGGGCGCGGCGGGAGCAAGTTGAGTGGCTGATACTCGGGGACGGGCTGCGACCCGCGCTGTATGGGCTGGTTCTCGGGCTGGGAGCAAGCGCGCTGGTGACGAGGCTGCTCGCCTCCATGCTCTACCAGACGCAGGCACTCGATCCCTGGATATTCCTCCTGGTAAGCCTTTTACTGCTGCTCGTGGCCTCGATCGCGTGTCTACTGCCCGCTTGGCGGGCGTCGCGGCTCGATCCAATGCAGGCCTTGCGGGCAGAATAAATTTCGCCTTGACGGAACTAGCCTTCGATGAAGCCCGGTCTGGGGCCGGCATTTGCCGGGAAATTTGACAGTGTTTTCACCACCATCTTCCGGTGTTTAATTGACACGCCAACAAAGGGGCTCTATAGTTTAAAGGTAGGTTAGCGCGGATTTCACGCGTGAACCTGTGATCGCAAGTTCCTACAAAATTCCTGCCTGCCGGATGCTCCAAAATGGAGGCCGACCTTGTGCGCACCAGGCATACTGGCCACCCGCATCGTCTCCTCTCGGAACCTCCTGCCTGAAAGGGACGAAAGGGAAACAGCGATCCCCGAATCTTCGCGGATCAGCCCTGAATCTAAGCTACCGGCGAGGAAATCTGCAGCGTTGAAGCCGATCGTGCGGTCTGACCGGCCATTCCTGAAGTCTGCAGGGCGGAATTGCGGGACCGCCGACCGAAAATCCCGGAGCTGGCAGTTATGGCAGACGTCCTTAATCCTGAACAAATCGAGAGCACTCCTCTGAACACCGAACTGGAAACCCCTACATTGGAAGCCGCGACGGATCACGCTGATTCGTCCATCGAAATCACCCACAACCCGGAATCCCATTCCGCTGAAACGACCGAGGCCGTTGCCACAGTTCCTCCTGAGACGGCAGACACCCATTCGACCGACGACCTCGATTTCGGAAGTATGGAAGACTTTGCCGCGGCGCTCGAATCCTTCGACCGCGAACAGGCCGCAGAAGCGGCGGCGCAGGCCTTTGACGATACGACGATCGTGTCTGGAACCGTGATCAAGCTCACGGACAAGCATGTAGTTGTCGACGTTGGTTTGAAGTCCGAGGGACTCATTCCCTTGGAGCAGGTCCTCGACCACACCGGTCAGCCTAAGCTGAAGGCGGGCGATCCGGTAGAGGTTGTGATCGAGCGCGAAGAGGCCGAGGGCGGCTACGTTCTGAGCTATGACAAGGCTCAGCGCCATCGCGTATGGGACATCATCGAGAAGGCTGCCAACGACAAAACTCCGGTCACCGGGATGGTTCTCGGCCGCGTCAAGGGCGGATTGACGGTCGATATCGGTATCAAGGCATTCCTGCCCGGCTCACAGCTGGAGATTCGCCCGGTCCGTAATCTCGATGCTTACATCGGCCAGCCGATTGAAGTTCGCGTCATCAAGCTCAACAAGAAGCGCGGCAATGTGGTCATCTCCCGCAAGGAGATCCTCGAGGAAGAGCAGAATGCCAAGCGCTCGCAAACCCTTGAGCACCTGGAAGAGGGCAGCATCCTGACCGGCACGGTCAAGAACCTGACCGACTACGGCGCGTTCGTAGATCTCGGCGGCATCGACGGTCTGCTTCACATAACCGATATGTCATGGGGCCGTCTCACTCATCCCCGTGACCTGGTCAATGTTGGCGACGAGATCCAGGTGAAGGTTCTCAAGTTCGATCGCGAGAAGCAGCGCGTTTCCCTAGGGTTCAAGCAACTCACGCCTGATCCGTGGCTGGACGCAGTCGAGCGCTACCCGGTTGGAGCGCGCGTGCGTGGCCGAGTGCTGAGTGTGACCGACTACGGCTCGTTCGTCGAGTTGGAGCAGGGCATTGAAGGCCTGGTGCATGTCTCTGAGATGACCTGGTCGAAGCGCATGAAGCATCCCTCGAAGCTGGTGAAGCCCGGCGACGAAGTCGAGACTGTCGTGCTCAGCGTGAATCCGACGGACCGCCGTATCTCGCTCGGCATGAAGCAATTGCTCGAGAATCCTTGGGAGCACCTCGTTGCCCGCTATCCGACCGGAACCAACGTCGAAGGCCGCGTTCGCAATCTGACTGACTTCGGCGCGTTCATCGAGATCGAGGACGGCATCGACGGCCTTGTTCACGTGAGCAACTTGAGCTGGACCAAGCGTGTCAAGCATCCTTCTGAAGTGCTGAAGAAGGGCGAGAAGGTCAAGGCCGTGGTGCTGGGCGTTGAGCCCGAAAACCGCCGTCTGTCACTCGGCATCAAGCAGCTGCAGCCCGATGTCTGGGATACGTTCTTCGCGCAGCATCGCGTGGGCGACGTGGTCCATGGCAAGGTGCTGCGGACGGCGCAGTTTGGCGCGTTCGTCGAGATTGCTGAGGGTGTCGAGGGTTTGTGTCACGTGTCGGAAGCAACTGATGGACATGGAGCGCCCTCCAAGCTCGAACAGGGCCAGGAGCACGACTTCAAGATCATCAAAATGAATCAAGAGGAGAAAAAGGTGGGCTTGAGCCTGCGTGCGGTGGGCGAAGAAGCCAGCCGTGCCGATGTCGAAGCCTACAAGGCTCCGGTTTCGAGTTCCACGACGACTCTGGGCGATCTCATGAACTGGAAGCGAGAGCAGTAAAAGCAGCCATTCGGGATTAGCATCAGCCAGGCAAATCTTGAAAACAGAAGCGCCACCTTTAGTAGGTGGCGCTTTTGCTTTTCGCGATTGCGGTATGTATATCGTCCTAATGGCCAATCCTTAATGGCTGCTTTCCTCACTTGTCCGCTTTGATGTGCAGATCGATTGTTACCTGTTTCCGCGAATCGAACGAACTGATTGTCTTCGTGGGACTCTTAGCATCCTTGTATTTCGCCCAGACCTGGTAGTCAATGTCTGGCGAAATCTGACCAAAGCGATAACTTCCATCCTCGATTGCTATAAAGCTGCGGATGTTGGTTGTTTTTGAATCCTGCAGGTAAACGATTGCGCCGGGAAGTGGAGTTGCACCGTTCCCCAAAACCTTGCCATCGAGTGTTTTGAACTTGGGGTTCTGGGTAAAGGCCGAGCCCGCGGCGAGCAGGAAAAGCATCGCTGCCAAGCCGGGACGGCGTGTCAATCTCTTCATTCTTCTTCCTCTTCGAGAGCTTCTTCGTCTTCATCGTCATAGCCTTCATCGACTTTGACGAGTTCAAGTGGTTCGGTCGTAACGACCTCGTATTCAGAGCCACATTCGTCGCAGACGATCACATCGCCTTCTTCGACTTCATCGGCTTCAATATCGAGAGCAGTCTCACATTCAGGGCAAAGTGGCATGGAACCCTCCCAAGAACCGGAGTATTAATGATTGATACAATGACCTTTTTACCTCAACTCCGTTAATGTTGAGGAGAATCGCCCGGCACGTCAAGCCACAGGCGAGCAATTTACCGTTTCGCAATCCACCCTTCGTACTCCTTGGAGCCTTTAGAATGAGAGTAAGAGTTTGCACCAAGGCAAGATATCTGCTCGTACATCCAACTCTCCCTATTCTATCCGCCTGCGTCGCAGGCTTTCTACTTCTTGCGGGAGCCTCCACTGCGTCCGCTGTATTGGACGACGTAAGGCGCGATGTGGATGCCATTGGCGTTCCGATCCAGCCGGCGCCCGTCGATCCCACCATTGCTGCCGTGCTCAACCAGATCTCTCCAACTCAGATCCGCCACACCATCGAGGCACTGGCGGGTTTCACGAACCGGAGCACAGTTTCCAGCATGGACAAAGACCTGCCCCCTGGCCAGGGCGTGAGCGCCGCCGCCGACTGGATTACCGAACGACTGCAGAGTTACTCCGGCGATTGCGGAGGCTGTCTTGAGGTAAAGCGCGACACCTTTACCGAGCCCCCACAGACCGGGCCGAACCCCCGCATCACTCAGCCTACCGTCATCACCAATGTCTACGCAGTGCTTCGTGGAAAAGATCCCGAGCAGGCCAAACGCGTCATCCTGGTTACCGGACACTACGATTCGCGCAACTCCGACACCATGAACACCCGCGATCCTGCGCCCGGCGCAAATGACGACGCGAGCGGAGTCGCCGTAAGCTTGGAGTGCGCCCGCGTCCTGTCCCGGCTGAAGCTGCCCGCAACCCTCGTCTTTGCAGCTGTCGCAGGCGAAGAGCAGGGCCTGAACGGCAGCGCTCATCTTGCCAAGTTTGCAAAGAGCGAGGGCTGGCAGATCGAAGGCGTCCTTAATAATGACATCGTTGGGGGGAATACAACACCGGGAGAAACGCTGCAGGATAAATCCGCTGTACGACTCTTCTCCGAGGGCATCCCAGCCAATGCGACGCCAGAGGAGATTCGTCGCATTGTCGGGCTTGGCTATGAGAGCGATTCGCCCTCACGCGAGCTGGCACGTGCCATTGCCGATATCGGACGGACGTACGACGCTGCCATCAGCACTGGGAAGCCGGCCTCCCCAGCGACGATTGCGTTCCATCCCGTCCTCGTATTCCGTCGCGACCGCTTTCTTCGCGGAGGCGATCACAGCTCCTTCAACCAGGAAGGCTTCGCCGCCGTTCGATTTACAGAGTGGCGTGAGGACTTCAACCACCAACACCAGAACGTTCGTGTAGAAAACGGCACCGAATACGGCGATCTGCTCAAGTTCGTTGACTTCGATTATGTCGCCCGCGTCGCGCGCCTCAACGCGGCGACCATGGCCGTGCTCGCATCAGCACCTCCTCCGCCGACCGACGCTCGAATTGTTACCAGGAATCTTGACAACAATACAACCCTCAAGTGGTCTCACGGCGCAGGAGCCCCGGAAGGCACACAATATGAGGTTGTGTGGCGCGAGACGACGGCCCATGACTGGCAACGTTCGATCGCTGCCAAACCCGGCGAGCAGTCGATCACTCTGCCCATCTCAAAAGACAACGTCATCCTTGGCGTTCGCGCCGTTGATGGGGTCGGCCGCAGTCTGGCGCTCGTCCCCACGCCGGAACGATGAGAAGGCGAGTTACGAGCCTGCGGTCATGAGCTCCTTCCGGCGGTGAAATGTCCGGTGCGGGGACAAACAACAGAAGGATGGAAGGGTGAGAGAATAAATCCGTGCCACGCTCCTCCGGTATTCTCGCTTTCCCCGATTTCAGCGGATTCACGCGTAAACTCATCCTCTGGAATCTCGGGGCCTTCTTCGTCCTGTTGGTGTTGGGCATTGCGTCGGCGCCGACCGCCTTGACGCTTGTCTCCTGGACGGCGCTTGTGCCGCCGTTTGTCATGCGCGGAGCCATCTGGCAGCTGGTGACCTACAGCTTTGTGCACCAAGGCATTCTGAACACGGCCTTCGAGCTGCTTTCGCTGTGGTTCCTGGGTAGCTTTCTTGAAAGGGACCGCGGCTCTCGCTGGCTGATGGAGATTTATTTTATCTCTGTCCTTGGAGCGGGCCTCGCAGCCATCCTGCTTTCCTTCGCCATGTCCGAACAGGTCATGCTCTCCGGCGCATTTGGCGGCATCTTCGGTCTGCTCATTGCGTTCGGGGTCTTGTACGCCGACTCCGAATTCATGATGTTCCCACTTCCAATGATGATCAAGGCCAAGTACCTGGTCGCGGTCTACCTGCTGATTGCCTTGGCTATGCTCTTCTCGAGCCAGCGCGCATTTGCTTTTTCGCAGCTAGGCGGAGCCCTCTTCGGCTACCTCTACATCAAACTTGCCCCACGCCGGGGATTCGCCTTTGCTGGCAGCGAGCACTTCTTCGGCGTGCGCAACGACTACTACCGCTGGAAGCGCCGCCGGGCCGCGCGCAAATTCCAGGTATACATGCGCAAGCAGAATAAAGAGGTTCATCTCGACAAAGACGGCCATGTCATCGATCCGGACAAAGACCCGAACGATCGCCGCTGGATGAATTGAGACCAGCTGGAGAAGGGGACAGCTGATCGCTTCATCGCTGGCCGCTCAATAGCTGATCGTGTATCGTGAAGCTTTAGTGGCCTACGCAGGTCGGGGCCGTCTGACCGTTCAATTTTGTGAGGTTTGGGATTCGCGTGAAATCCGTTGTTCGTTCTCTGCGTGCCGCTCTTTTAGCTGTTCCTTTCTTTCTATCGATCGTTCACGCGAACGCCCAGGTGACGGCGACCGCTCCGGTGACTGAGTTGCCGCAGTACTCTAACCGCTGGGATATTTATGGGGGAGTGCAGTATTCCCATTTCAATCCCAGCGCTGCGAAGAGCTTCCCAGCCACCAATCTGCTGGGCTGGAATGGTACGGCGACAATCTATTTACGGCCGCTCTGGGGTATCGAGGCCGGAGCTCGCGGCCTGTACGGGACGATCAACACCCCGACGAATCAGTATGGAATAACCAATCCCCGGATGTCGCAGAATCTCTTCCTGTTCGGCCCGACGTTCCGCATCTTACGCCGGGAGAATTACGCCGCCGGCGTGCATACCACGATTGGCGCGGCCTATGGCTCGTTCGACAAGGATTTTCCCCCGGGCGTGTCGCCGAACCAGATTGGCGTGTATAACAACAAGCTGGCCTTTGGCGCTGCTCTGGGCGGTTGGTACGATCACAACCTGTCGCCCCGCCTCTCAGTTCGTCTTATCGCGGACTGGCAGCCGACGCGCTATGGCTTTAGTACGCAGAACGAGTTTGCCGCGTCGGGAGGCATTGTCTACAAGATGGGCTCGCTGCACAAATAACAATCCGGGGGGGGCGGCACTCGACCGGGATTATCCCTGTCCCTTCCATCTGGGGCGTTGTCCACTTAACCCGCTCATTTTGCCGAAATAGTTGTACGATCAACTTCTCCGCTTTTGCAGGGCGCCATGCCTGAATCGTTGCTACCAACTCCTACCCGCACGAGGCGAACCTTGTCTGTAACTGGGCACAGATTCGCTCTCCTGTTTCTCTTCCTGCTGGGATATCTTGTCTATTATCCCTACGCCGCGGATGGCAGCGGCTTCCGCTATCACATATTCCGCGTGCTGGGATCGTCCGTCACTCTGTTGACCGTGTATGCGATCAGCTTCCGTCGCGGCCTGGTTTTCATCGCTCTGATCCTTGCCGTACCGGCGTTGCTGCAACGTACCGTTCTATTTCGCGCCGATGCCAGCATGTTGTCGCGTCTCGCCATCTTTTTCAGTTTCGCTTTCGACGTCTTCGTTATGGTAGTCATCTTTCGACGCGTCTTTTCCCGGGAAACGCCCGATGCAGAAAGTATCTTCGGCGCATTGTGTATTTATCTGATGGTGGGATTCAGCTTTGCCTCTCTGTACACGGTTGTGGCTTCCCTGCAACCTAACGCCTTCTATCTGGATCCGCTGACTAACTCTCACAAATTTCCCAACGCCTTCGATTTTGTCTATTACAGCTTTGGGACTATGACCTCCCTCGGAGCGGCAGGTATGACTGCGGTTTCACCGCAGGTACGGTCTCTCGCCGTGATCGAATCCATCCTTGGGGTTCTGTACCTGGCGGTTCTGATCTCAAGATTGATGGGCGCGTACCGGGGAAATTATGCGTCTCGGCAAAACCAGGACGGGGAGAACAGGGGGCAGGGAATAGACACTGGATAACTTTGTCGGTCCCTTTTTTGTTCGGATTTCGTGAGTCCAGAGGATTAGTGGGGCTTTCGGCGCGGGGCCAAACGCTGCCCCGGAGCCTTCGCGCCCTTGCCGAAGCCTCTTCCAACCTTTTACACTCAAACTTCGAGCCCTTGTCAATTAAAGGATACTTCGACATTTTTGGCTGGAAAGACCGTTTGCGCACCCAAGCGCGAGCGGGGAGGTTTCATGCAGCGGTATTTTGTCCTTATTGTGTTGTTTGTCTTTTCTCTTCCCGTAGGCCTTTCGATCGCAGGTTGCACCACGAATGTTGGCGCTTATTGCAACGGTCTTGGTTATGGCCCTAAAACCAACGCTGTTGCGTCGATTACTCTTGGACCGGCGACGACTGGTATTTCTCTTTCCTGGGGGCAGATCGGGCAAGTGACACAACCCACCGCCGCCAATTGCAAGGGCACCGCGACCAGCATCTCCAACTACAGTTACGGCAGCAGCAATCTCCTGCTGGCGGATATTTCGCCTACAGGCTCAGTCTGCGGCGGCACCTGGAACCGCAACAGCCCTGGCGGCATTGCCGACTTTACCATTTGCACGCCGCCTGAGGGTGCGAATACCGAGCAATGCAACGCAACCAGCTGTGGCGTTTCGCAAGTGACGGCGAGCGGTGCAGGCGTCACCAGCAATCCAGTGCCGATTTACGTACACCCTCCCATTACGGCCATTACGATTGAACCAAACGCGCAGACCAGTTGTACGTCTCAGAACCAGGCTGGTCCTCTCCTCACCTCGTTCACAACTGTGCTCGGGCCTAATAGCGTACCAATTCCCAACGGCCTGAACGGCGCGCCCAATTACGTCGGCACCATCACGTACACCCCGCTGAACGCGAGCATCGTCACCATCAACAACACGAGCGCCAGCAACACAGGAATCAACGGAACCACGACCGCCAACCTGCCGGGCTCCACGGTCATCAATGCAGGTGTCTCCGCGACCAGTTCGGGCTCAGCCGCCGGCTACTTCTACACCTGCCCGCCAAAGACCATCGCTCTCTCGATCAATGGCAGCGACAGTGCGGTGGTCAACCAAAACTCTCCGCAGAACATCGCCGCAACCATCACCGACACGAACGGCGAGGTTCTGAACGGCCTCTCGCTTGACTACACGTCAACCCGGCCACAGGAGATTGCAGTCAGCGCCAGTGGGCAGGTTAGCTCTACTTTTCCCAGCGCGGCGGCCATCAATGCCATCTGCCAGCCGGGCACCTGCAACCCAGCGCCGATCAGCCAGATTGGGGTCTTCGGAACAGGCCTGCCGGTGGTCGGAAATCCCCTCAGCGTCACTTCGCCGGGCCGCAGCAGCACGATTCTCTGGATGGCTTCCACCCAATCGCAATTCTTCAGCAACATCGATCTGACGACGGGCGTGCCGGGGTCGCCGGTGAAGCTGCCCTATCCGCCCAACTCCATGGTGCTCGACCAGGGCGGTGCCAATCTCTATTTCGGCAGCTATCGCGAGCTAATGGTCTATAGCGCTACCAACAACGTCCTGGGCAAGGAAGATACCAACGTGCCCGGGGTGGTGCTGGCTGTCTCGCCGGATAGTTCGACGGTGGTAATTAACGACCAGTTGCGCCAGGTGATTTACCTCTATACGAATTCGAGCAGCTCAGCTACCAGCATCGGTGGGGTCGCGACCCGCGCCGCCTTCTCGCCGGACGGCAAGAACGTTTATATTGTTGGTCCGGACACCCTGTATGTCCACAATGCCAGCACCGGCTGGAGCACCTACAACATCTCGGCCACGCAGCCTGCGCAGAGTTGCAGCCTGAACAACAACAGCCCAGTGGCGAGCGGCACTTACGATCCCTTCTGCGGTCCAGATTTAGCCATCGCCGTGCCCAGCATTGGGCCCTTCATTACCGGTACGCAGACCACGGCCCACGGCTTCTGCCCGAACATCACGGTGAACCCGCCTATTTACTATCCTCAGGCAGCCATCGTAGGGGCCACCACCGAACATCTGGACGCGACGAACAACGGAACACACATCCTGGGCGCAAGCGTCAGCCAGGGATTGACCGACATCGGCGTCACGATTCCCATTGGGCCCTGCCCGTCCAGCAATACCGGCATCCAGCTTTCACCCACCTTCAATCAGCTTCCGTTGGCCGGCATAAGCCCGTCGGAGATTCACCAGGTCGTCGCTTCACCCGACTCAACGATTGCATTTGTAACTTACAACTCGGCATCCGCCAGCGGCCTGCTGCCCGGTTATATGCCCTCCAATCCGCAGGGATTGGCGGGAACGCTTACCAACGTGCAACTGTCGGGCACGGCGCAGGCGCCGATTGCCGGTATCTTCTCGCCGGACGAAACTATTTTCTTCGTCAGCACATCAGGGGATAATCTGGTCCACTTCGTCGATCCCGTGGCCCTCAAAGACACACAGACTATCAAACCCAATCTGACGGACCAGAACGGGCAACCGGTTCCCGTGCAGATGCTGGCCGTCAAACCACGCGCTACAACTTAAAGGCGGGGTTTGAAATCCTGCTTTGAAAATATGAAAGGCCTGTCACTGATGACAGGCCTTTCATGTCCAAGGAGCTACCGTTCCCCCAAACTGCAACCCCCTTGACATAGACAGGGTCTCGCATCCGGCGTCGGGATTGAATCCCACTTCCTTCCCAAACCCCTAGCACGAGAGTGCTATGCGGCAACTTCAACTTCCATGGGGGGATTGAGCGCGACCAGCCGCACAATCGGACGCGCAGTCGATTTCAGCGACCGCCTGTTACTTTCGGTACCCTTCACCCATTGGCCACAGGCGAAGATTTGGGTATGTTAAGAAGAAGGCTGAGGAGTTCGGCGTGTTTTTAGCCGATAAACGATCGAGCAGGATCAGGGCAATCGTGCCCATTCCAATGGCCTCAAGGTGGCATTTCCCTGGGAAAAGTGCCACATTTGAGCTGTATTTCCCAGGTATAGTAACTCTGGCCCATTTTTAGCCTGCGGTCACATAAGTTACCCGCGAAAAGGTCTGCTCCATCGCCCGTTCCTCTGCTGTCATTTGTCAGGCGCAACCTCGCATCCCCATGCAAGAATATTGCTCCTTATCGCAAAGAAAATTGCTTCGCCGCGTAGCTCAGCTGCTACCGCTCACTGTGTTCGCCTGTTGGTGGGCTCTTGCCCAGGTCAACGCGGGCGGGCTGACCGGCATCGTAACGGATCCCTTCGGTGCTCTTGTGCCTTCAGCCATCATCACGGTCGCATCTCCAGGTCAAA
>Ga0206981_10131_pt1 | contig 21575 bp, 19 predicted proteins | sample Alteio_BWMinCont_17_FD_153312 | JGI IMG/M metagenome (GOLD analysis project Ga0206981, IMG submission 153312) | Enriched cells from forest soil in Barre Woods Harvard Forest LTER site, Petersham, Massachusetts, United States -... | ecosystem: Environmental > Terrestrial > Soil > Temperate forest >... | reverse complement strand
GGATAGATATTAAAAAACCCGCTTAATGCGGGTTTTTTTTGTGGAGTTACTTTTTTAACCATTATGAAAGGATTCAAAGATTGCCATTATCAAAGCATCAGGAAATCCTAAAATCAGATAAATCCCGGTTCAGAAACTATAAAGCTATAATAATATCTTCTGTTTCAGGTATATCCATATACTGTTTAAAGTTCTGCACATCATTATCAACTAGTTTTTTAAATACCGGATTTAAAACATGTGCAACACTTGCGCCAAATCCGCCGGCAGGTGGCTGGTAGCTTATTACAACATCAACCTGAGTGCCGCCATCTTCGGTATCCCGGAACCGGACCTTGCCTGCATTATCAATAATTGAATTGGGAAGCGAGCTCCAGCCGATCATATAACCCGGATCATCATGAACAATTTCGGCATCCCAGCTTACAGTGGCCACACCGGTGGGCAGCTTTAAAACCCAGTATGAACGTGTTTCATTAATTACATTTACACTTTCCAGGTGCTTCATAAACAAAGGCAGGTTATCCAGCTTTCGCCAAAAATCATAAACATCGGCTCTTGACCTGTTAACGGTAAAGGAAGACCTGATATTAATATTTACAGGAGAGGTGTTGATTTTGCCGGCTTGCGAGTAAAGTTCACAATACCCGCTGATGCCCCGGTTTACCAGGTAGCCGCCTGCTCCAAGCTTTAGAATACTGGTAAAAGGGCTTTTAAATATATTCCTGATGCCTGAAAAGCTCAGTTTTACGCCTGCTGCTATAGAGATATAACGTTCGGGCCAGTTCAAATTTATGTTTGCAGAGCCGTTGTTACCAGGGATCCGCTGTAATGCTGTATTTGACATATAGTATTGTTTAAATAGGTGTACCTATTCAACAACCTATTCTGTTGATTAGTTTTATTTATTATGATTTCACCGATTATGGAGCACTGATTGTGGCTGGTTATTATGATGAAGCTGATGCGAATAAGCAGATTTACGAAGTTTTTGAAACTTCGTAAATCTTTGGAAGATCTAACTTAATCAACCAAATCTAACTTAGTCAACCGACTAATAGCTAAACTTAAACTTAGATAGATCAGGGATATGTTTTTTGGGGCGATTTAACTCATATTGATAAATCACCTGGCCGAGGTTTTTCATGAAGGGAAGACAAACGGTGGCATATTCATACTTGTTATCATTATAGATACCATCTTCGTTTGATTGTACAACGGCTGTTAATATAAACTCTACATTGTGTTTAAAATCAACTATGTAGGCGTTGTCGATATCATATCCGTAGGAATCGCCAACTTTGTTAAAGATCCTGATATCGGGGTTAATAATTGCTGTGCTGTCACCGCCATAAAAAAGGAATTTACAATAAGCAGGGTAGTAGTCGGGCCGGTTATAAGTGGGCTTTTTACTTTCGCTCGGGAACATGCTCATGTAATGGTAGATGAACTGATATTCTTCGGGTTTTAAATTGAATTGTTGCTCTTTTGGAAAGGAATCAGGGAATAATAATCGTTTTAATACAGATTGCATATCGGCAATGGTGTAAACATTTTTTTCACTGAAATCGAAAGGCTTCATTATCAGCTTGTCGTTTTTGTCCAGGTACCCCTGGCCTTGCAGCATATTATCCAGGCGCATTGGGTAATTCTTTTCATCATATTGAGCAGGCTGGTGATAGATAAGCTTATTATCGTTATAAAAATCAATAGCGTTGGTGTGTTTGGCATTTTCGCCGCCATCATAAATAGCAAGCCGGCCAATAATCCGGGTGTTATTTAAGTTGTATTTCTTGAGCTTATTGTTGATCTCCCCGCGGCTAACAAATTCATAGAGGCGATTATAGGCATAGTTATCGCTCACCAGGAGGATCTTCTTTATATAATTTTCAATACTTGGCAGACCGTTACCTGATGATGTATCCTCCGTCATTTTTGTTTCCCCTTCAAATGAGCTGTCGGTTTTCATAACGGATCTCATCGTTAAGCCGGGAATGTTCAATTCATTTAGTTTCTCGATCGCAAATATGGCAGTGGGAAGCTTAACTGTACTCGCCGGGTAAAAGTAATGGTTGGCGTTAAGCCGGTAACTGTATGATTTAAAGTGGGGAACGTTGTTTTTGTCGCGATCAATCTGGGTATACAGGATCTGCGCTTCGTTGTTGGTGGGATGCTTCAAAATGCCGCTGAATAGTTCAGGGTTGGATTCCAATAATTTTTTCAGAAAAACTGTATCAGGTTGTTGAGCAAAAGCAGTAACGTTTACCATCATTAATAAAAAAAGTATAATGTTTTTCATTATTTATATTGCAACCATTTAGTTTACCAAACTTAATTAACCCAATCAACTTAATCAACCCAGTCAACTAAATACACAACTTAGTTGTCGATTATAAATTCTTATCATACTTTTACACCGCTTTAGGTTTTCTTAGGGTAATACCATAAGAAATTAAAAGGGAATACGGTGTAACTCCGTAACTGTCCCGCAGCTGTAAGCTCCATAACCGTTGTTCAATCAATTGGTCACTGTCCATGTTAATATATGGGCGGGAAGACCGGGCAACAGGGGAGTAAGTCAGAAGACCTGCCAGAGCATAAATATTATTCACGGCTTTCGGGGATTGAAGCTTGAATGTGAAACTCTTCTGCTGTGGTTTCTATTTCAAATTTTGTATTCTGTATAGCCGTGGGTTAACCCGCGACAAATGCAAGGAATTGAGCACTACTTAAAAAGTATTTTATCTTTTTTACCAGGATTATTCCTATGTTTTGTTTTACCTTTTTCTGTAAATGCCCAAACCGATACTGCTAAAAAGTTAAATGAGGTTAAGGTAAAAACCTCTCCGATCCCCCAGGTACAAAGCATGGCGCCGATACAACAAATTTCAGCAAATGCTTTTGAGCAATACAGCGCTTTTGATGTTGCCGGTGCTATAAGAAATTTTTCAGGTGTAAATATTAAAGATTATGGCGGGATAGGCGGTTTAAAAACGGTATCGGTAAGGGGTTTAGGAGCTAACCACACAGCAGTTTTATATGATGGAATATTGCTAAGTGATGCCGAAAACGGACAGATTGATCTGAGCAAGTTTAATTTAAATAATGTACAGGATATTACTTTGTTTAATGGCCAGCCTGCAATCATTTGTATGCCTGCGAGGTCCTTCACAGCAGCGAGTATCCTTTCCATTAGAACTATTAAACCAGCGCTTACAGCAAATAAACCTTACCAGGTTACTGCCGGAATAAAAGCAGGATCATTTGGGTTGATAGAGCCGTATTTACAATGGCAGCAGCGAATTAATAACAATTGGTCATTTATTGTAAATAGCTATTTCGAAAATGCAAACGGGCGATATAAATATCAAAGCAATGGAAATGGATCAAGCTCTATACGGGACCGGCTCAATTCTGATATTTCTGCCAAGCAGGTTGACGGTGCCTTGTACTGGACAAAAAATGATAGTAATAAATTTAATCTGCACGTAAATTACTACGACTCCGAAAGGGGTTTGCCCGGCGCTGTAATACTTTATAACACAAATCCTTCAAGAGAGCGTTTGTGGAACCGGGACTTTTTTATGCAGGCCGGTTATGAACGGACCTGGGCCAGTGGGATCCATTTGTTTTTGAATGCTAAATTATCCCAGAATTATCTTCGCTACCTTAATCCGGATTTTTTGAATGAACAGCACCTGTTAGATCAGCGTTTTACACAACGTGAGGTTTATCAATCCGTCGCTTTAGCTTATCATTTTGCTACTAATTGGGAAGTTTCCTATTCTGCAGATATCGCCGTTAATGACCTGGACGTTCTTTTCAATTATCCTTATCCATTATTTCCACACCCAACAAGATTAACAATACTAAATGTATTGGCATCAAACTTAACCCTTGGGAAATTTCAATTAGAAGGAAGCTTATTGAATACAAATATTACCGAAACGGTTAAAGCTGGCAGGGGAGCCCCGGCAAGGAATAGTTTTTCGCCAACTTTATTAGCTGCTTTTAAGCCATTTGAAAATTCAGGCTTTCAGTTAAGGGCTTTTTATAAGTACATATTCCGGAACCCAACATTTGATGATCTGTATTATGGCGGGATAGGCAACCCTAACTTAAAGCCGGAGTTTACAAACCAATTTGATTTAGGCGCTACCTACAGCAAGGCTTTAAATGGTTTTATTGATTATATAGCCTTAACCGCTGATGCCTATTATAATCATGTAACCAATAAAATTGTATTTATTCCTAAAGATGCTTACAATGGTTCTATCCAAAATTTTGGTAAGGTTGATATAAAGGGGATTGATATTAGTTTAAAAACGCAAACTAAAAGCATCGGTGGGTATAAGGCATCGCTGTCATTAAATTATAGCTACCTGCAGGCGCTTAATGTTACCGATCCAACATCATCCATATACCTTAATCAATTACCTTATACACCAAAAAATACATTGGCTTTTAACGCAGGTATTGATCATGGCCATATAGGGTTATATTTTAACCAGGTTATTTCGTCGTCAAGATATTATACCAATGATAATCTCCCTGATGACTATATTCCCGGATACGCTATAGGTGATGCCTCTTTTGTTTATCACACTGTGTTAAAGAATAATCCTTTGCGTGCGTCAATTGGGGTAAATAACCTTTTTGATAAGAGCTATTTTGTTGTACAAAGCTACCCGATGCCAGGTCGCTCATTCAGACTTTCAATTCAAATAATTATATAAATAATCAATAATCATGAAACAAATTAAACTTAGCTATTTACTTATTGCCATAACGTTCGTAATGGTATTAGCGTCGTGTCATAAAGACAAAGTTATCCCTAAAACTGATAATCCCACCGCAACCAGGGCCGGTTTGTATGTGTTAAATCAGGGCGGTTTTGGAAGCAATAACAGTACACTTACTTATTACGACTACACAACCAAACAGCTTACCGCAGATCTTTTCAGCGCTGCTAATGGCGGCAGTAAAATAGGCGACACAGGTAATGATGTCGAGATTTATGGCTCTAAGATGTACATTGTCGTTAACAACTCAAACAGGGTAGATGTTGTAAATGCTAAAACAGGTAAACTTATTAAGCAGGATAGTGTGCACCAATGCAGAAGTGTGGCTTTTTATAAGGGAAATGCATTCATTACTTCGTACGATGGTAATGTAGCCGTAATGGATACTACAACCTTATCCATAAATAAATATATTACAGTTGGTCGTAATCCTGAGCAATTAGTGGTTTCGAACGACAAATTGTACGTGGCCAATTCCGGCGGCTTAAGCTTTGGCAATCCAGATAATACAGTATCTGTGATTGACTTAACTTCGTTAAGTGAAACAAAAAAAATAACAGTAACGGCTGATCCTGTATCTCTTGCTGCTGATACATATGGAAATGTATACGTTATATCATTGGGCGATTTTGCAAGCATAAAAGCAGGCATCACTATAATTGATAATAAAACTGATATTGTAAAATCACAGATGGCGCCCTCCCTTGGTTATAATATACCAATTGTTGTACAGGGTGATTTTGTTTACTATGTTACCGCTGATAATAAGATTGCTGTATATAATGCAAAAACACAAGCTGCTGCACAAGCTAATTTTATAACTGATGGAACGGCTATTACTACTCCTTATGCATTAGCAGCTGATGCTTTAACCGGTGAAATATTTGTTACCGATGCAAAGGATTATGCATCAAATGGCACCTTATACGCTTTTGATAAAACCGGTAAGCTGGAGTATTCAATTACGGTTGGTATAAACCCTGGTAAAATTGCCTTTGTAAATAAATAAGAAGAATAAAATATCATTTTATTTAAGAGGATTATGTGTAATTTTACTTCATAATTTAAATTATGTCACTACAAAAATTAAATACCCGCACAATTGTGCTTATCCTGATGATTCTGGCGGCAACTGCTATGCGTTTGCTTAGTTATAAATATCCATATATACTAAGCAATTTTACGCCGGTTGGTGCAATAGCATTATTTGGTGGCGCTTACTTTAGCCCTAAATGGAAAGCTTATATTGTAGTATTAATATCCTTGTTCTTAAGCGATATAGTTATCAATTATTTGTACACTTCAAAATGGGTGCTATGGTATAACGGTTCTTTTTGGGTGTATTTAACGTTTGCTATAATGGTGTTTATAGGCAGTCAAATAAAAAAAGCAAATATTGCCAATGTAGCTATAGCGTCTTTAGTTTCTGTTTGTGTGCATTGGTTAATAATTGATATGCCCTGGTTGTATGGAACGCTATACCAACATAATTTATCCGGCTATGGCCAGTCACTAATGGCAGCAATTCCTTTTGAACGAAATATGGTTTTGGGTGATATTGTATTTTGTACCATATTGTTCGGTGGCTTTGAGCTGGCGAAAAGCAAATACACTATTTTACGTAGCCAAAAAGAGCTGACCGTTTAACATAAGATATTTTATTGTGAAAGCGGCTCTGTAAAGGGCCGCTTTTTTTATGGGGTAGAAATAGATGAAAAACATGAAAAAGATCGTAGTATTAACCGGCGCTGGTATAAGCGCCGAGAGTGGTTTGAAAACTTTTAGGGATAGCGATGGCCTGTGGGAGGGATATAATATTGAAGATGTAGCAACCCCTGAGGCCTGGAAGCGAAACCCTGAATTGGTTCAGGATTTTTATAACCAGCGCCGTAAATCAGTTATTGAAGCAAAGCCCAATGAAGCCCATTATGCACTGGCCAGGCTCGAAGAAAAATTTGACGTAACCATCATTACCCAAAACATTGATGACCTGCATGAGCGCGCAGGCTCAACCAATGTGGTGCACTTGCATGGAATTATAACCAGGTCGCAATCAAGCAGAAAGCCAGATCTTACTTACCCAATTGATGGCTGGGAACTAAAGATGGGCGAGAAATGTGAGTTTGGCTCACAGCTAAGAGCACATGTAGTTTGGTTTGGCGAAGCTGTGCCGATGATTGAAAAGGCAGCGCAAATTTGCGCCCGGGCAGATCTTTTTATTTTGATAGGCACCTCGTTAGCTGTATATCCGGCAGCTGGCTTGGTTGATTATGTGTCACTTAATACGCCTAAATATATTGTGGATCCCAAAATTCCTCACATGAGCATGGATAGTTCCTTTATTAAGATAGAGGAAAAGGCAACAGTGGGAGTAAGTGCACTTGCAGATAAACTATTAAGATAATTTGAGGGGCAAAGGAATTCTTAAATAGTTGTCTCGAAAATGCTTAGTGTATTTTAAATTAAAAATTTTCATTTGATTAATGGCGGTTTATAAAATATAAATCATAAAATAATCTATTTTTTTTAGAATTAACTTGTTATATGTCTAATGATCTTTTATGCTTAGGTTTTTTTATGATTAACTAATATCAAATGTAAAAATTTAAATTTTTAACGATAGTATTTATGTAAAATATAGTAACACTAATGATAATTTTTATGTTTTATTATTTATTTATCATAAAATTAATTTTATGATAAATAAAATCATGGTAATTCTTAAATTTTTATCTCATTTTATATTAAATGATATTTTAGTGTAATTTTTACACCAATATTTGATTTTTATTGAAGATTATAAAGGTGTGTTTGACACTAATTATTATAATCATCTCAAAAAATACGGGATGATTATATAAATTTAATAATTTATTCATATCAATCACTTGGTTTTTTAATAGTAAAGTAAAAATTCAGCAACTGTTTGTAATGTAATTGTTACAAGATAAATTGGGGCTGTACTTACTTATTAACTATTAACTAACTAAACGATTTAAGAATGAAGAAAAATTTACTTCACGGTATTTTCTTTCTTTTGCTTTTTGTAGCCGGCAATTCTGCCTATGCGCAAACCCGTACCGTAAGCGGAACGGTTACTGCAAAAGACGATGGCTTACCTATCCCCGGGGTAAGCGTAGTAGCAAAAGGTTACAAAATTGGAACCCAAACCTCTGTCCAGGGCAAATTCACTTTAAGCGTGCCTTCGGGAGCAACCACATTAACATTTACTTTTATTAGTTACCAAACGGTCGAAGTACCTATCCCGGCCAGTGGGGTTGTTATGGTGGTAATGAACAATGACTTTAAACAACTAAATGAAGTAGTTGTAACAGGTTCAGGGGTGGCTACAAGTAAAGCAAAACTGGGCATTGCCGTTGAGTCGGTTTCAGGCAAAGCCCTAACATCATCGCCGCAAGCATCAATTGATCAGGGTTTGATAGGTCAAATCCCCGGTGCACAGATTTCTTCCGTTGATGGTACCCCTGGTGCAAAAACCAACATTATCCTTAGAGGTATTAATACTGTTCAGGGCAGTACTTCGCCAATGATCCTGGTGGATGGGGTCGAATCCCGAACAACAGATCTAAGCCAGCTTGATCCGGCTACTGTTGATCATGTTGAAATTGTACAGGGTGCTGCGGCCTCAACAATTTATGGTGCACAGGGTGCAAATGGTGTTATACAGGTATTTACCAAAAAAGGAAAAATAGGTAAAACCCGGATAGACGTTTCATCAAGTTACAGCGGCAGTGATTATATAAATCACGGGGATGTTCACCAGGCAAAATTGAGCAGCTTTAAAGTTGATGCCAACGGAATTTTCATCGACGCCAGTGGAAACCCTATTGTAAGAAACCAGGATGGCAGGTACCTTGGGATCCAGTGGGCTTATGGAGCAGATGCGGCAAATGGCCATCCTACAGCTATGTCAAATCCTTTAAACATTGCGCATCAGCAATATGGAACAAACTTAAAGTATTATGACCACCTGGCACAGCTATTTAAAACAGCTTACACAAGTAATAACAGTGCAGCCATTTCTGGGGCAAATGATAAATCTGATTATAGCTTAACGCTTTCCAATAATCATCAGCAAAGCAATATCAGGAACAACGGTTATAACGACAGGACAAACCTAACCGCAAATATAGGGGCTGAACTGTTTAAAGGCTTTACTATCCGCTCTGTAACACAACTTATCTATACTAAAAACACCATAAATCCAAATTATGGTATAGGTAATTCAGGTGGAATATTTGATGTGCTGAATGCATCCCCATACTATGATTTTAATCAGAAAAACCCCGATGGGAGTTATCCATTGTCATTAAACTCAGGTACAGTGAGCGTAAATGGATCAAACCCTAATTATTATACGCAATGGGCAAACCGCGTATCTAACCGCGAAGATCTTTTGCAAAGCATACAGGCAGATTATAAGATAAATAAATTTATAACATTGAACGCTAAGTATGGCCTTAACTATCAGCATACTGAACAAAATACTATTTATAAAAACCAGGCTGCTACACTTACAGCAATAGATCTTGGTTCCTACTATGGCAATTATGCTTCTGATCCTAATGGCGAGCTTGATAAAAATACCAGCAGTACTGTTTTTCAAAACTTTAACGGTTCGGCAGTTATTAAAACCGACTTTGAAAAGGATTTTCATATCAATTTACCTATAACAACAAGTACCTTATTAGGGTATGATTACAGGAAAAATGTAGATAAACAATTTAATACCTATGGTTTAGAGCTACCGGTTTATGCTATCTATAATTTTAATCAAACATCAACCCAGGCTGTATCCTTTGATTACACTACTCCATTTATCACCTATGGCTTTATATTAAACCAAAAAATTGATTTTGGCGATTATGGTGGTGTATCGGGTGGTTTCAGAAGTGATTACTCTTCAGCTTTTGGCGGCGGTTCAAAACCATTCACTTTTCCTGATGTAAATGGATATATCAGGCCTTCATCTTTTGATTTTTGGAAAAATTCGGGTATTGGAGCCGCAATTCCTGAATTTAAGATAAGAGGAGGTTTTGGCGAAGCCGGTACGCAGCCACAGCCATTTGACAGGTATCCAACTATAAATCCTACAAATTTGGGTTCATCGTTAACATTTAATCTGCCAACTTCGCTGGCTAACCCTGATCTGAAGGTTGAGGTTTCAAAGGAATATGAAATCGGCACCGATTTTTCTATAAAAGGCGCCTCAGGTAACTGGTTTAGTGAAATTAACGTAAGCGGCACCTATTGGAGCCGTAAAGCTAATAATGTTATTTATAGCATAAATACAGCTCCTTCAACGGGTGGTACTCAAATAAAAACCAATGCTATTGGCCTTTCATCACATGGTTTCCAGGCGTCGCTAAATCTTGGTATATTAAGAACCAGGGATTTTAACTGGAATTTCACCACCAACTTCAGTAACCAAACTACAACAATAACCAGCACAAGCGGGCCGCCAATTATTCTTTCTACAGCTGCCGGAAGCACTCAGTTAGCCTTGGTTGCAGGTCAAAAAATTGGCCAGATTTATGGTAATAAAGCATTAACAAGCCTGAATGAAAAAAATAGTGCAGGTGTGCCATATATACTTCCTGCTGATTATGGTAAATACACAATTGTTGATGGCCGGGTTGTTAATATAGCCACAAAAGGGATCCAATTTGCAAATGAGGCTACTTCATTTGGCGATCCAAACCCTAAATTCAATGCGTCATTTATAAATAATTTTACTTATAAATCGCTTTCATTCGGTTTTCAGTTTGACTGGGTTTATGGCAGTCATCTTTATAACCAGACAAAAGAATGGCAGTACAGGGATGGGATTAGCGGTGATTATGATAAAGCGGTTAATATCGGTGGCACGTCAGGAGCCTATACGGCCTATTATAGAAGTGCTTATGCAGACATTATAGGTGGCGTTAACGGTGCAAGGGATGGTACTAAAGATTATTTTTATGAAGGAGCTTCTTTCTTAAGATTAAGGAATATTTATCTTGGTTATGATTTCTCCAAATATCTTAACAGTAAGATATTCAGAAGAGCGGTTTTAACATTTACAGGTCGTAACCTCTTAACCTTTACCAAATACACAGGTTTTGATCCCGAAATCAGCTCTGGTTCATCTAACTCGCCATTTGACAGGGGAGTGGATCATGATTCAATGCCTAACAGTAAATCATACCAGATCGGTTTAAACCTTGGATTTTAATGGACTTTAATCAGAAAAAAATGAAAAAATATAAATATATTATAACATCGGTGATCATGGCTGGAATAGTTGTGTCATCATGCAAAAAGCAACTGGATGTAAAAAACCCCAATTCACCCACGCTTGAGCAGGCAAAAACAGAATCTGGCCTAACCTCGCTTGCGGCAGGAAGTATATATATTAATGGTTTTGTAAATGGTGACGGATGGTTAGGGGATAGCTTTTTCTCCTTATGCTATGGTTATCATGAATTACTTGCCGATGATGTGTCGGCACAGGCTGCAAACCAAAATGTAAACCTTGTTAACGTACCCGATTATGCAATATTGGATGACGGTTCAAAAGTAGTAAACACCCAGCCACAAATTGCAAATTTAAGGTTGAATAACACTCGTGACAAGCAGAGCCAAAACATGTTCTATTATGAATGGCAGAGCATGTATGGATTAAATAACGCTTGTAATCAAATTCTGGCGCTTGCAGGTACTGTAAGCTTATCTGGTGATGCAGCTACTAAACTGGCTACCTATAAAGCCTGGGCTTATTGGTGGAAAGGTTATGCTTATGCAAGGTTGGGTTCAGTTTATTACGCAGGTATTATTAATAACCAAATAAGTGCAACAAATGCCAGCTACGTTAACAGTGCTGCCCTGATTGCTGAATCAAATAAAAACCTGGCGCAAGCGGCTTCTATTTTAAATGGTATAAGCGGTACAGATACCTATACTGCTTTAATGGGGAAACTTATTCCTTCATTTTTCCAGGTAGGTAATGGCAAGGTGCCAACAACGGCAATGTTTGTACATAGCATAAATACATTAATGGCACGCAACCTGTTGGTTAACACCCGGACTTCTGCTATGACAGCTGCCAACTGGCAAAATATACTTACTTTAACCGCTGCCGGTATTCAGTCTTCTGACAATATATTTGCAGGGTTCTCTACATTAAACAATGCTGTATTTTCAGCTGGTGGAGGATCTGTAGCTGTAAACACCGCAGGTGACGAAACTGCGAGTAGCTTTACAATAAGCGAAAGACTGATGCAGGATATTAAACCAGGTGATAAACGTTTTGCCGAAAACTTTTTACAGGTTAAACCATTCTTTAACCAGGTTGGCGGGTTTACTTTTAGCACAAGATGGAAATTATATGACGCGAAACTTGACACTGTACCGAACAATGGTGCTATTCAGCTCGCCAATAAAACCCCTGGCAAACAGGAAGTTTACATAGGTGGAACCTACGAAGAAAATGAGTTGATGAAAGCTGAAGCGCTGATCAATACAGGTCAAATTGATCTTGGTTTGGCAAGTATTGATAATGTAAGAGCATATCAGGGAGCAGGGCTTGCAAAGGTTTCAGGAACAGGCTTAAATTTAACCCAGGCACTGGAAGAATTGCGTAAAGAAAGGCGCCTTGCCCTATTATTTAGAGGAACAGCATTTTATGATGCCAGGAGATGGGGGGTGATCTATGATATTTCAGAAGGTGGCGGCAGAACCAACGCGATTGTGCTTTCACCAAATGGTGTGTTAAGTACTCATGCAACTATCAATTATAATTTCCTTGATTATTGGGACGTTCCTGCTGATGAAGTGGTGTTAAATCCACCGGGAGCTGGAAGTGCCCCAGTTGTAAATCCTAAGAAATAATACCCCGTTCTTATTAATATCAGTTAATGTTTTCTATGGTGGTCGTGTATGAAAATTACATGGCCATCTTTATTTATAACAGATCCTGTAAGCAATATGGTTTTTTAAAATAAGTTTGTAGTGGATAAGATATTTTACAAACCAAAACCATTATTAATGCTAAAATGTATCTTCAACTGGAGCGGTGGCAAAGACAGCTCATTAGCTTTATACCATTGCCTCCAAAACCCTGATCTTGACATAAAATACCTGGTAACAACCATTAACGATGCTGCGGACAGAATTTCTATGCACGGCGTACGCGTTGAGCTGTTAATTCAACAAGCTGAAAGCATCGGGATCCCATTGTACCAGTTCCGCCTGCCCGAAATGCCGGATATGAAAACCTATGATAGCGCCATGCGCCGGCACCTGGAATATTTTAAAAGTACGGGAATAACTCATTCTATTTTCGGCGATATATTTTTGGAAGATCTGAAAAAGTATCGTGATAACCGCCTTGCCGAAGTAGGCATGACCGGTATTTATCCATTATGGAAACGTGATACAACTGAGCTGATAAATGAGTTTCTGACTTTGGGATTCGGTACCGTGATAGCCTGTACTCAGCAACACCTGGAGCAGTTGGTGGGGAAGGAGATCACTCCGGAACTCATCATGTCTTTACCCGCTGACGTGGATGTTTGCGGAGAGAACGGGGAGTTTCACACCTTTGCATTTAAAGGACCTATCTTCAAAAAAGAGATCAAATATAAATTGGGGGAGAAGGTTTTTAAAGAATATAAAACTCCTGAAAATAGCAATGATGTTTGCGCTTCTGATCCTGATAAAAAACTTTCTGGTTTTTGGTACCAGGACCTTATTTTAGCCTGACCTCCCATACATTTGGCGATTTTATACCTCAGAATATTATTTGGCAGTACTTTTTTAATTTGAATAAAATATTAATAATCAGGTATTTAAATACAAATTACGAAAAGAGGGATTAAGGTCAGCGCTTGCTTTTGTCTTTGATTTAACCCAATTTTGCCAAATAAAATTTTGATGCAAAGAAGATGCTTTATTAACTATCTATTTTTCAATAACTTATGCAGTTTTAATAAACTAGTAGTTGTAACGGTTGTATGATTCATTAAAATCCTTCCGCATTTCAACAAAGCGGGTTGAAACGGTTTTTAAAAATGCTTCATCAAGTAATTCAAACACGCTGTTCACGCCTTCTGTTAAGTCTGCTTCGGCAATTTTGTAGGTCTGCTCCAGGTTCCCCTGCTCTATCTTCACAATAAACTTTCTGTTCATATTCAGGATGGAGATCTTGAAATCGGGGTGTGGTAATTCGGCAATAATTCTCATGGTAATCAAATTTTATAAAACCAGTAGCAGGCAATTTAATAATGGTTTGCTACTTTGCTAAATAAAAGATTAAATATGAGATTGGCCTTATTTACTTTTACAACAGCATCGCTATTTTTGTAATATGGCAGAGGATTTAAACATAACGACATCAACTGATAAGACTGAGCAATATCAATCGCTAATACCGCAGATAGAGGCCTTGTTAATGGGCGAGCCGGACCTGGTAGCCAATATGGCAAATGTATGTGCTGCATTAAAAGAGCAATTCAAATGGTTTTGGGTTGGATTTTATTTAGTGAAAGAAGATGAACTGGTGCTTGGGCCATTCCAGGGGCCGGTGGCCTGTACCCGTATTGGATTAGGTAAAGGAGTTTGTGGTTCATCGTGGCAGCAGGAGAAAACTTTGATTGTTCCTGATGTTGAAGCCTTCCCCGGGCATATTGCTTGCGCTTCGGCTTCGCAGTCTGAAATTGTGGTACCGGTATTTAGCAATGGTAAAGTGGTTGCAGTGCTGGATGTGGATAGTGATGAACTAGATCAGTTTGATGAAACAGATGAGCAGTATCTTCAGCAGGTTGTAGAACTGGTAAACTTTAAATGAGCAAAGTATTCCTGATTGCCGGGATGGGCGCCGATACCCGCGTTTATAATAATATCGACCTGAGCGAAGATGAAGTGATTAGTGTTGACTGGATTCAACCACACGTAACCGATACTTTAAAAACTTATGCGCAAAAGCTTATCGTCCAGTACAATATAACACCTAATTCAATTGTTGTCGGTAATTCTTTGGGTGGAATGATAGCGATTGAAATAGCCAATATTCTTCCAATCAAAAAAGTTATCCTTATCTCCAGTATCAAAACAATTGATGAGGCTCCATGGTACTTTTCAATGTTCCGCAAGCTGCCGGTTTATAAGCTGATCCCCGGTAAAGCATTTACCTCTATGGGTTTTTTGATAAAATTTGTATTTGGAAAAATGAACGCTGCCGATACCTGGCTGTTTAATGATATGCTTAAAAACTCATCGCCAAAGTTTATAAAGTGGGCGATGGGGGCAACATTGCATTGGGATAATAAAACCATCCCCTCAAACACTTATATCATAACCGGCGATAAAGACCATGTATTTGACTACAGGCGGATAACAGACGCCATTATAGTAAAGGGTGGTACGCATATTATGGTATTTGACAAGGCTAAAGAGATCAATAAAATATTGAAAAAGATCCTGAAAAAATGAAATTACCGGAGTCGTATTATTACAGCCAGGATGTTGTTACGCTCAGCAAAGACCTGCTGGGTAAGTATTTATTTACCTGTATTGATGGTGTAACTACTGGTGGTTATATTGTTGAAACAGAAGCTTATAATGGTATCATTGACAGGGCATCCCACGCTTTTGGTAACAGACTTACCCCGCGAACTAAAACCATGTTTATGCAGGGCGGGATTGCCTATGTGTACCTCTGTTATGGCATTCACGAAATGTTCAATATAGTAACCTCTGGTGAGGGGCAGCCACATGCAATCCTGGTAAGGGCTATTAATCCTATCGATGGAATAGAAGCCATGCAAAGCCGCAGAAATATGCCGGTGATAAAACCAACTATTACCATGGGGCCTGGTTCCGTTGCAAAGGCTTTAGGGATTTCCCGCGCTATAAACGCTTTTAGCTTACAGGGCGATGTCATTTGGATAGAAGACAGAGGATTAACCTTTCCGGATGAAAGCATAACTGTTGTACCAAGAGTAGGCGTAGGCTATGCCGGGGATGATGCACTGCTGCCTTATCGTTTTTACGTTAAAGGAAATCCCTACGTAAGCAAACCAAATAAATAAGTAATTTTACCCCGTAGAGTCACAATACTTTGTGTCTCTGAATTATTATTTATCCAATGATCTACCAAAATACTTTAGCCTTCGCCACACAGCTTGACGAGCAGGACCAGTTAAAAGACTTCCAGTCCAAATTCCTTGTGCCAAAACATAAGGGCAAGGATGTGATCTACTTTTGCGGTAACTCTCTGGGCCTGCAGCCTGCCATAGCGCAGCAATATGTGTCCGGCATTTTTAACAATTGGAAGGAGCTGGGTATTGAAGGTTTTTTTGCCGGGGGCGATCCGTGGCTGGGTTATCATAAAAAGCTTACCCAAACGCTTTCGGACATAGTTGGTGCAAAAAGCGAAGAGGTTACGGTTATGAACTCACTTACAGTAAATCTTCACTTATTGATGGTAAGTTTCTATAAACCAGCGAAAAAACGTTTTAAAATATTAATGGAAGGCGGTGCTTTTCCGTCAGATCAATATGCTTTGGCCAGCCAGGCAAGATTTCATGGGTATGACCCCAAAGAGGCTATTATCGAGATTTTTCCACGCGAAGGAGAGTTTATTTTAAGAACGGAAGATATCCTTGAAACCATAAACAAACATGCTGATGACCTTGCTTTGGTGCTTTTTGGTGGAATAAATTATTACACCGGCCAGTGCTTTGGCATGGAAGAAATAACTAAGGCAGCCCACAAAATTGGTGCCTATGCTGGCTTTGATCTGGCACACGCAGCCGGTAATGTGGTTTTAAAAATGCATGATTGGGATGTGGATTTTGCCTGCTGGTGTTCTTACAAATACATGAACTCAGGGCCCGGCGGCATCAGCGGGATTTTTGTGAATGAAAAGCATTTTAATAATAAAGATTTAAACCGGTTTGCCGGCTGGTGGGGATACCGGGAAGATGAGCGCTTTTTAATGACCCCGGACTTTAAACCAGAGATAGGTGCCGCAGGCTGGCAGCTAAGTACCAGTCCAATTATGCTCCTGGCTTTACATAAGGCCGCTCTTGACGTTTTTGAGCAGGCGGGCGGTATAATCCCGCTGCGAACAAAAAGCGAGCAACTGACGGCTTATTTGGAGTTTTTGATAAATGGCATCAACCAAGATAAAAATGACGAGCTTTTTAAGATCATCACCCCAAAAAATAAACAAGATCGCGGTTGTCAGCTTTCAATAGTTTGCAAGCAAAATGCAAAGGCAACCTTCAATTATTTAACCGATAATGGCGTTATCGGCGATTGGCGGGAACCAAACGTAATTCGTTTGGCCCCTGTGCCGCTTTATAACAGCTTTAAGCAGGTTTTTGAGGTCGGGCGGATTCTTAGGGCCTCTGTTGATTAGTTGGTGTTGTAAGGGCTGTAAACGTTGTAATGGTTGTAAAAGTTGAAAGCGTGATAAAAGCAGATGTTCCTTTTGACTCACCAACTTACCCACCAATGATTAATGACTCAATGATCAATGACTAACTTGAAGATAGCTTACGATCTGATTTATGCCCATCCTTTACCCGAAGGGCACCGCTTCCCGATGCTGAAATATGAGCTAATCCCGGCGCAGCTATTACATGAAGGGCTTATTGGTGAAGATAATTTATTTTCACCCGGCCTGTCGGAAGAAGAGGTGATCCTGCTGACACATGATAAAGCCTACTGGGAACAATTGCGCGATCTTACCCTGCCTCCACGTGAACAAAGAAGAACCGGTTTCCCGTTATCCCCCAAATTAATTGAGCGTGAATTAAGGATTGCCAAAGGAACTATTGATGGCTGCCACTACGCAAAAGAGTTTGGTGTGGCCTTTAATGTTGCAGGTGGCACGCATCATGCCGGTAGTAATTGGGGCGAAGGTTTTTGTTTATTGAACGATCAGGCAATTGCGGCTAATTATTTGCTAGTTAATAAATTAGCAACATCTATCTTAATAATTGATTTAGATGTGCACCAGGGAAATGGCACCGCGCAGATCTTTGAAAACAATCCAAAGGTATTTACATTCTCCATGCATGGGGCTAATAATTTCCCCTTCAGGAAAGAAAGATCAGACCTGGATCTGCCATTGCCTGATGATACGGGGGATGAAGAATACCTGGGTTTGCTAAAGGAAACCTTACCCCGTTTGATAGATCATCAACAGCCTGATTTTATGTTTTACTTATCCGGTGTTGATGTGCTGGCGTCAGATAAATTGGGCAAAATGGCTTTAAGCAAATCAGCTTGCAAAGAGCGTGATCGTTTTGTATTTGAACAATGCATCAGGAGTAAGATTCCGGTACAGGTAAGTATGGGAGGGGGCTACTCACCAAATATTAAAGATATTGTTGAAGCGCATTGTAATACCTACAGGGTGGCAAATGAGTTATATTTTTGAATCTGCAATAACTAAAACTTTGCGCCTCTCAATTTTATTTCTCAGCGGACTCTGTGGTAAAAAAAGATAACCACTGAGTTCACAAAGACCACGGAGGGGTAAAAGTTTAGTCTTGCGCAATAATCAAAACTGTTTTATCCCTGTGTTTTTTGCTGATGAATTGAAACCGGAAAAACAGCAGGATTGCAGATGCCATTAAGCCCAGCACCAACCCATACCAAATTCCGGCAACTCCCAAATGTAATGGCATTCCCAGCAGGTAACCAACCGGAAGGCCTATCACCCAGTAAGCCAAAAACGTAATTACCGTTGGGATGTTCACATCGCCCATACCGCGTAAAATACCAAGCCCTACAACCTGTGTTCCATCAAACAACTGGAAGAATGCTGCAATGATAAGTAATTGTGCTGCAATGGTTATAACTGTTTTATCTGAAGTGTATATCCATGGTAGTAAGTGATTTCCAAGAGTAAATATAATTGCCGTAACAAACATAAATAGCAATACGATGTGGTAGCTCGATATGGCAGAGTGCCTCAAATTCTGATGATCTTTTGCTCCAAAATAATTCCCTGATTTTATCGCGGCAGCGGCCGATAGTCCGCTGGCCATCATATAAGTGATTGATGCCAGGTTGATGGCTACCTGGTGGGCAGCCTGCTCATGGTATCCAATAGTACCTATTAAAATGGCAGCTCCGCTAAATGCGCTTATCTCAAAAGTATATTGCAAAGCAACAGGCGCACCTATCTTTAAAATTTGTAAACCGCGCGACCGGCTGATGCGTGTGAGTGAAAAACTTGCCAGATATTTTTTAAAACGTTCTGACCTGAATACATAGATCCCCATAACAAGAGCCATCACACAACGATCTATCAGCGTACTGTACCCAACACCTTTTATCCCCATAGGTGTAATACCAAAAAAACCTTTTACGAAAATTATACCCAGGCAAATATTCAACAGGTTTCCCCATATGGAAATCAGCATAGCTTGTTTTGTAAAGCCGAGGCCTTCGGCAAATTGCTTAAATGTATTAAATACCAGCATTGGGATAATTGATAACCCCAGTAACGTTAAAAATGGCCTGGCCTGGCGTACAACCTCCGGCGTTTGATCAAGGTGGCCCAGCAAAAATGCAGAGGCTAACGCTGTAAGGGCAAAAAGTATAATACCGGTAACCACATTCAAAAACAAACTATTTGAAAGCAGCTTTCCGCACTCTTCAAAATCATTCCTGCCATTAAGCTGGGCAATTAAAGGTGTTGAGCCATATGAAATGCCAATGCCTATAACCAGTACAATAATAAAAACACTATTTGCCAGTGAAACCGCAGCCAGTGAAACTGTACCCGCAAAATGCCCGACAATAATACTATCTGAAGTTTGAACCAATGTATGGCCAACCTGCGATATCACAACAGGGATAGCCAGGTGCAGGTTATCACGGTAATGGTTTTTATATTTTTGGTAGATGGTCATGGTTAGAGATTAGTTAATTGGAGATTAGAGATTAGGTTTAGTCCGAAAGATAGTAAAGTCCGAAAGAAAAAGTCCGGAAGTCAATCCAACATTAAAACATTTCAACTTTACAACATTCCAACAATTAAGCTGCAGTATAAAATTCTTCCTTCTCCGTGGTATTTATCCTGATGATTCCTGAAAGGATCAGGTCTACCAGTAATTTTTGTGCCTTTTTGCGGCCGATTTTCAGCAGGTCGCAACATTCTTTTATGGTGATCCTATCGGTTTTTTCAAGGTATTCAAGCAACGCTTTTTCGTTGTTTGAATATTCAATTAAAACTCCTTCATCGCCTGATGATCGTTTAAGCACATCTACTACAATTTTACTTGCCAGCACGCTCTTATCTTTCACCCTTACGTATACCCACCATTTTCCATCTTCAGCAAGCGCATAATGAGGCTTTATAGTGCTTTCCTCAATCTCAACTATCAACACCAGCTTATCATCAATATAAACCTCTTCAAAAACGGGTTCAAGCGCCGGCCGGGCATAAAGGTGAGCGGCTTTTGTTATCATATAGCGTTCCTCGTCTTCTGATTTTACGCCTTTTATAGTGCCGTCATCAGCTACGCCTATCAATAACCTTCCGCCTTTATTATTGGCGTAGCTCACCATTGTGCGCGCTATTTTTTCGCAACTGGTAATTGTTTTCTTAAAGTCGAGTTTAACACCTTCGCCCTCAAAAATCAGCCTTTTCAAATTCATTTTTCTTCTTTCTCCTTTTTAAGCGATTGATAAGGTGTAAATATTTCCATCCAGTTTTCGGGCTTGCTGATCACAGTAAAGCCAAACTGGCCGTATAAACCCTGCGCATCTGCTGTTGCCAGCGACCATCGCCTTAACCCCTGTAATTCCGGGTGCTTAACGATGGTTTGCATCAGCCATTTTGATAGTCCTTGTTGTCTGTATGCCGTTAATATAAATACATCGCAAATGTAAGCAAATGTGGCCTTGTCGGTTACCACGCGGGCAAAGCCTGCCAATTTATTTTGATGATAGACGCCAAAACTAAGCGAACCAGCAATGGCTTTTTTTAATGTTTCAACAGGGATTCCCTGGGCCCAATACGATTCTTTGTCCAGGTAGTTATAGATCACCTCAAAATCAAGCAAACTTTGATCTGTAGAAATATGAAAATCTTTTTTTTGGAAAACAGCATCATTCATTATCACGTACATTATTGGTCAGGATTTGATGTAAAACAGGTAGGGGAGGTGTATAAATTAAATGTTGTTCACCTGGTGGCTAATATCAGAAATTTCCCGATAAAAGCAACCTGGATACACACAATTTTAATTTTCTGTGTCATTTTTAGTCCAAAAAAGATGCCACTAAAATAACACCGCCACCGGCTGCAAAGCCACATACGGTGAAAAAGGATACAACGCATCACTAAGATGCATATCAAACAAAACGCCCGGTTTAAAATACACGGGCGTTTTGTTTGATAAAGACTTTTTATTAAAATGGGCTTTTTACTAATCCGCCGTCAGCTCTTATAGCGGCGCCATTGGTTGCTATAGACAGGTCGCTTGCTATATATGCAACTGTGCTCGCAATCTCATCAGGATCAATAAAGCGTTGAAGGATTGATGTTGGCCTTGCGCTTTTAAAAAACTCTTTTTCCATTTCTTCAATTGTAAGGCTTTTTTGGGCAGCAAGGTCCTTTACAAAAGTACCGGCGCCTTCAGACCATGTTGGCCCGGGCAATACCGCATTTACTGTTACATTAGTACCTTTTGTAAGTTCGGCTAATCCGCGTGCTACGGCTATTTGCGCAGTCTTGGTCATTCCGTA
>Ga0206981_10023_pt2 | contig 21688 bp, 22 predicted proteins | sample Alteio_BWMinCont_17_FD_153312 | JGI IMG/M metagenome (GOLD analysis project Ga0206981, IMG submission 153312) | Enriched cells from forest soil in Barre Woods Harvard Forest LTER site, Petersham, Massachusetts, United States -... | ecosystem: Environmental > Terrestrial > Soil > Temperate forest >... | reverse complement strand
GTTAGTTGATTGGGCTTAGATTATTGATTTGATTATGGATAGTGGTTGGATTATAGTTTGCCGGGAATTTAGGGTGGAGGCGGTAAGCTGGAAACAATCGCGGAAGAGGGAGTGGGGGGTGGCGCTGGTGTGCTGTTCCCGTTTTTATTTTGCGCGGTGAATTTGTGTCGGGCTCTTCTCGACACTTGTTCGGGATGGGCCAGGCACGGAATGGCGGTGCTATGGCCGAAGAGGAAGACGACAAGGGAAGTGAGAAGGACTGTGTTGAGGACGACTGGAGCGGCGTACGTTTCGACGGCGGGCCTGATCCGAAGAATGGTCAGGTGAAGGGACGGCTCCTGTTGCAGAGGGCGGCTACGGACGCTCTGGAGAAGTATGTAGACGATGTGATCACGAACATCGTGGGCAACATCCAGGCTAAACATCTGCCGAGCGTGAAGTTGCTGATGGATATGGTAGATCACTTGGAGAGCAAGAATCCTACGCCGGCGGACTTCGAGAGCTTTGCGAGGCTGCTGATGAAGGAGTTTCTCAAGGAACAGGGGAAACGCAAGGAGCAGGAAAAAGTTGAAGCGCAGGAAGCAAGAATGATGATTTCCGGTGAGCGGGGATCGCTCATCGTGGAGCCTTGCGGGGAATAGAAGGCTGTGAATTGAAGTTCGGGGCGAGTGCCTGTCCTCTATCGCGAAGGATCGCGATGGAGGACAGGCTTTTTTGCGGGTTCGCCGATTGACAGATTTCAGGATTTTGGATGGGAAGGACACTTGCGATGAGGATTAGTTTGCGCGCTGGGATTTGGCTGATGGGTTTGCTGTTGCCGGTGGGGGTGTGGGCCCAGACGGTGCCTACAACTACTGTGCAGGGGACGGTTTACCTGGCCGGCGGCGCTCCGGGGTCGGGGACGGTGCTGGTGAGCTGGCCTGCGTTCACGACGGCTGCGAACCAGCAGGTGGCGGCGGGCAAGACGGTGTTGACGGTGGGGTCGGATGGGTTCCTTAGCGTGAACCTGGCGGCGAACCTGGGGGCGAATCCGGCGGGGCTGTATTACACGGCGGTCTTTCATCTTTCGGATGGGACGGTGGATACGCAGTACTGGGTTATCCCGGTGGCGGCTAGGGGTGAACCTGTCGCCGGGGTCGGCGGGCATTGTCGCGGGGCTGTATTCGAGCCTTCTGGCGACGGCAGGGAACTGTACGGCGGGGTTCCAGGTGACTTCGGCAGCGGGGACTGGGGTGGTGAATGTAGCTCCGCTGGTCGAGGGGTCGGTGGCGGGACCTGCGCTGGTGCTGAATTCTGCAAATCAGTACATATTGCGCATTCGTGTGCATTGCCCGGAGGTGGAGCGGAATACACAGGCATACCGGGTGGTGGGAGATGCGGGTCTGGTGGAGTTTGGCGGCAATGGCGTGGTGGCTGCGGGCCATGTGCTGATGGATGTGCAGGAGTTTACGGACGGCGTTGAAGGGATGCCGGTGGTGCTGTATGACGGCGCGCTGAGCTATCTGCCAGGGGCGTTTACGGTGGTGGCGGCGAGCAGCTTGAATCTGATCGGGACCATGCGCAGCCTGTTTCTAAAGGGGCTGGGAACGCAGTGGGTTTCGAGCATCGTTCCCGGTGGGACACTGGCGTCGGCCCAGACGCTGCCGGTGGGGACGCTGGCGGACGGGTCGGTTTGTCATCTGACACGGACGGGGTTTCTGACGTTTTATACGGGGTATGCGCCAGCGCCGGGGACGATTGTTGCGGTTCAATACCGAAGTGTTGGCCGGGCGGTGGGGCGGGCGGTGAATGCTACGAGCCAGGCGGCGTTGGTGGCGGCTGGTTCGCCGGGGACAGCGGTTTGGACGGGTTCGGTGACGGAGCCGAAGGGCAGAAGCAGCGCCGACTGCCGCAACGCTGCGACGGCGCTGGTGACGGCGGCTACGAGCGTGAGCGCGGCTTGGAGCGGGGCCTACAAAACTACTAACTTTGGACTGGGTGCAGATGTGTGGCCGGGAGATGCGCTGCTGCTGGAGTCGGCTTCGCTTGGTCTGAATGTACAGGTGGTGGTGCGCTCGGTTGTGCTGGAGTATGGGGCGAGCTCACCGGATGTGGTGCGGTATGCGATTGTGTTTTCGAATGACTGGGCGAACGATTTGTCGATTCGCACAAGCCGGACGGTGCCGGAGGATGCCTGGCTGCCGGCGGCGGTTTCTCCGACGTACCTGGCGAATCTTGATGGGCTGACGGTGACGGCGATTACTTCGGCTGCGGTTTCAGTGAGTACCGGTGTGGCGGCGCCGAGTGGGGGCGGCTTTGAGGTGCGGCGGCGGGATTTTGCTTTTCAGCCGGGGACGGACCCGGACCTGGTGATTCGGTCGGTGGTCCCAACATTCGATATTCCGCGGGCTACGGAGTCGGATCGATTTTATGTGCGGATATACGACGCAAACACGCCGCCGAATTATTCAGAGTTTTCGGTTGGACTGTTTGTGAATCTGCCGTTGAGCACTACGGTGTGAGTGTGAAGGGCTGCTCGTGGAGATGCGTGAATGCGAATGATGAATGAGTTTGAGGCGCAGGTGTTGAGCGATCTTTGCGTGTTGAAGGCGCAGATGACGGGGCTGGTGGGTGATGGGAATTCTGGGCGGATCAGCGATCTTGAACAACGCATTGAGCGGCAGGAGCAGAGTGTACAGCGGGCCAAGGGTTTTATGGCGGCGATGAGTGTACTGTTCGCGGTAATTGAGGTTGTTGTGGATGCGTTTCGGAGGCATTGACGAGGGAATAGCCACCCCAATGAGCAAAGATCGCTCACTGGGACCCGGCAGGGAACAGGGATCAGGGAACAGAAAGGCAGCGACTTATAATTTGGGGATGAGTGAGACGAACGCGGGCGCGCCTTTGGTTGGCGTGGTGATGGGCAGCAAGAGCGATTTTGCGGTGATGGAAGCTGCCGTGGAGATGCTGCGCGAGTTTGGCGTGGCGCACGAGGTGCGGGTGGTGAGTGCGCACCGGACTCCGGATTTGCTGTTTGAGTATGCGGCTTCTGCCGAGCGGCGCGGGCTGCGGGCGATTGTGGCGGGCGCGGGCGGGGCTGCGCATCTGCCGGGGATGCTGGCGGCGAAGACCCTGGTGCCGGTGCTGGGTGTGCCGGTGCCGGCGACGAGCTTGCAGGGAATGGATTCGCTGCTGTCGATAGTGCAGATGCCCAAGGGGGTTCCGGTGGCCACGTTTGCCATTGGGCGTGCCGGTGCGGCGAATGCAGGCCTGTTTGCGGTGCAGATGCTGGCGCGGACGGATGCCGATTTGCGCGACAGGCTGGCGGCATGGCGGGCTGCGCGGACGGCGGAAGTACTGGAGCAGATCGTCGATACGGAGCGATTGTGAGTTCAGATGCTGTTGTTGAGCCGGGCGGATTGCTGGCGATTCTGGGTGGCGGGCAACTGGGACGCATGACGGCGATGGCTGCGCGTTCGATGGGCTACCGGGTGCGGGTAATGGACCCCGAGGCTGGGTGCCCGGCGAGCTTTGTTGTCGATGAAGTGATTGTCGGCAAGTGGGACGATGTAGCTGCGGCGCGTCGGCTGGCCGAGGGCGCGGATGCTGTGACCATCGAGATTGAGCAGATTGGCGTGGCTGCGTTGCGCGAGGTTGCGGCGCTGGCTCCCCTGCGGCCTGGGGTTGAGCCGATTCGGATTATCCAGGACAAGATTCTTCAGAAGACGTGGCTGGCGGAGAATGGATTTCCGGTCGGAGCGTTTCGCGTGGTAGAGAGTGAGGCGGCGCTCAAGGAAGCATATGCGGCGCTGGGCAGGCGCGTGTTTTTGAAGACGGCGCGCGGCGGGTATGACGGGCGCGGCCAAGTGCGCCTGGGATTTGACTCACCTGCAATGGAAATTGAGTTGAACCGAGCTTGGGTTCTTTCGATGGGAGAAAGACCAGCGGTGGCTGAGAAGGCACTGGAGCTGGACTTTGAGATTAGCGTGATGGCGGCGCGGTCGCCTTCAGGCGAGGTGAAGAGCTATCCGGCGGCGCGGAATCATCACGAGCGGCAGATACTAGCGTGGAGTGTGCTGCCGGCGGGGATTCCTGCGGCGCTCGAAGAGGGTGCGCAGGCGGTGGCGCGCGGGATTGTTGCTGGCCTGGGGATCGAGGGACTGGTCTGCGTTGAGATGTTTGTTACCAACGAGGGCGAGTTGCTGGTGAACGAGCTGGCTCCGCGGCCGCATAATAGCTATCACCAGAGCGAGCGAGCTTGTGCTACGAGCCAGTTTGAGCAGTTAGTGCGAGCTAGCTGCAACTTGCCGTTGGGAGATACGGAGATACTGACTCCTGCGGCGATTATGAACCTGCTGGGAGATGTCTGGCTGGAAGCTCCGGGCGGCAAGCCTGACTTTGCGGCGGCGCTGGCGGTGCCTGGAGTGCGGCTGCATCTGTATGAGAAGCATGAGGCGCGGGCGGGGCGGAAGATGGGGCATCTTTCGGCGACTGGACGCACGGGAGATGAGGCGCTGGAGCGGGTGCTCTTGGCGAAGTCGCGACTTTGAGCGTGTTCTGACAAAAAACGGCTCGGGGCCATCGAAGCCCCTCGTTTCTTTCTTATTGGAGATTCGTGATGGCAAGGCTGAAGCCTTGCCCTACCTTTCAAAAGCAGATTCCTTTCGAGAATGACAGACAGAAAAACAAAAGCAAAAGCAGGTCCTTCGCTTTGCTCAGGATGACAAATCATTTGCTATGCGGCTGCGAGCTTAACCTCTAGCTGCGCCAGTGGAGGTCTACTGGGCCTTCTAATGGATGACGGGCTTCGGGGTTGTTTTCGAGGCGGGCCTGCTTCAGGGCGAAGTACCATTTGGCGGGTTTGTCGGCGTCGTCGATGAGCATGAGGCTGGGGTTGTGCTTTAAGCCTTCGGCCTGCTGGATCATCGTTTCCTGGTCTTGCTGGACGAACTTGTTGCCGAAGAATTTGGCGATGGGGGTGACGAAGGGGACGTGGTAAAAAACATTCCACGCTCCGACGACATCGATGCGGCAGGTGGAGGCGGTGACGGGCGTGACCGTGGTGAGGCTGGCGAACCATTTGGGGCCGCAGCGGATGGTTTCGTAGCGGCGGTTGGGCAGGACGAAGTCGATGGTGGTTTCTACGGGGTGGCCGTAGACACCGAGCAGCTTGTAGGGGGCGGAGTTGCCGCTCGGAGCGTGGGCGGCCATGCGGAAGCCCTGCGGAATGGGCTCGAAGCGCTTGGTCTTTTCGCGGATGGAGCTGCGCGAGCGCCACCACCAGGCCTGGTGGACGAAGGGTCCGTGGGCGGGGTCCATGAGGCCGATGATGCCGTGGTCGACGTTGCAGGGGAGGTCGGCGGTGAGGTGTGCAGTGCGGTATTTATCGCTGAATTTTGGCAGCTCAGGAATGGCTGGCAGATCGGCCGGGTCGAGCTTGCGGCCTGCGCCGGGGCGGGGAATGTAGACCCAGGCGTAGCCGTCTTTTTCTACGCAGGGGTAGGCGGTGGCATAGATTCTTGTTGGGTCGAGTTTGTCTTCTTTGGAGAGAGACGGGATCGTAGCGCACTGGCCGCTGCAGGGTTCGAACTCCCAGCCGTGGTAGCGGCAGGTGAGTTGGTTGCCGTCGAACCAGCCGTGGCTCAGGGGTATGCCGCGGTGGGGGCAACTGTCGCGCATGGCGAAGATGCTGCCGTCGGATTTGCGGCCGAGGACAAGCGGCAGGTCGAGAAGCATGGCGGTGGCGAGGATCTTGCCGCGGAGCTGGCTGGAGCGTAGGGCTGGGTACCAGTCGTCGTAGATCAGTGTGGCGGTGGGGCCGGCGATGGAGGTGCCTGCTGCGTCGATTGTGGTGAGTCGGGCCATTGGGCCATTGATCCTTGGTCAATCTCGATCAATCCTGACGATAGCATTTTGGGCTAGAGCTATCGATTGGTTTGTATCTCTTAGGCATTGGGCGATTCTTCGAGGACCAGCACATTCTGGCTGTACTGAGGGCCAGCCAAATACCGAATTCCTTTGTCCAGAGTTACCAGGACGCCGTTGTCTTGAACTGCGAGCCCCAATAAATAGGCATCGGTGATTTGTTTGTGACCGAAGATTCGTTTGGAAAAAGGCGCTGTGACTGAAGTCCAGGATGCCGCGATAGGCCAGAACCGGTGACCGGCATGGGCGGCCAAGGAAACCAATATTTCGGTAGCTTCTTCAATAGGCAGGTTGCCTACCTTGGGGTTTGTAGAAATGCGCAGAAAGCCGGCTTCTGAAAAGGCGCACATACTCCAATCGAGGCCAGGGAGATCGAACCATTGCGTGACAACCTTATGGTGCGCGTGATCGCTATGGGTGAGGGCGATCAAGACATTCACGTCGAGCAGATATCTCGGCTTAGTCAAGGTCGTCTTCTTCGAGAGCTTCCTGCACCATTTCGGAAGTGATGACCTTACCGCGCGAGGGGACGATGCGGAGACCGCTGGGTGCCGTAATCAGCCGAGAGGAAGGCGACGGGGAGAGCGGCGCGGTGTTGGCCTTCCGTATCAATTCGCCGATGGCTGCGCCGAGGGTCATTCCCTTTGCTGATGCATAGACAGAGACGAGCTGATAGATTTCGTCCTCAAGTGTGATATTGGTACGCATACTTATATTTTGCACCAATTTTCAAAACGGCACAAGTAACAATATTGACGCGTAGTGTATTTCTGTGCCAATTGTCCCAAGCGAGATGAAGAATTCGCTTCAATTGTGAGTTGGATAGAGTTTGCCGTTTTTAAGGGTGAATTTTTCGCCGCGCCAGTGGATGGTGTTGCTGGCGAAGGACCAGATCCAGATGAGGAAGCCGGCTGCGTCGCGTACGGGAAGCAACCACAGGTTGGCGAGGACTTGGCGGTCGCCGAGGATGCCAGCGCCTACCTGCATGGCGGTGCCCAGGCGGAGGAAGAAGGCCAGTCCTAGAAGCCAGAAGCTGAGAAAGCTGGCTCCGGAGGCCAGGACGTTGATGACGGCCAATGGCAAGGTGTGGGTGAAGAGCAGGCCGACATAGCCCCAGCGGCGGCTGTCGCGGACGGTGCGCGCCCAGCGAAGCTGGTGGCTGATATATCCATTCAAACTGTAGGCGGGGACGCTGGTTTCTACAACTTCGGTGGTCAGCCGAATGGCGTAGCCTGCTTTGTCGATGCGTGCGCCCATCTCGTAGTCGTCGGCCAGTTGATCGACCAGGGCTTCGAGTCCTCCTGCTGCCTGCAGAGCTTCACGGCGGACGGCTAGTGTGCTGCCTAGGCCGAAATGCATGCCGTCTTCGACGACACGCGAGGCGAGGACGCCTGCCTGGAAGTCGGTGGCGATGCCTAGTGATTCTAAGACTGATCCCAAAGTCCATTTCGCTGCATGGCCGCGGTAGAGGGCGGTGACCATGCCGACCTTCCTCTTGCCCGGCGCTGCGAACTGGCGCATGACGCGCGTCAGATAGTTGGGCGAAACCCGGATATCCGAATCGTTGATGAGCAGGAAGTCGTGCTGGGCGTGGGGCAGCATCTGGATGAGGTTGGAGACTTTGCCGTTGGTGCCCAGGCGCTCGGGGCAGAGGACTAGCTTGATTGCGTGGCTGGGAAATTCGGCTATGAGCTGGTGGACAGCGGCTACGGCCGGATCATCTTCTGTGCCTGCGCCGAAGATCAGTTCATAGCTGCCCGCGTAATTCTGGTTGCAGTGGCTGCGGAAGGCTTCGATCATGCCGGGGTCTAGGCCTTTGATGGGTTTGAGGATGGCAACGGCGGGGGTGAATTCTGGGAGGCGCTGGCGGGTATAGAGGCGGAAGCTGATGGCTGCAAAGAGGACGAGGAGGCAGTAGGCCATGCTGGCGGCAACGAGGATGGTGGTGGCGATCGCGGTGATCTCGGGGATATATGTGAAGGGGTGCATGGGCTGGTTTAAGTTTAGCTAGATCGAGTGGCCGAGGTTTGCGTTTTGCGGTCTAGGTCTCGATCGGGGCGAAGCAAGGAAGGTAAAAGGGAGGGTAAAAATGACCCTTGTGGTACCTGGGATACTGCTTTTTGAGGATGGAAGAGTGGAATCAATCGCAGTTCAATTGGAGGTATGTCTGACCAATTTGTAGAAAGCGAGCCACTGCCCAATGAGATGCTCGCGACAATCAATGCTGCCGGTGAGGCGTCGCGCGATGCTATCCGTACCCGTTACAGCGGAGTCCAGATCCTCTGGAAGCTGAAGTTCGGGTGTAAATTTACCGCCGATGCGGGGACATACGTCTTCACAGAACATGAGAGCCGGGATGGTGTTGGTTCCGTTGTGGTGTTCTTTCAGCTTAGCGAAAAGTCCTCTTTAATTGAGGACGCACAGGTCAACGATTATCTGTGGGTCAACGGCGCCACGCGTCAATTCGGGCAGGGTGATGTTCGCCTGAATAGCGACCCGCTGATCGTTCTGGTTGAGAAGTAGCTGCGGGCTTTCGGCATCGATCTTCACCGGCGTTCCGTCGCTGGAGAAGAGCAGATCCTTCGCTTCTACACCCCAGCGACAAAGACCCGTCGCCGGGGACCACGGTTTGCTCAGGACGACAAAGGCTTTGGTGGGCCTGGCGAAGATTTGAGCCCTCCCACCCTTGCCGCCAAATGCGCGTCAAGGATGGGGCACCCACATTCTGGGAACGATCAAGAGCGCGGAAGCGCCCTATTCGTAGCGGAGCGCTTCGATGGGGTCGAGGTTGGCTGCCTTCCAGGCAGGGTAGATGCCGAAGATGAGGCCGATGGCGCAGGCCACGCTGAAGCCGAAGCTGACCCAGAAGGTCGAAACCGTAGCGGGCAGGCCGATGGGCAGGAAGTAGACGATCCAGGTGATGACAGCGCCGGCCATGACGCCGATAATGCCGCCGATGGCGCAGAGGGTCACCGCTTCCGTAGTGAACTGAGTCATGATGGTGCGCTTGGTGGCGCCGAGAGCTTTGCGGATGCCGATTTCGCGGGTGCGCTCGGTGACTGAAACCAGCATGATGTTCATGACGCCGACGCCGCCCACCATCAGGCCGACACTGGAGACGGCGAGCATGAAGAGGCGCAGGCCCCAGGTGACCTGATCCCACAGGCGCGAGAGCGAGTCGGGGCCGAAGATCTCGAAGTTGTCCTCGGCCTCGACCTTGACGTGGCGGCGGACGCGGAGCATCTCGCGGACCTCTTCAGTGACCAGGGCTTTGTTGGCCGGATCGTCGTACTTGACTGCGATGAACAGGTCGAGGACTTCTGGATGCAAACTATGGAAAGTGCCGTTGGGGAAGTAGGCGGCGTTGTCCTGAGGATTCTTGCCGCTGCCGAAAGGCTGCTTGCGCTTGGCGATGACGCCGATGACGGTGTAGAGCGAACTTTCGACATTGACGTCTTTGCCCAGGGGGGATTGATCGCCGAAGAGATCTTCAGCGGTATCGTGGCCCAGCACGACGACCTTGGCGTGGCGCTCGTCTTCCTCTTCGGTGAAGTAGCGGCCTTCCAGCATGGTCAGATCGCTGGTGATCGGGAGCTGGGCGGTGTGGGACTCAAGTAGTGTATTGGCGACTTTCTTTCCCTGGTACTTGATGCTGACGTTGCCTACGCCGAAGGCGCGGGCATAGCGATGTCCGGCGTCGGCAGCGATGACGTGAGGCAGGGAGCGAATAGCCACGGCGTCTTCGATGGCGAGCTTCTTGCGGGTCAGCTGTTCGGTAGTCGGTTTGAAGACACCGAAGGGCAGATGAAAGATCCAGAGGACGTTGGAGCCGAGCGAGGTGACGAAATCGCTGACGCGGTTGTTGACCCCATTGATGACCGAGGAGATGGCGATGACCGAGGTGACGCCGATGACGATGCCCAGGATAGTGAGCCCGGAGCGCAGCTTGTTCGCGCGCAGGGTTTCGAGCGCCATTCGTACGGATTCGCGTGCCTGACCTTGTGCCATAACTTCTCCTGCTGTGGTGCCTCAACCCCGAGAAGCAGATCCTTCGCTACTCCACCCCGCTTCGCTCAGGATGACAAAACATTTGGTTACATCTCGGAACGTAATGCAACGATCGGATCGAGCTTGGCTGCCTTGCTGGCTGGATAGACGCCGAAGAAGATGCCGGTGCCGGTGGCCATGAACATGCCAAGCAGAATGGAGCCGATCGAGACATCGACCGAGATATCGAAGATCAGAGTGATGATCTGTGCGACGCCCACTCCGAGGATAATGCCGATGACACCGCCGAGCAGGGCCATCAGCGCAGATTCGATGAGGAACTGGAGGAGAACGTCTTTCTGGCGCGCGCCGAGGGCTTTGCGGACGCCGATTTCGCGGGTGCGCTCGGTGACCGACACCAGCATGATGTTCATGATGACAATGCCGCCGACCACGAGCGAGATGGAGGCGAGGGCCAGCACGATGAAGACGAAGAGCTGGCTGATCTGCTTCCAAATATCGAGGAAGGTGTCATTGGTCTGGACTTCAAAACTGTCCGGCGTACCTGCGGCGTCGTGGCGGCGGGTGCGCATGATCACGCGGACCTGATCCTCGGCGCGCTCCATGATCTTGGAGTCGCCGTTGGCGCGGGCGTAGACGGTGAGGGATTCATTGCTGCCGTAAGTATGCTGGTAGGCGGTGATAGGCACGGCTACCCAGTTGTCCTGCGACTGGCCAAAGGTCTTGCCCTGGCGCTCGCCCACGCCCACGACGGTGTAAGGCACGCCGTCGATGCGCACTTCCTGCCCCAGCGGGTCGCCATCGGCTATGACGTCATCGACCACGTCATAGCCGACGACTGCCACATGTGTACCGTGGTCGACGTCACCCTCGGTTAGAGCGCGACCCAGCGCGACGTTGGTGTTGCTGAGCGAGAACATGGCATCGGTGTAGCCACGCATCTCGGTGTCAGTGGTGGACTTGCCGTTGTGGGCGACCTTGATGGTTCTGCTCTGCGAGGTGCCGACTTCCCTGCAGTCGCTGCAGCCTTCGCGGATGGCCTGATAGTCCTCCATCATGACTTTTTTGCGTTTCTGGAAGCGGGCGTAGTCGTCGGGACCGAAGATGAGGCCGTCGCGCGCAATCGTGAAAACATCGGCACCGTAGCCGGAAAGCTTGGTGCCCATATAGTTGTTGGCCGTATTGGTCAGAGTAATGACCATGATGACCGAGGCCACGCCCATAACCACGCCGATCAGCGTGAGCACAGAACGCAGCTTATTGGCCCAGAGGGACTGGAGCGCGAGTTTGACGGCTTCGCTGAATTGCATGGTGGCTGGTCCCTGGGGCACCCGGATTCTTGACTGGCGCAGGTCGTGCTGGACCTGAGTTTAGCAGTCTATTGATTGCATTGGCGCGCAAAACAGAGTACGCAGTAAGGGCGAATCCGGTTCCCGCGGAGGGTCGAACTGCCCGTTTTGGGTGATTAGACTCGACTTCTGGGCCTTGTACAATCCGAAGTTGTGGCCGAAGTTATGACCGCGACTCAAGGTAGCTCAGCTATGTAATCGCCCTGGCGTACTCCTCCTGTATCGTCTCAGGACGGGTGGAAGCGCCGCCTGTACCTCTCTTTCAGCCAGATCAGGAGCACGATTCTTGAAATCCGCCACGCCGGAAAAGCTGGAGAGGTCGTACCGCTCCGACATCGATGGAATCCGGTCGCTGGCCATCCTGAGCGTGGTGCTCTACCACGCGGGAGTTCCGGGGCTGACCGGCGGACTGACGGGCGTAGACATCTTCTTTGTCCTCTCCGGATACCTGATCGGCGGGCACATCTTCTCCGAGCTGCATTCGGACCGCTTCAGCTACCTGCGCTTTTATCAGCGGCGGGCCAAACGCATTCTTCCTGCGTTTTTTGCGGTAATGATTTTTACCCTGGCGGGCGTACTGCTGATGGTGTCTCCGCTGACGACTTATCACTATGCGCGCTCGGCCTTTGCGGCGACGCTTTCTCTGTCGAACTTCGAGTTCTGGGGATCGTCGGGCTACTTCGATACCGGCAGTGCGACCAATCCATTGCTAATGACCTGGTCGCTAGGCGTGGAAGAACAGTTCTACGTGGTGATTCCGCTGCTGATGGTGCTGTTGGCGCGGGTGCGGAAGAGCTGGGTTCTGCCGTCGATTCTGGCCGTGTGCGTGGCTTCGTTTGTCTTTGCGGTTGTGGAGTTGAGAAGCGCGCCAAGCATGGTCTTCTACCTGCTGCCCTCGCGAGCTTGGGAGCTGGGCGTGGGTGTGGCCCTGGCGGTCTTTGAGCTGAGTGGGACGCGCCGGAAACTGGCTGGGCCTTTGGCCGAGGTGGTGAGCGCTGTGGGCCTGGTTGGGGTGCTGCTGCCCATGGTGCTGATTACCCGGACGACGCCCTTCCCCGGAGCGGCTGCTCTGCCTTCGGTGCTGGGCACCGCGCTACTGCTGGCTACTCCGGTGAGCTGGGTGAACCGGCGGCTGCTTTCGCTGCCTCCGCTGGTTTATATCGGGCGAGTTTCGTACTCCTGGTATCTGTGGCACTGGCCAATACTGGCCTTCATCCGCATTCCTTATGGAGATGGAGTAGCGCCACCGCTGGTGGTGACGCTGCCGTTGATGGCGCTGGCCTTTGGAATTGCGATGCTTTCCTACTACTGGATCGAGCAGCCTTTCCGAAGCTCGCGCCGTGCTCCAGGGCCGTTGCTGATGCGGTATGCGGTGATGAGCGCTGTTTTTCTGGTGGTATTTGCAGTGGTGGCCAAGAGCCACGGTTTTCCGGCGCGCTTTCCTCGGTTGGCACATATGGAAGAGGTGGTCGAGATGCGCGGCTCCGATCCGTGCCTGGCCAACTTCGGCGCGGACCAGCCAAACCTGGCGGCTGAGTGCGACAATCCAGCCGCGAAGGGCTCTTCGATCGCGCTGTGGGGAGACAGTCACGGTGGGGCGCTGGCGCCGGGTCTACGCAAAATTGTGCTGGGTGCAGGTTACAACTTCGTTGAACTGGGCAAGGTGGGCTGCCTTCCGCTCATCGGCGCAGTACGTTATACGCCGTCACAACCGGCGGAGACGCCGGAATGCCTTCAATTCAATGAGAAAGCGCTGCAGGTCATCAAGGACGATCCGCGCATCAAGCAGGTGATTGTTTCGGGATACTGGGCCAACCCGTTTCGCCCCGACCCGCGGGAAACCTGGCTGACGACCGATGTGGCGCATGAGCGCGAGATTCCTACGCTGGAGGCTACGGGCAGATTGTTCGAGCAAGCCCTCGCAGAGACGATTCGGACGCTGCAGGCGGCGGGCAAGTCGGTGATCGTGCTGGGCGATACGCCCTCGTTCGAGATCAACCCTATCGGGAGGGTAGCTGTCACGGTGGTCCCAGCGGAGCGTCTGCTGGCGCAGTGGCTGAGAGTGCCCAATGCCGACGATCCGGGGTTCGATACGCCTAATTATGTGGAAAGCGACCGACTGGCCGCGTCGGCGATCCGAGAGGTGATGGCGGCTACGCCATCGGCGATGCTGGTCGATCTAAAGCCGGCAATGTGCAAGACACCAACGGAATGCTTTTACCGTGATAGGGACAGCCTGTTGTATGCCGATACGCATCACCTGACCCCGGATGGAGCCAGTTTTGCATTGCGAGGATTTCAGCTTCCCGCACTCGATCCGACGGGCAAGTAGGCGGCTGGTTCTGGCACGCGGAACCGGTACCCTTGCCAATACGTAGTGCGGATCAGCCGATCTGGTGAGTACACTGTCTCAGCAAAGAGCACTCGATCTCTTTCCGTTTCAATTCTGAAAATCGGAGACCTCATGGACCTGTCCCAACGTACATTGCCCCGCCGTGTTGTCCTTGCTGCATTCCTGCTTCTGGCTCCTGTTTTCTGCGCATTGCCGATGGTTTTGGCCGCTGAATCCGCTCCTTTGCTGCTGCGGCACCCTTCGCTGAGCCAGACGGCGATTGCCTTTCGCTATGCCGATGATATTTGGACTGTGGGCCGCAGCGGAGGCGAGGCGCAGCGGCTAACCTCCGGCGGCCAGGTGAACGATGGGCCGTACTACTCGCCGGATGGGTCGATGATCGCGTACTCGGCACGTCTGCACGGCACTTCGACGGTCTTCCTGATTCCGGCTGGCGGGGGCGTTCCGCGGCGCATTACATGGCATCCGGCGGACAGCTACCCGACTGGCTGGACACCGGACGGCAAAGATGTGCTCTTTAGCAGCATGATGGTCAGCAACCGCCATTACTTCCGCATTTTCAAGGCGCACGCCGATGGTTCGGGCAGTCCCGAAGCGCTGCCACTGCCAAATGCGTATGAGGGTACGTATTCTCCCGATGGGCAATCGTTCACCTACGAGCCTGTTACACGCTGGGAGGAAGGCTGGAAGCGCTACTACGGCGGTCAGAATTTTCCCATCTGGATTGTGAACCTGAAGACTCTGGATCTAGAGAAGATTCCCAGCAACAACACCACGGATACGCACCCGGTTTGGGTAGGGGAGTCGATCTATTTCCTTTCCAATCGCAAGAATGCCGATTCGGGCGCGACAGCAGAGATTGGCGGCGGCATGGGAGCAGGCGTTCCGCAGACGGGGCCGGTTTCGCTCTTCCGTTATGACGTCAAGACCAAGGCTGTGACACCGGTGGGGAGCAACACCGGATTCGATTTGAAGGACGTACAATCGGGGCCTGGCGGGCTTGTTTATGAGCAGTTCGGGTCGTTGCATCTCGTCGATCTGGCATCGTCCGATCAGCCGGGTTCGGATCATGCGATTCAGGTGACGATTCACGGTGATTTGCCCAATCTCGCTCCGCACCTGGCTTCAATCAGCGCCGACGAAATTCAGAATGCGGCGCTCTCGCCGACCGGTCAGCGGGTGGCGCTGGAGGCGCATGGCGACATCTTTACCGTGCCGGCGGAAAAAGGCGACACGCGCAATCTGACCAATACATCCAATGCCGCGGAGCGCAGTCCAGCGTGGTCGCCCGATGGCAAGAAGATCGCGTATTTTTCCGACGCTTCGGGTGAGTATCAGCTCTTTTTGCACGATCAGATGGGTTTCAAAGCGCCGGTGGTGATCGACCTCGGACCGTCGCCCTCTTACTTCTACAACCTGCAATGGTCGCCGGATTCGAAACACATCCTGTTCAGCGACAAGCATCTGCACCTGTGGTACGTGGACGCGCCGTGGACCGACGACAAGGGGAAGGAGACTGCGGCGGGCAAGCCGGTGCTGGTGGACACCAGCCGCGCCGCGGGCTTTGGCGATGGTGGATTTGGGGCCAACTGGTCGCCGGATTCGAAGTGGATTACTTACACACGAGACTTGGACAACAATCTCAAGGCGGTCTTTCTCTACGCGCTGGAAACCAAGAAGTCGACTCAGGTCACCGACGGCATGAGCGACGCGGCCAGCGCGGCCTTCGATGCCAACGGCAAGAATCTCTACTTCCTCGCTTCGACCGACGATGGGCCTTCGAATGCGGGCATCGATCTCTCCTCGCTGGATCGGGCGCAGACCAGCGCGCCATACGTCGTGGTGCTTTCGAAAGACGAGGCTTCGCCGCTGCCGCCGGAGAGCGACGACGAGAAGATCAAGGAAGAAAAGAAAGACGACAAGAAGCCTGTGCCGCCGGGTAAGTCTGAAACTGACTCACACGACAAGAAAGACGACCGGAAGACCACCGGCCAGGAAAAAGCTGACGCAACCGCTAATGGCAAGGAAGCCAAGCCGGACGCCAAGGAAGACAAGAAGGTAGAGGTCAAGGTGGACCTGGAGGGCATCGGCAATCGCATTCTCTCGATCCCGGTTCCCGCGCGCAATTACAACAGCCTGGTGGCAGGCAAAACCGGTGTGATTTATCTGCTGGAAGGTTCGCCCTTTGGCCGGGCCTCGGGCGGCGATGGCAACGGGATTCGCGCCGTGTGGCGATTCACGCTGGAGAAGCGCAAGCCGGAACAAGTGCTGTCGGATATCGACGGGTTTAGCGTTTCGGCCGACGCCTCGAAGGCCCTGGTGCGGCAGCATACCTCACTCTCGATTGTTGCCACGGACGATCTGAAACCGGGCGACGGCGGTAGCGGCAAGCCTCTCAACCTGGGCAAGATGACAGCGATGGTCGATCCGCGCGCGGAGTGGCGGCAGATATTCCACGAGACATGGAGGATTCAGCGCGACTTCCTATACGATCCCAACACGCATGGTCTTTCAATCCCCAAGGTAGAGGCTCGGTATCGGCCGTATCTGGATGGGCTGACCTCACGCAGCGAGTTTACCTATCTGTCGGCGGAGATGCTGAGCGAGGTCACCATCGGGCATATGTTCATCCGCGAGCCCGACCACCATGACGATGCACCCAAACCAGGTCTTCTGGGGGCCGACTACGCCGTCGAAAATGGGCGATACAAGATCGCCAAGATCCTGGGCGGGCAGAACTGGACTCCGGGGCTGGCTTCGCCGCTGACTTTACCTGGCGTGTATGTGAAGGAAGGCGAGTATCTGCTGGCGGTGAATGGGCGTGAGCTCCATGCTAACGACAACCTTTACTCGTTCTTTGACGGCACGGCGGGATTGCAGACCGTGCTGCATGTTGGTCCCAATCCAGACGGAAAAGACGCGCGCGATGTGACCGCGGTGCCCATTGACAGCGAGGATGGGCTACGCGGCCTGGACTGGATCGAAAGCAACCGGCGCAAGGTAGACAAGCTCTCCGGCGGCAAGGTGGCCTACGTCTACATGCCGGATACGGGCAGCGGCGGGTATACCAACTTCAATCGCTACTTCTATGCGCAACTGGACAAGCAGGCGCTGGTGCTGGACGAACGCGCGAACGAGGGCGGATTTATCGCCGACTATGTTGTCGATGTGCTGCGCCGCCAGCCGCTTTCTGGCGCGATTGAGCGTGACGGGCGCACGCTGCACGATCCGGTGGGCGCGATCTTCGGGCCGAAGGCGATGCTGATCAACCAGAACTCAGGCTCGGGCGGCGACGCCATGCCGTGGTACTTCCGCAAGGCTGCGCTGGGCAAGCTGGTGGGCACCAGGACGTGGGGTGGCCTGGTTGGTATTGGAGGCTACCCGTCGCTGCTCGATGGCGGATCGGTGACTGCTCCACGCTTTGCCATCTATGGGCTGAATGGCGACTTCGAGGTGGAGAATCACGGCATCGCGCCCGATGTGCCGGTCGAAGAAACGCCGAAGGACTTCGCCGCTGGCCACGATGTGCAGCTCGAAACCGGCGTACAACTGGTGTTGGACGAGCTGAAGGCCCATCCGATCCCTGCGATTCCTGTGCCGCCTTACCCGAACTACCATCAGAACGACGGGCTGGGGAAGAATTAGCCGCTTCTTTGCAAGGGGTTCAAGGTGAGAAGTCCCACCGAGTCGATTCGGTGGAACTTCTTATTTGCATTCCCACTTTCGCTGTCGAGCGCCACTGGAGTAATATAGTGACACTCCAGGAGGCAGTGTATGACTCCACAGACGGAAGTTCAAGAACCCGAAGTCAAAGCCTTGGAAAGACCTAAACCCGCGTTGGCCGCGAAGGCGGTCGTCGGCGACAAAGGGCGAATTGTCATCCCCGCCGCCATCCGCGAAGCAATGGGATTTGAAGCTGGCGAAGAAGTGGACATGTATATCGAAAACCACGAGCTGCATCTGTCTACGCGTTGGAATCGCATCAAGCGGGCCCAGGAACGTGCTCAAAAGTTCTTTGGACCTGACCGATCGCTGGCGGACGAGTTGATCGCTGAACGGCGCGCCGAGGCCCTGGCGGAAGCCTTGTCCGAATGACCGGCAGTCAACTCGCAGTTCTTGATGCCTCGGCGGTCCTGGCTGTGATTCTCAGGGAGCGGCGGGCACATCACTTGACCCCAAAAGTTCTACAGAACGCAGTGATCAGTACGGTGAATCTGGCTGAAGTTCAAAGCAAACTCGTGAAGGCGGGTTATGACGCCGAGGATGCCTGGAAGGATGCCGTATCGATTGCTTCTGCAATTGAACCCTATACGGCTGAACAAGCGAAGATCGCGGGAACGCTCATTGCGCAAACCGAGAACCAGGGACTGTCACTGGGAGACCGATCCTGTCTTGCATTGGCGATCATGTTGAACGCCACTGTTTATACGACCGATCAAATCTGGCAAAGCCTCCAGGTCGGAGTCAGAATCCACGTCATCCGGTAACCAAGACCTTCTTCGAGGCTTTATCGCCCCGAACTGCCAAAGCCTTTGGCGGCGCGGGTAGAATCGGCGAGCTCGTCGACCTGCTGCACCGGCCCGGTGAGTACTGGGATAGGGATCATCTGCGCGATCTTGTCGCCGGCATTGAGGCGGATAGCCTCGTCTGTGAGGTTGGTGAGCAGGATCTGGATTTCGCCGCGATAGCCGGCATCGATCACGCCGCCAGTGACGGCTACGCCTTTGGCAGCCATCGAGGAGCGGTCGCGGACCAGCAAGCCGAGGCCAGCGCCGGTTTCAGGATGGCGGGCTTCGACGGCGATGCCGGTTTTGACGCGTACCGAAGCGCGAGCCCAAAGCTCGACTGCTTCCAGGGCGAAGACGTCGTAGCCGAGGTCTTCACCGGGGTGGGCTACTTCGGGAAGGCGTGCGCTTTCAGCGAGAAGTTTTACTTGCAGCATTTGTCTATCCTACGACGAGACCCTCTCCCACCCTTTGTGCAAAAGGCGCACAAAGGATGGGGCACCCAGGCTTAGATTTCAAAATGGATCGGCCCCGGTGGGTTTACCCTGCCGGGGCCGTCACTTCAGCAAGCGAGCCTGTAAGCCGAATTCTGTCGTGTGCGGTCATTCCTCTAGACGCCGCGTTACCGCAGACGTTCAACAGCAACCTACCCGGAGGTTTCGGCACGTGCTCGAACCGCCTGTCGCGTATCGGGCCGATACGCCGCGCCGCCCGATTCTTGAGGCATTGGCGCGTCCCTCCCTATTTGGTCTTGCTCCGTGTGGGGTTTACCCTGCCCGACGCCTTACGGCGCCAGCGGTGCGCTCTTACCGCACCTTTTCACCCTTACCCCGGCGCGAAAGAAGCAAGCTTCTCTCGGGATGCTGCACCCTCTTGCGAAGGCCCAGGTAGCCGAGGCGGTATTTTCTCTGTGGCACTGGCCGTCTTTGATCCTTGACGCTCAAATCCCGGACGTTATCCGGCACACTGCCCTGCGGAGTTCGGACTTTCCTCCCCCGAAGCATTCACGCGCCTTGCGGCTTGCGAAGCTCCGGCAGCGACCGCCCAGCTCGTTTGCTGTTTCTATTTTAACTGGAATCTAGTTTCTAGCAGCATCAGCAACCTTGCCCGTTGCTTCCAACCGCTGTTTTGAATTGCAAAGCCTGTATACTGAGCCGCAATAACATGTTTTCGACGGCCTCAAATCGTTTTGACACCACAATGACACACAAGCACTGCCGTCTCCATCGGGCGGAAATCGAAACAAGTGATCTGTGCGGCTGTTTCTACTGCCTCGCAACTTTCCAGCCCACAGAAATTGCCGAATGGATCGACGACGATCAGACAGCCATCTGCCCGAAATGCCCTGTCGATGCTGTTATCGGTTCTGCTTCCGGATATCCAATCGACGTGGCTTTCTTAAAGCGGATGCATGATCGTTGGTTCTAGGTGTTTAATCTAGCGATTCACTTCCTTAACTCATTTCTGATCGCTCACAGCTCATCTGGCCACTGCTGACTGGTATGAAGCACCGAGGAGACATCGACTACATCATCGACGATTCGATAGGCGACGATGTAGGGCCAGCCGGAAATGACCAGCTCGCGAAAACGGGCATTTCTTCCCTGACGGCCCATTCTTGGAAATGTTGCCAGCCGGTCCACTGCATTCATAATGTCTGTAGCCACTCGATTCGCAGCGGCGGGATTGTCGCTGACGATGTAGTCCCGAATCGCAATCAACTGGTGAATTGCCGGTAAACTCCAGCGAACCCTCATAGTGGTGGAGGGAGTTCTTTTTCTGTTCCCCAGCTACGCAGCCACTCGTTCATCTTTTCTCCGTCTACATACTGGCCTGCATCGATTGCGGCAAAACCAGTCTCGATCTGACGGAGCTTCCACTCTTCGTAGCCGTCTTCAGCGTCGGGGGACTGCAAGGCCAGGGTGCCATCGGGCATAAGCGTCCACTTGACGGGGTCGCCTACGGAGAGGTTGGCCTGGCGCAGCAAATCTTCGGGAATCTCGACTGTAACTGTGCCGCCGATTCTTATAATCTGATTCGCCATCGAATCCTCCCGATGCTTCTATCTTAAACCCAAACTGTTTCTGCCTCTCTGACAGCTACGCCCCGTGAGCTTCCGCTTCTGTTTCATGCTCCGATGAGCCGCCCATGGTGCTGGATTTGCGCAGGAAGAAGATCGCTCCCACCAGCACTGTAATCACCAGCGCCAGCACGCTGAACTCAATCATGGACGCCTGGAAGAGCGCCTTGCCGCCGTTTTCCCAGTTTTCTTTTTTCGTGAGCGCCTCGGCCTGCATGCCCAGCACCAGAATGCGCCGGATGGAGGCGATCAATCCCACCACCAGGAATGGCTCGACCACCAGTGCATGGGAGCGGATGGAGATGCGCAGCGTGTGCAGAATCTCAAGCAGCATCAGTACCAACAGCAGCCGGTCAATAAGCTCGAAGATGGCCTCGGTGCCGGTCCAGTTGCGCAGGGCGCCGGCGACTAGCGAAAAGGCTCCCACCACGCCCAGCATGGCCGCCATAGCCAGCAGCGTTCCCAGCAGAATATAGATCGCCACTTCAACCACCGACAGGTAGTCGCAGTAGCCTATCCGGATGCGCGCTTCAAAGGATTGAATCTTCTGGGTGATCGACACTTTGGGCCTCTTCCAGATTGTGCAACGGGTAGCCCCCGTATCCTAACCGGAAAGGGCCGATTCCGCCACGCAAATCGCCATCCCATCCATCCCTCCCGGCAGTATATACTCCACCGATATTCCAACTGGAGCGGAAACCGTTATGTCTTCCGACGCACGACCCAGAGTAGTGATTCGCCGCGCAACGCCTGAGGACAGTGCAGCCTGCGGCCTCATCTGCTATCAAGCTTTCTCAGCCATCAGCGGGGCGCACAATTTCCCTTGCGACTTGCCCGGTCCCGAAGCCGCCATCGGCTTGCTCTCCTCAATGTTTTCCGCTCCCGGACTCTACTCACTGGTCGCCGAATGTGACGGCCGCGTGGCGGGAAGCAACTGCCTCGATGAGCGCGCGGTCATTCGCGGCGTCGGCCCCATCACCGTCGATCCCGCGGTGCAGAATTCCGGCGTCGGGCGCGGCCTCATGGATGCGGCATTGGATCGCGCGCGCCAATCGGAGGCTGCAGGGGTTCGCCTGGTTCAGGCAGCGTTCCACAATCGCTCCTTTTCGCTCTACACCTCGCTCGGATTCGACGTGCGCGAGCCGCTCGCCTGCCTCCAGGGCCAGCTCACGCCCACCACCATTTCCGGGTGTGAAGTTCGCGATGCGGCCGTCTCCGACCTCGATGCCTGCGATGAACTGTCACTTCGCATGCATGGATTCGATCGCCGCGTCGAGCTCGCCCGCGCTATCGAGCGTGGAGTCGCGTGCGTTGTCGAGCGTGACGGCCGTATTACTGGATACACATCCGGCCTTGGCTTCTTCGGTCACACTACCTGTGAATCGAATCTCGATATGCAGGCTTTGATCGCCGCGGCCGCGGGCGAGGCACCAGCGAAGCAGCGCGGCATTCCTTGAAGGAACAAGGATTCCGGGGCCGGCGAGTGAGG
>Ga0206981_10140_pt2 | contig 21836 bp, 15 predicted proteins | sample Alteio_BWMinCont_17_FD_153312 | JGI IMG/M metagenome (GOLD analysis project Ga0206981, IMG submission 153312) | Enriched cells from forest soil in Barre Woods Harvard Forest LTER site, Petersham, Massachusetts, United States -... | ecosystem: Environmental > Terrestrial > Soil > Temperate forest >... | reverse complement strand
AAAGGCATCACTGGCGACGGACCGGAAGCCCTGAAGCAACTGCGTGCGCTTCCGCCGGAGACGATCGTAGACGGATTGAGTATGGCCACGATGTTTACCGCACGATCTACTTTTTCTGGCCCGATGATCGATGGCAGGATCGTAGTCGATGAGCCGCAGATTTTATATCGAGCGGGCAAATATCAGCATGTGCCGATGATCGTCGGCGCAAACAGCATGGATATGGGCATGTCTCGCGCGACAACCGCACAGGAAATATTTGCGCCCTTTGGCGCCGAGCAGAAGGCCGCTGAAGAGGCCTACGACGCTTCAACATCCAAAGATATTCGCGCTTTAGGTACGACGGTCGCATCGGACGCGATGATGGCGGAGCCTGCGAGATTTGTCGCGCAAACGCTCTCATCCCAGGGCGTCCCGGTTTGGGAGTTCAGGTTCAGCTATGTTGCCGAGTCGATGCGCAAAGAATGGACGGGAGCACCACACGCGACCGACGTTCCGTTTGTCTTCGATACCGCGAGAGCACATTACGGTGCGCCGCTTACGGAAGCAGACGGGAAGGTAGCGCAGGAGATGAATACCTATTGGGCAAACTTCATCAAGACAGGAAACCCGAACGGAGCGGGGCTGCCTGACTGGCCGGCGTACCGCTCGTCGAGCGACACGCTGATGGACTTCACTGACAACGGACCAGTGGCGAAAGCAGATCCGTGGAAGAGAAGATTGGACCTGACCGAGGAACTTGCCTCCAAGCAGACCAGCCGCTGAGGTAAGTTTTTTGTGCACTGGTCCCGAATCGGCCAATTCAGGTGAACCTATGAGGACCGTTGTGAAATAAGCTCTCAACTTCTGAACGGCATGTCCGAGCGCCGGATCGGCATCACAAGTGCATCTGGGTTAAACAAGAATCAGGCTTCTTTTCCGATCCACAAAAGGAGGGGCCTTTTACGACTTAGGTGGATTTAGGCGTTCGCCACGGGTTTGTAAGCCGTTGAAAAACCTCAAAATTCAAGACTGTCACGGCCGAGGTCAAGATTCCACGTGGACAAAAAGTCGCCTGTTCGTCAACTCGAACATGGGTTGGCTGCCTCACGCTGCATTGCAGTCGAATCTATGAGTAGCCGGTTTTGAACCCTGATGGGCTGGACTTGTAAACACTCGCCGACTCTTCGTCACCTATTCAAGTGCCCGACCGACATGGGTCTACGTTTGCAAGACAAAGGTCGTTGGACTTGCGCTTAGTAGCGTTCCCATACGACAGACCAATGCTGGTCGGCTTGCGTGGGCCAAATGATCATGTGTTGATCGTCCGGCAGGTCGTAGTGGAGCGTCTCGCTTGTGCCGACCAGCTTTTCACGCGTTGCCGATGCCTGAATGTGATAAGTCAGCTGACGATTTTTCTCGTCAAGATCGTAGGTGCCAAAGGTCGCCTCATAGCCGTCATGCACGAACTCATTGGAGAGGGACACCTGCGGATACATGAGTTGGACGGCAGCGTGACCGTCTCGCGTATAAATCAGCATTCCCACAGGTTGGGGCGCTTCAGATCCATTTCCAGCGCCAGCTGAGGATTGGATGCGCACAAGATGCCAGTCCCCAAGGACCGGCATCCTTCGATGATCCAGACCTTGTCATTCGGGCTGTGCTTGACGGGGTGGGTATCGGCACGGCGATGGAAGAAACTCTCAAGGATTTGATTGCTGAAGGCCGCTTGATTCAGGTGCTAAAGGACTGGTGCCCGTCATTCCCTGGATACTTTCTCTATTATCCCAGCCGGAGGAACCAACCTGGCGCACTCGCGGCCCTGATCGAAGCCCTTCGACTAGGCACATTAATCAGGTAACGACAAACGTCCCAAGGTCTCTAGGAATGCAATTGCGCTCATTTCTCTCCGGCAAATCCACTTGAGCGAATAGTCGGCATCTCGGACAAGTGATTGACTCAAAGGACTCGCAGAATCGTCGATTAATTTCCGCGTGGCTGCGGAGTAATCGCAAAACGGAAGTAATCTTTAGTTGACGACAAAAGGCCGAAGCGCGCTTCCAGTTCCAAGACGAGCAGCTCTCCAGCCTCGGCGATCCGCGGGCGGATGTCGCCGACACTCTGCCATCGAACCCACCGAATTAGTCGATCAGACTGAATATCTGGTTCGCGGATGCAGCATCGCAGCGGTTCTGGCGGATGGTGCCTCCGGCTCCGGGGTCTTCTAGACACAATCCGCTGCTCCTGACACGGATTCGATAACTGCCCTGGCCTGCGGGCGTTATCTCGAAGAGATCGTTTGCTGGCAACGAGCCGTTGCCGCAATTCCACTGAATCAGGTTTCCCGGACCTTCGCGGGTCTTGCCGTCTCCGGGCGATCCTACACCGTTGGACACGTTCAGACACAGGCCCGTTGCACCGTTGACGGTTTGAATCGAATAGAACCCACCTTCCTCGCCTACAAAGTTGAACTCTTCATTGTTGAATGCTCCACAGGAATAGGGAATGATGGCGCCGCCGGCGCGCGTGGAGTTGGTGGTGATATTCATGCACAGCTTGGTTGCTTGCGAGACAACCCGATGAGTGCCTTCGATGGCGACGACCGGAGCATTTGCGGTCGGCGTAACACCGTCGATGACATAGGTAGTGATGGAGAGAACCGGGAGCGCGTCAACGATGCGTCCCGTTGCGGAGATCGCGATCTTTTCCTCGCGCAGACTAACCGACTCGTCTGCGGTCGTGCGATAGGCCGTTACTGAGGATGGGAGTCCAGTAAATGCCGTGAGGTCTAGATCATTCCCAGCCGGCGAGTCCCAGTTGGTCGTCACAAGCACGAGGCGCTTCGCCGAGCGCGAGTACGCGGCGAGGGTGTGAAACGCTCCTCCGGCCGAGATGATCTGGAAGCCCGGTCGGATGAAGCGGGTGTACTGGGCGAGTGCATAGTATTGCTTCTGCAAATGCGGATCTCCGCCTTTGGGATCGAATGCGATCACGCCCCAGTCGGGCTGCCAGAGCACCCATGCTTCCGCACCCATATCGCGCAGGTCCATGCGGATCGAATCCGCCATATACAGCGCGCCCCACATCTCGCTCTTGTCTCCCTGACTTGCAAAGCAGCAGCCCAGCTCGCTCATCCAGATTGGTTTGTGCTGCTTCTCCGCGAGAGCTCTGTACTCCTTGAGTCTTGCAACGTCGCCGACCAACGGATGATAGTCGTGCGTGTTGAGCCGGGCCGTCGCGGAAAGAGCATCCACGCTTAGCTGGCCGACGGTGCTCACCGCGCCGGAGATGTTATTCGTATCGACACCGGCAACAATGGTGCCCACGCCGTCGTGCTTCAGGCGCTTAGCCAGCATTGGAAGGATCGCGCTCTGGGTCGCTACGGGAACGGTGTACCCTTCCTGTTTCCCTCCGGCTTTCCACCAGTCGCCATCCGGCTCGTTGAACGGTTCCACGCTCTCAAAACTAATTCCTTCGGCATCTCGAAAGTGTTTCACCACGGTCGCCAGATAGTTGACGAAGCTCTCCCGCATCTCGGCCCGAAGATTGTCCTGGTTCGCCTCTTTGTTTCCCGAGGAGCAGCCACTGGCCGTCATCCAGTAGGGTGGCGAATACGAAGCCGATTCGAAGATGTTGGCACCGCGCTTTTTTGCTTCCTGGAGCATCCGCCGCTGCGACGCATCGCGGCTCCAGTCGAAGGCTGCGCCTGCCCCGGCCTGATAGCCCTCCATCTGAGCGTCGGGCCGCATGTGCGTGTGAGCCGGATCGTCGCCGCCTCCAATGTTGTAGCGTGCGATCGTGAATCCTAGAGTGAGCCGCGTCGTGGGGTCTCCGAAGAGCAGGTCCATATACTGGCCCTGAATCTTCGGGTCCTTGATCTGTGCAGTCTGCCGGCCGCCGCCGTAGAGGTCGTTCGCCTCCCACGCCAGCGACATGCCCCATCCGCGAAAGGTCTGCGCGGGCCGGAACATGATGCGACCGGAGTTGATCAGCGCCTCGGGCACAGCGGGCGTATCTTGAGGCACGCTCGCGACCTTCCCTTCCAGCTTCGCCGATGGCTGGCCCGTCAACGCAAGGGCGATGTCCGGCAGCGGATCTCCGTTGACCGGATCGATTACGCCGTTGAAGCATGTGCCCTTGATGTTGCGGCTGCGATTGAAACCGGTGCCATCGCACATGTCGGATTTTCCTTCAGAATCGTAGGAGTAGTAGAGAAGGTATCCGATGTTGACCGGGTTGGGTTGAGTTCGCAGCCTTTCGACCACATCCCTGCGAAAGGTTTCAATGGCCTGGGCGCGGGTCATGGCGGGATAAGGCCCGGCGGCGAGGTTCAGGTCGCCTCCGGGCTTGCCGTGTGCGTCGTACTGAAAGGACCACTTGTGGCTGGACCAGAAGACCGAGGCCACCTCACTCCATTCCGTAATCCAGACAGGCTTTTGGCGGTTATGCGGGAGCAGTGCGCCCTGCGCTGCCAGATCTGAAACGGCGTTTTGCACCATGTGCTGGGTTGTGTCCGAAGGCGGGTAGGTGTGCGTACCGTAACCGTCGACCAGACTGGTGTAGTCGAAGGCCTTTCCGGAACTGTCGGTGAAGTTTGCTAACGCCTGAATGAGCGCTGCGGAATTGCCCGTGGGATTCGACATGCCGCAGGTGATGATCTTGGCCGAAGGGAAATACTCCCGAATCAGTTGCGCATAGGTTTTGAGGAAGGGCGCGTAACCCGCGGTGAAGGCATGAACCTGCGCGGGCGTCAGAAACCATTTCCAACCGTGCGCCGCGAACTCCGAAGTCTTGGGCATATCGGCGTCGTTGCAGTAGAGGTCAAGCTCGTTGCCGATCTCGAATGCGTCCACTGTCAAACCGGCGCTCTTGACGGCGGCAAAATACACGCGCACCCGCTGTTCGAGCTTGGAGAGGTTGATCTTGCTCAGCGGGAAGGTTCCCCACTGGCACCCGCTCGTCTTCGGATCGAGGTAGTCGTTGGGATCGAAGTCCGATGCGCTGTGACCGACGACGGCAAGCAGCTTCATGTTCCGCGCATGCACCTGCCTGACCATGTCGACGAATAATTGCGCGCCTTGCGGCGAATCCGGGCCAAAGCCGTCACGGAACCATTGTGGATGAAATTTCGCGATTCCGTCGAAAACAGCCACACGTCTCGCTTCAAAAACGCCGGTTCCATTGTAGGAACCATTGAATGGATAGATGTTCGGTTCGGCGGGCGGAGAGAGCGTCCATTCCGTGCTCATATTGGATCGGTCGATGCCGATCTCCAGTTTCGGAACTGGCCCGGATGGATTGACGGCGGCAAGTGTTTGAGCGCCCAGTGGCAAGAACGCAGCCATAGCACAGACGGCAGCGCGTCGAACGAGCGGAAGACGGATGAAACTCATCATGTTCAGCATTCAATCGCTTAAACCCGGCCCCTTTGCAAAGGTTGACGCGCTTGAAATCGAACGGGACAACGAAACCGAGTCACACCGGAGAGGCCGCAGAGGAAGACTAACATTGAACGCCGCTCAGCCTTTGGGTTCGAAGAGCGCACTGGCGACGATACATGAATCCAAGGCGCTATTCGGGATGGCCTGCTAGAGGTATTGCAGATAGCCCGTCGCCACCTGCAGTGCCTCGGGTCATGTGGGAGGTCGTCGAGATTGAACTCTCTGGACCTGGGGGGCGGCGGGCTGACCGAAATCTGCATTACACATGGGGGAATTGATTTCGTTTCCCAGGCTTGACGTATTTACGGAACTGATCGGTATCGGCGGAGGAGGAGGGAGGTCTGCCCCATTTGCGCTAAGCTATTGATCCGGCCAAAAAGACGTGGCCTATGTTGCATACGTTCCATTCTTCAGGGCCGGATCAACAAGCCTGCATTAGATCGATTTTCCTTACAGGTGCACAGTCTGGCCAAGGTGGCAGAAACGCCGCACCCTTTTACAGAAAAGGCCAAGGGTGCGGCACTCACTGCGTTCTAGCCCGGCCGAGCATTTGTTTTTCTTTGCACCACCGTGTTTACGCCACGAATCAGACTGCACAATGATTCCTTACGGTGCCATCAAACCAAGTACCTGCGTTTCGTTGTCGGTTGCCCCATTGCCCGTTCTGGCAAAGATCGTAAGCAAGCAATCTCCGGCATTCACCTTCACCGGAACGGAGAAAATATTCTCGACTTGGCTCTGAAGCTGTACCTTGCCCGTCTCTCCTGGTGCAATCCTATCTACCAGAGGCACGCTCGCAAGGTGCAGCGCGTCGGGGGGGAGCCAGCCGTGCAGCGTCGAAAGAGGCGCAGGATTCGGGACCCCTTGGCTATTGAGGTTCTCCTCGAAAATCCCGCACCCTCCAGGGAGCAGATAGAAGTCATTTCCAGCGCCCCACGATTTGCCTGTCGGAATCGGCCCGAAGTTCGACGTCCCATCAAACGCGCTGTCGCTGATATTTCCATACAGCTCGAGCAAATGCCCGGAAGTAGTCAAGGGGGTTGGAACCGCGAATGCTTCTCCGTCAATTACCGTGGCATTCTGACAGCCCGCATCCTGGCCGAAACAGTATTCGCCGCCGCCCGGATCGATCACAGCGTTCGAGTTCGAGTTTGCCTTTATCTGCCTGTATGTCAGATCCAGGTTGACTGACATCGTGGCCTTACCCTGAATCACCGGTCCTCCACCGAAGTAAAGACCCACGCAACCAGTCATTGGCACAGGATTCGGGAAATTGAGATTCACATCGATCGTGTTTTCCGACAGCGAAGGGTTCTTCAGGATGCTGGTCCAAATACCACTTGGGGATTGGGTCAGATTGATGTCATGAGTCGGGCATGTTCCCTGCCAATAGTAAATCTGGACCAGGACCTCGCTGAAAGTCGGATCATAATTCTTGAGAGAAAGGGTACCTGTAAGCGCCAGCATTTCCGCCGTAGACTGCGCGCCATCGAGCACATGATACATGGCTAAGTAGGTCGGAAAGCCTTTCTGTGAACCCTGTGAAGTCGTCCGAGTTTGCTGCATGTGCAGGACCGACGGCTCAGGAGCCTTCACCTGCGCGTGCAGGGTAGAAATGCCAAAGCCGGCAAATATGAAAAATGCGCAACAAACTACTCTCCAATAAGCTTTCATCTTCTCCTCCATGTTTGAGTTAGGTACGTAGATCTTGATCACGCTTTATGCGAGACCGAATGTATGTACAACCTGGTTCTGTTTGTGGTCTATGACACCGCAGCTAGCTGAAAGTCGCGGGGGCTCGGTTTTTCTTGTCAAGGGAAGACGCACCACAGTCCCAATAGCTGAAACTGAGGACCCGAAGAAATATTCCAACTGGAAGATGAATTTCCGAGCGGCACCCTGCGTTCTTTTTTCGGTTAAATTTCATCTTTTCCAGCTTAGGGCATAAGGGTTTTCGAACTCGGCGAACAGGGCCGTCTCCGCCAGGTGCGCCAAGGGGCATCAACATGCGGACATAGTAGCCAAGCGCATGTTCTGCGGCTTTTCTCGGCACACCGGTCACTCGCCATTCTGGGAAATGGCCATCCACTACCATGCGAACGAAGCCATAGGCAAAAGCGTGAGCACTCACAAGCACTTTGACCGCGCATCCGTTGTTCGATCGCGTAGCTGGCAGGGAAAGGCAAGAGCAACGGCGAAGCTTTCCGTTGGAAGCGATGTAAATGCTGCATGAATTCATTGCATCGATTCAATGTCCGGAACGACATTTTGGTGAAACCTGTGTTCCAACTAACGGGTGTATTTCTGTCTCCGAAACCATCACGGGACCTGCAATCCGATTTCGATTTCAGGTGCAGGAAATGAAAGCGAGGATCCCGCTTGCACCTTCGATTCCTTCCGTTCTCAGCGATGCTGCTCTCGGCAAGCTGCTTAGCATCATTCGCGCTTGCCCAGAACAGCCCCGCCGCGCAGCAGGTCTGGGTTACTGCAATCTCGACCCCTGCTCATGCATCCGCGCGCTTGCAAGGCATCCGCACTGATGCTCCGGAGATGTGGAAGCCGGATGCTCCCTGGCAAACCGTCGCAGCACATGCGCAAGTGGTGATGCTGATTGCCGGCAATATTGAAAATACCTCGGACGCCGACCTGAAATCGGTGATCGACGAAATCAAGCGCCGCCACTACGACCTGGCGCTGGAGATTGGACCGCTGGTTCGCTCCGATGCGTGCAAGTCTCCGACCGAAGCCTACGGCAATCCCTGGGATACCCCAGGAGTGCTTGACAAGATTCGCCGCAATGGAGGCGACCTGCGGTACGTCGCCATGGATGAGCCCTTCTACTACGGTCACAGGGATGCGGGCGGATGTCATCAATCCGCTGCCCAGATTGCACAACAGGTAGCTACCAGCGTGGCGCAAATGCGGAAGTTTTTTCCTCGCCTGAAGGTGGGGGACACGGACGTGGTCGGCGCGGATCGTGAATGGATTGGTGAGCTGGCCCAGTGGGCGGATGCGTATCGCGCTGCCGTGGGCGAGCCGCTTGCGTTTTTCCATGCCGACGTAGGCTGGTCGCAGCTTGCCATGCAGAACCTCGTTCCGCTTTCTGCGGAACTCAAGCAGCGGCACATTCCCTTCGGCATTATCTACAACGCAGACAGCACCGTGACCAGCGATCTCGAATGGACGGAGAGTGCCGAGCAGCACTTCGTCGAAATCGAGTCCGTGCTGAACGTGCATCCCGACACAGCGATCTTTGAGACGTGGACAACGTATCCAGCGCACGTGTTGCCGGAGAACCAGCCAGGCACGCTGATGAATGTGGCCCTGCAGTATCTACAGCCGGCCTCCTCGATCCGTCTCGCGCGCTCGGGCAGCGACGTCTCCGGTTTCCTCACTGGGTTGGATGGCAAGCCGATACCGAATGCCACAGTAACTCTCTCCGCGGTGGATGTCGGTGCGCGCTCGGGACCCTCTCCCCGTCATCTGGCCGGCATCGTGCCCGCGGGAGCCGTCACCGGCGTCGTTGGGATTCGCACGGGCATAGAGGGCAGCTGTATTTGCGCAGGGGAGACAGGCGCCATCGTCGGCGGAATTCATTACAAGGAGAAAGGCACCGGCAAGCCGGAACAGGATGTATCGCCGGTGAGCGTGCCGATTCAGGGTGCACCGGAAAGCGTGCGCACCCTGGCACTGATTCCGGGCAAAACCTTTGCGCCAAATCTCAAACAATTCCCCGTTACGGCAGGCGCCGCCTACACTCTTGATACCTCGATTGCCGCCACCGCCGCTGCAGAAAATGCCGGCTACGTGACCCTGGTATTTCTTGACGCCGCAGGTAAAGGGGTCCTCCGCGACTATCTGTGGTTTACGCCCTCGACAGAGATCCTGGGCACAGTGCAGACCGGTCCCCTTGGCGGCTTTCGCCTGACTGTGCCTGAAACCGTCGCCCTCGCGCAGCCGGAGATTCACGCGAGTTACCCCGGCAGCCCATCCATCCGTCCGGCGCTGGGTGTGTTGCCGTCTCTACTGGGGGCGAAGAGTGCCGCCCTTCCTGCGCTGGATCAGATTCTGCCTCCAAAGCCAGCCCCGCTAACGGTTCTTGGCGTGCATGAGGACTTCAAGACAATCTTCGCTAGTGCTACACCTCCCGAATCACTCGAACAGCAGTGGGAGCAAGCCTCGAAGCACGTCCAGGCAGTGTATCTTTCTGCTGGCGGCATCACTTCAATGTCCGACGAAGCATTGGCCCGCATGGTGCGTGATTTGTCCGCCCGCCATATTGCCCTGGGTGTGGAGATTCTTGCCACCAACTGGTTTCACGAACCGCCCTGCGGCGGCGGCATCGAGGGGTACATCGATCCGGGGTCGGCGAATCATGTCGTTGATAAGCTGCTCAAAGCAGGCGGAACTATGAATCTGATTGCAATGGATGAACCCTTCTGGTTTGGCCACTTTTACAGCGGCAAGAACGCCTGCCGTAGCTCCATCCCAGACCTTGCATCGCGCGTCGCAGTCATCGTGAAGATTTATACAGCGGCATTTCCAAACGTCATTGTTGGCGATACCGAGCCCTTCCCTGCGATCAGCAACCAGCCGAACTGGCAGGCGGCCTATGGCAACTGGGTAAAGGCATTTCATTCTGCGACTGGCACACCGCTCACATTTATGCACCTGGACTTCAACTGGGGCGATACGCTATTGAGCGGCCCTTCCAACGACAAGCCGAGCGCAGCCGCGATTACAAGCCTGGCCAGACAGACCGCAGCAGTAGCGCACGAGAACGGTTTACTGGTGGGCATGATTATGAACGGAGGCGGCGGACCTGTTGCCCGTTCCGACGCGCAGTGGATGGATCAGGCGCGCATTCATATCCGCGCGCTCAACGCCTCCGGCGTCCACTTCGACCATCTGATGTTTGAATCCTGGGACAAGTATCCGGCGCGGACTCTGCCTGAAACGGATCCCAATGCAATCAGCAGCCTGATCCTGTTTCAGACGCAGCACTGACCGGAATAGCTGCTATCCCAAAGTGGTAATCGCAGCATGGGAACGGGCGCCCATTGCAGGGCTGAAGAAGGTGGGAGAGGCCACGCATAAGATAGGCACTGAGAGGTCGCGATGTCCAGCGCTACACGAAAGTTCAGTTTTTGGCTGTTGATTCCTCTCGCCGTGGGAGGGATCGATCTTGCGGTCTGTTCTTCCGCGACGCAAGCTCAAACCGCTCATCCTGGACCGGTGACCGGCGTCATCGATGGCGTGGCGTTCGAGGGCGATCAATACTACGTACATGGTTGGGCTTGCCAGGAGGGACAGCACGCCTCCATCGCTGTTCATATTTACGCGAATGGTCCTGCAGGAGGCAAGCCGCCGGGAACCTTCGTTACAGGCGGCCCGGCAAACCTGTCAAACGAGCCTGCTGTAGACCGCGAGTGCCACGACGCGAATGGTGGCAAGCACCGCTTCCACATTGCGCTGTCGAACCAACTGTTGAGAACGTTCCAGAACAAGAAGCTCTTTGCACATGGGATCGCAATCGCGGGCAACGCGGAAAACGCCCTGATCGCAGGGTCAGGAAATTTCAAGCTTCCCGCGCCGAAATGGCCGCCCGATCCGCCTACACCCAACTTCCTCGATGGTCCTGCCGTGGCGGCCTTCGACACCAGGAAAGATTCCTGCGAGCAAATCGACATTCCCGACGCTGCGGCTCGCGCCTTCCGCGACTACAAAGGAACGGTCCACCTGATCGCTTCGCACTATGTCACGCGCGCGGGGCTCGGGCCAACGCTCGAAACCGCGAAGCACAATTGTCAGGTTGTCTATCAGACTCCGCATGACGGAAACGTTGCAGACTTCAACGACTACACCTGGCTCAATTCGTTCTACAACGTGGATGGCAAGCGGATTGTTGCGCTCGGGCACATGGAATATCACGGCTGGGAGCATGGCCAGTGCGCAGGGAAGACGGACACCATTACCTGCTGGTACAACGTGCAGACATTCAACCTGTCGGAAGACGGCGGCTATCATTTCTCTCGCCCGAAGCCGCCTGCGAACTATTTCTTGAGCCTTCCATACAAGTACCAGGTAAATCAGGGTCCGGAAGGTGTCAGTGTCGACGCCAACATTGTGAAGGTTGGCGACTGGTATTACACCGCGATGAGCGGATGGCCGTGGCCGCCCAATTGCGGCGACGGCAAGGGGCTGCGGCCTTGTTTGAATCACGGCGGCACCTGCCCGATTCGCACAGCGAATATCCTCGATGCATCGTCCTGGCGCGGCTGGGACGGAAAGGGATTCAATGTTGCGTTCGCCGATCCCTATCGCGGATCGATAACGAATCCCGTGTCACATCTCTGCCCTCAGGTGCCGAATATCGAGTTCTTGACGGGGTTCAACTACTACGAGCCAGCGCATTTGTTTATTGGGACACAATTTACACCGGTGGAGACCGCGTATGGTCCGCCGGGCGTGTACTTCACGACGTCGCCGGACTTTGTGCACTGGAGCAAGCCTGCCCTGGCGCTCACGATGAATCAGATGCTCCGACGAGAGCCTGAAGGCAATTGGTCTTATGCATACTTTTCTCTCATCGATCCGAGATCGACTGATTCGAACTTTATGACGATTACAGACACACCCTATCTTTATTACGTGCGATCGGATGTAGACCATGGCCCCTACCAGCGCGTCTTGTTTCGGCAAAAGATCAAGCTGAATTGGTTAGCGGTGTTGCATCAGAAACCCGCTGTGCCTTCGGGGGCAAGCAAGGCCCATTGAAGGAAAGTGGGATGCGTGGCAAATGGGGAGCTTTATGGGGCAATTGCAGACGCTTCTGATTGCATGTATCGTGCTCGGCACACTCGGCGCTCATGCTGCTGGGCCAGGCAAATGTGGTCGTCGGGGTGGTGAAACATCGCCAATGGAATGCGAGCCACATGGCTGAATAGTCGCCATGTCGGACATACGGGGCGGACGGAGCAGCTTTTCCGAGAAGCCGGTTATACGGCAACTTGCTGGAGCGACCCATCCGATCGATGAGCGCATTGCCCTGTTGGCGATAGCGTATCCCTCTGGTTAGATATGAGTAGTAGGATGGACGAAATGAAGCGAAGTACAATTTGCTTGATTTTCGAAATTCTCACGGTCTTCGTGCTTTTATCTGGGCAGATACCGGCGCAGGAAGAGAACGTTGTCGTGGGTGTCAATGCCTCCATGGGCTCGCAGAGCGCCGAGCAGCAGAACATAATTCTCGCCGAGTTGCACGTCGCCGGAGTTCATTTCATCCGGACGGGCATTACACCTGACGACAAGGGAGTCGATTTTGCGCGTCGCGCTCAAGCGCAGGGAATTCACATCTTGTGGCTGGTGCAGTTGCAATATCGGCCGGGCGCGCCGAGCCGGACGTGGCCTAATGCCTTCAATGTCTGGGGAGGACCACCCCTCTCCGCCGCCGACCCTGATCAGTTCCGGAGATATTTCGAACCGCTCTTGGCTCAGCTCGAGGCGGCCGGCGTTACCCTGGCCGGCTTCGAACTGGGTAATGAGATCAACTCGCCGATGTTCAACGCGGATTTCAGTTTGCCGGCCGAAAATCCTTCGCGGTCCAAAGAGTTCAACCTCGGGGATCTATCTCATGACCCCGAGGCGCAGCAAGTGGCCAGAGGCTATCTGCAATATCTTAAGCTATTGGCGGTCATCAAGGACGTTCGCTCCCGATCAAAACTCAACCAGCACGCGGCGATCGTCGGTACCGGCTTGGTGTTCGACGAAGCCCCGGAGGCTCCCCGCACATCACGGCTGGATGCGGTCAGCGCATCCGCGACCCTTGACTTCATGCGCGCTCATGGTCTGGATGATCTCGTGGATGCTTACGGCGTGCATACGTATCCCTGGACGAACGATCCGGGCAACCCGGCAGCCGCGGCAGGTCGGCGTGAACGTTTGCAGAAATACGTCCTGGCGGAGTGTCGGCAAGAAGGGAATGCAGACGGCAAACCCTGCTGGATTACCGAGTGGGGCATCCCCAATCACGATGCATCTTGTCCTCCCCATGAAACGAATCAGATCGCGCTGGTCAAAGAAACGCGGACCAACTTGCAGCCTTATATCGCGCAAAAACGTGTCCTTGGCCTCTTCTACTACGCATGGCTCGATAGCCGCGAAGGCTTCGCCATCTATCGGTGCGATCACTTAACGGAGACAGGGCATCTCGGGCTGGCGCCCTTCTAACCGGTCTTTCAGGACAGCGCCTTGGTTCGTGCACAATCGCCGGAGTGCGTTGCAACGGGTTTGGGTTGGAAACGCACCTTGGCGACAACAACTGAAAGGAACAACTGTTGCTGAAGCTAATTTGCATACTTTTGCTATTTCTCTGCCCGTTGGCTGCCGTGGCGGCGCAGGATGTCACGATCAAGGGCAAGGACTTCTATCGGGATGGGAAGCCATGGCTTCCCAAGGGCATTCAGATCGAGGGCCTCAACAGGCCGTTTGGAACTTATGAGTCAGCGGCTTCGCAGGCATCCGCCAAACAGGGAAGGTCGTGGTGGGGGGTAGGTGAACTAAACGAGATCAAACGTGTTTTCGGTGCCGACGTTATTCGCTTTCAGGTCAGCCAGCCCGGCCTTGATCCGCAATCACCTATCTATAGCCCAGCCTATGTATCCGAGCTGCACGACGCCTTTAAGCTGGCTCGCTCCCAGGGTTTTGTCGTCATCGTATCGATGGATGCACAGGGGGAAAACGGCATACCAAACTTGTCCGGAATGCCGAATGAGAGTACGCTTCGCGCGTGGCAAACTCTCGCACCGCCGTTGCTTCACGATCGAGGGGTCATGCTCGAATTGTTCAATGAACCCTCCCGCGCGAATTGGGATGAAGCTCGCAAGGAATGGGCCAGAGAGATGCAATTGTTGATTGACGGGGTAAGGAAAATGGGCTCCACTAATATACTTCTCCTGGACGGTCTGGGGTATGCCCAATCGACCAATGATCTTTTTACCCTGATCCATGACAGCATACGTGACCGAATGGCATTGGCCGTCCACCCATACTTCAATGGAATGAATGCGGAAATAGGCAAAGCATCGTTCAACGCGCAAGACTATTTTTATAAACATTTTGGAGCCAGCGCAGCGCACCCGATCATCGCGACTGAATGGAATGCCACGCCAACCAATGGATGCGTAGGCAAGACGACTCCAACGCTTGCTCTCGAGCTCATGCGCTATCTGGAATCGTTGCACGTCGGATTGGTAGGCTGGGCTATCGATTCCAACTACGGAAAACTCGTCAAAGATCACACTAGCTTTGAACCAACGGATTACTCGACATTTACCGATTGCTCCAAAACCGCCGGCATTGCCGGCGGTGGCAGGCTGCTGGCTAACTTCCCTAACGACTAACGATACCTGTTTTTGTGGCCTCTTCGTACTATGGCCTCCTCACTTCCCCCATCTCCGGAGGCACAATTGCTCCCCTTCAGCACGAAAATGGTCGCGACTTTCGCTGTTGCACTCCTTACTGCCGTACTCGCCCTCAGCCAGAGCACCGCTCCCGACAGCACCCCCAGGAACACCCTCGCCGACTACGAGCCGGGCCTCGTCAAGAAGATCGACGCCTTCGGCCCGCTATTCTCCGACGCCATCCCGCGCAGCAACACCGAAACCGCCGTTCCCCGCGACTTTGTCGAAGACCTCCAGGTTCCCGACGGAACCAAAGTGCGTGTCCTCGTCAAAGCCCCCGCCCCGGCCAACCCGGCCAAAATCCTGAAGGTCGCCCCCATCGCCCCAGGCCAAACGCCCAACGAGTACTTCGCCGCCGCCATCACGCAGGCCATCTCCGGTGGCTACGCTCAGCTTGTCTTCCCGAAAGCCACCTACAACTTCGTAGCGCCCGCAACCAAAGGCGTATCGCACGTCGTCATCAAAGGCGCCAAAGACCTCGTCATCGACGGGCAGGGCTCCACGCTCAACTTCGCCTCGCCTTTGTCTGGCGGCGTAGGCATCTCGAACTCCCAACGGCTCGTCTTCAAACGCTTCAACCTCGACTGGCCTAAGACCTTGATGGCCTCGATCGGCACCATCGTCTCCATCAACAACAAGGCCAACACCCTGCGCGTCCGCATCGCGCCCCAGTACCACGTCGATGCCTCCACCCAGATCGTCGCCCTTACGCCCTGGGACGCCAAGTCGGACCCCGCCAACCCACACTTCTCCCTGACCTCCTTCTACAAGGAGCAGTACACCAACAACACCGGCACCCGCTTCGTGGGCAACCAGACCTTCGAAATCCCCTACTACAACCACTTCATCCAGGTGGGCGACGTCTTTCTCGTCCGCCACTTCGGCGCGGCCCCCTGGATGAGCGCGATCTCCGCCGGCGGCCATGACATCGATTTCGAGCAGGTCAACGTCTATGCCAGCCCTCTCATGGGCTTCTCGATCTCCGGTGGCAATGGTTACCGTCTGTCTCATTGCAGCGTGACCCGCCTCAGCACAGCACGGCTCATCTCCAGCGCCGCCGATGCCGTGCACGCCGCCGACACCGTCGGCGACATTATCATCGAAGACGGCACCTTCGCGTACCAGGGCGATGACGGCCTCAACATCCACGGCGCCATCGGCGGCACCGCCAAAGCAGGCCAGGACTTCCTTCACTGGACCGTCGGCGGCGAAGGCTCCTGGGCCCCCTACGGCTGGGCCAAGAATGACCCCATCGGCTGGTTCGACAACGTCCTCGGCTTTCACGGCACCACGCCGTTTCAGTCCGTCTCCCATGCGCCTTCAGGCCTGCACAGGCGAAGCGGATCATCTTGAGCCTCCCCAGCAATCGCGACGCAATTGATGATCCCTTTGTGATAGTCCGCAGCCTCCTCTTCTCTTGATCCTTCAATGCGAAATACTTCGACTGGCAAGCGAAGCTACTCTCAATCAACACCCTTGCACGCCAGCGTTGAATCAACCTTGAAGCTGGCGCAGGAGCAACGCATAGTCCGCGACTTCCCAATGCTCCGCGAGTTGTCCGTTTTCGATTCGGTATAGTTGAAAGGCCATCGCGTCAACCCTTCTGCTTTCACCTTCGAGCTCATCTTGCGGCGAGATCCGTAAGCGAAGCAGGCCCACGATTGTTGGCCATTAAAACTTCGATACTGTTGCTTGCGAAATGGCCTGCCAGGGCGCTACCTATTGCTCCGGAACCGATGATCGAGTAGGTCATACGTTCTCACTTGATGGGATTTAGAACATGCCGTTTGGATTGGCGCGCGGGACATTGGGAGCGAGCCATGGAGCCGAATTCTTTGGGTCACCAACCGATTGCAACGTATCCCAATGCTCGACGGCTCTTCCGTCAGAATCCATCTTGTAGATATCGACACCAGCGATCCCGGTATCTTCTGAATCGTCGTTGAACAGGTTAAGGAAATTCACGTGAGCAAACACATAGTCGCCAACCGCAATGATCTTATCGACGACGACGCGAGCATTGGCCCGCTCCTTGGTGATCTGGCCGAAGAACTGTCCCAGCGCTTCAGCACCATCGCCAATCAACGGGTTGTGCTGAATGTAGCCGGGGGTCATAAACATGGCAATAGATTCTTCCGACTTTTTCTGGTTAATCACCAGATCGTAGAAACGAAGGACATTGTTCTTGTTGCGTACGGCGCGGGTACCATGCCGAGGTATGCGGGAACTTCGTTTACGCCGACGTGAAAGTCCAAATCCGAAGATGTCACCGGATGACTCAACTTCTTCTCGAGTGTTTGCGTAAATTGATCGGGCTTGCCGCCATGTTATTTTTCTCCGTCGCAAGATGGACGGGCCGTCCTGATGAATTCCGCTAACGGCGCAGGTGCCACAAAACTATTTCACTGCCCCCGATGGTTCCACATACGCAATCCCGGCCAGGTTGCCCAATGCGACGAATAACACTTTCCGGTTCGATCCATCGAGATTCGCGCTGTAAACCGAGCCGGCTAGGTCGGTTACGAACATGCGGTTGCCTTTCAGGTCCAATGCAAGGCCGATGCCCTCCATCAGGTGTGAGATGAGAATTTCCGGTTCTGCTTGGAACACAGGCGAAGGATCCATCGGGGCGCGGTTCACCGTGTTGCCTCGCGGCGGGTCGCCACGGTCGGTCCAGTAGAGCATCCTGTTCCCGAGATCGAGATCCAGGTCGATCGGTTCCGGGAGGCCATCATGGAGTATTTCGATGTCCGTGCGATTCGCCGGAGTCTGGCCTGCGGGGATCTCGATGCCGGCGCGAAAGATGCGACCTTCGCCAGCATCGTCGCCTCCTTTTTGCGTCCAGTAGAACTTTCCGCCATCGGGATCGACAGCGATTCCGACGCACCATCGTTTTTGCTCAAGCCGGTCAGCGCCGGTAGCGCCAGTCTGCACGAGTGTTTCAATGTCCGACCCGTCGAGGTTGCAGCGCATCACGCGCATGCCTTCACGGTCGCACCAATATAGCTTCGCTGTCTTTGGTTCGAGCTGCAACTGCTTTGGGGTAAAGGTCGCCCCTGGGGGGACAAGTACCGTGATATTGCTCCCGTCGAGATCCGAACGCAGGATAGAACCATCGTTCGCCGATGGATTCTCCATATTCGTCCAGTACATGTGACCGTTTTTCGCATCGATGGCCAATCCATCTGGAAGTTTGCGGCCTTCCTCCACGATGGTCTTCAAATCAGAACCATCTGAATTGGCAGACAGAATACGGCCTGCGCCGAGATCGAGAAAGAAGATACGGCCGTGAACACTCTCACTCATACTGCGAGTCTCCTTGTTGGATTAGCGAAATCGGTCGGCGATCTTCCGGCGTTCTTGCGCAATGCGAGCAGCCCCACGAGAACTTTGTTCTCTTCCCGTGCCAGCGAGTCAATAGATTCGCTGCCGGCTTCGCCGACCACGCCATCGACGATGATCTGCTTAAGCTCATCGGTAACTTGTGGCGTACCTAGGACTGACATCATTCCGGCGAGTGGTCCCATCAGGTGTTCCATGAAGTGATGTATGCCGCCTGACCCGCCGCCCACATGCCATTGCAGGCTCGGCCCCATGACCCCCCAGCGAAGTCCTGGCCCGTAGCAAACCGCGATATCCGCATCTTCAACGCTTAACACTCGTTCTTGAACCAGATAGAGGATCTCTTTGTAGAGCGCGGCCTGAAGCCGGTTGGCGACATGTCCTGGAAGAGCCTTGTAAAGTCGAATCGGCTTCTTTCCGATCGATCCATAGAACGCCATGGCCCGCTCGATCGTTTCCTCGGAGGTTTTGGCTCCCCCTACAATCTCGACCAACGGAATGATATGCGGAGGGTTGAATGGATGTCCGATCACGCAACGCTCGGGGCGCTTGCACAACGACTGGATCACATCCATGGTTAGACTGGAAGAGCTGGAAGCAAGAATCGAATCGGGGGGCGTTGCATCGTCCATGTCGGCAAAGAGCTTCGCCTTGAAGTCGGGACGTTCAGGTCCGTTCTCCTGAACAAAATCTGCGTCAGCCAAGGCCTCTTGCATGCTCGAGGCAAACTCGAGTCTATCTCTGGAAGCACCGGCTGAAAGTCCAGCCTCAGTCAGCAAATCCCAGGCTTCTTCAACATACTTCCGAAGATTGGCTTCAGCATTTGGAGCAGGGTCGGTGGCGACGACGTCGAACCCACGCGCCAGATAATAAGCAGCCCAACTTGCGCCAATGAGTCCGGTACCTACAATCGCGATTCGACGAATCGGTTTGAGTGATTCCATTGTGCATCTCCTTGATTGATTCGATAGCGGCTGGCGAATCCATCTGCGATTGGTGCTTCAGCCATCTCGATGGTTCACGATGATGCGGGAACCGCGCTGGCCCGTGAAATAGGTCCAGATCCATTGCACCAACACGCTGACACGGAGACTTGACTGGGCGAGAAACTGCAGATGAATCGCAGCCCAGACTAGCCATGCGGCAAATCCACTCATATGAACCTTACCGCTCTGCAAGACAGCAAAGCCTTTCCCGACGACGGCCAGATTTCCTTTGTCGAAGTAACGGAACGGCCGGGGCGGAGCCTTGCCTGTAACCCGTCGCTCGATAAGCCTGCCAGCGTAGCGACCCTGCTGCATGGCAACCTGCGCCACACCTGGGAGTGGCTTGCCGTCTTGTTCCAGGCTTGCCGTATCTCCTAAGACAAAAACTTCTGGATGGTCCGGTACGGATAAATCGTGCCTGACCTTGACACGCCCAGCGCGATCCGTTTCAACATTCAACCATTTTCCTGCTTGCGATGGGGCTACGCCCGCAGTCCAAATGACGGTCTTGCTCGCGATACGCTCTCCCGCGACGACGACACCCTCACCGTCGATCGACTCTACAGCCTTTCCGAGCATCACTTCGACGCCCAGTTTCCTCAGTCGATTCAGGGCGGCTTGCGACAGCTCCGGGGCAAATGTGCCGAGAGGACGTTGTCCCGCATCGACAAGAATGATGCGCGCCGAACTTGGATCGACTCGGCGAAAGTCCCGTTTCAGCGTGCTGTCGATCATCACCGCGATTGCGCTGGCCATTTCGACTCCCGTTGGTCCGGCGCCTACCAGGACAAACGTCAACAGATCTGGATGTTGTGATGGGTCTTCTTCTGCCTCCGCCATTTCAAAGGCAGTGAGTATCTTGTTTCGAATCGCTACCGCGTCCGCCAGGTTCTTCAAGCCGGGAGCATATTTCTCGTATTCATTGTGGCCAAAGTAACTGTGGGTTTGTCCGGTTGCCAGAATGAGGTAGTCGTACGAGAGCGGGACGCCTGCACGGTCCTGGGTGTCGACGATAACCTGCCTGGATGCAGCATCGACTGCTGTGACTGTCCCGAGCACAACAGTAGTGTTGCGGCTCTCTCTTAAAATGCTGCGGATGGGGGAAGCGATTTGTCCCGGCGCGAGTACCGAGGTAGCAACCTGATAAAGCAGAGGCTGGAAGAGATGGTGATTGACGCGATCGATCAGAGCTACGTTGATCGGAGCGTGTCTCAGGGCGCGCGCGGCAGCCAGCCCCCCAAAGCCTCCGCCAACGATCACCACTACGCTTCTCTTGTCGGGCATAACTGTCTCACCAGCCATTGAGCGTCGATCATCGGATCGCGCTTCATCCACCATTCCAGATTTGGGGTTCGGATAATAGGTGCGGAGGTGTTATCTAACAGTGAGGATGGCCGCTTGATACTCGAAGTGGCCGGAGGCGGACACCGTCATCACTGTGAGATCACCGGCGCTCACGTTCCGGGCCCAGGATCGGGATGGGATACTCACAATGCCGCTTCTCAGAGTTGAGCGCGATCATCGATCGCAATCGCAGCCGCCTCGACCAGAAGGGGGCGACCAAGAGAGGTTGGGAGTGGAGCGAACGTGAGTTACTATTTGGTCCACACAACCTATCCAATCATTTTCATTGCGGTCCTCGCGCGTCAGCTCTGCCTTCCGATTCCCGCCATGCTATTTCTTCTATCGGGCGGAGCGCTGGCGGGCTCGGGGAAGCTCAGTTATACGGGAATCATACTGGCCGCCGTGCTTGGATGCGTTCTGGCTGACCTGGCGTGGTTTGAGGCAGGCCGGTTGCGCGGCAAGCGTGTACTGAGATTGCTCTGTGCCCTGGCGCCCGATCCGAGCCGATGCATCCGCAATTCGAAAGCCACATTTGCGAAGAAGGGGGTGCGTGCCTTAGTGGTTGCCAAGTTCATTCCCGGGTTGGATGGAATCTGTCCTCCACTGGCTGGGATGACGGGAGCATCGCATCTCGATTTCATCTTCTATGATGCCGTGGGGTCCGCTCTCTGGGCCGGTGCATACATCACATGCGGATTTCTCTTTGCAACAGAACTGGACAAGGTGGTCCGATACACATCGGTTATTGCAAATGTGCTTATCTTGGCGCTGGGTGTTCCGCTGCTGATTCTGTTCGCATGGAAGTTGATTCAACTGGTGCGCATGATAAGGCTGATTCTTCCGTTGCAGATCACGCCAGAAGAACTGAAAGCTCGTTTGGATTCTGGCGAAGCGATAGGGATTGTCGATCTGCTTCGATTCGAGGACGACCCGCATGGGGTGGCTGTCATTCCCGGCGCCGTTCGCCTCGATCCGTTGCAGGTTCGGCGTAAGAGACGAATCTCCATGCCAGAGAGTCTCGATCTGGTGCTCTATTGCGCATCGAAAAACAGTTTCGTCAGTGCCCGCGTGGCGGCGAAAATGCGAAAGCATGGGATCGTCCGCATCCGTGTTCTGACAGGGGGATTGGCTGCATGGAGAGCTCTGGAATTCCCGTTGAGCCTTGAGCCTCTCGATCCCGAAGTCGAAATTACACGACTGGGCATTGAGATGTTCCCGCCTTGGCATAGCACAAGATCTTAGCTGCCATGATGGAAAACCATGCGGTTCGTGTCGAGCCAGAA
>Ga0206981_10145_pt1 | contig 21935 bp, 14 predicted proteins | sample Alteio_BWMinCont_17_FD_153312 | JGI IMG/M metagenome (GOLD analysis project Ga0206981, IMG submission 153312) | Enriched cells from forest soil in Barre Woods Harvard Forest LTER site, Petersham, Massachusetts, United States -... | ecosystem: Environmental > Terrestrial > Soil > Temperate forest >... | reverse complement strand
GCTTTACCTGGAATATGGAGTACAAGCCGGATACCATTAATTATTTAAAGATTACCCCAACATTTTCATACGCAGGTACCAATACCAACGAATTTGAAAATTCTAATTTTTTAAGAAATAACGTAACCACATCAGCCTATACATCAACAACAACAGGCAACTCGCAGGCGCCAACATATGGCCTTATTGCTTTATACAATCACAGGTTTAAACATCGCCGTAATTTAAGCGTGAATGCAACATTCAGCGCAGGTAAAAGCAATGCCTTTCAAAATCCTATATATGATTTTACCGCAGGATTTCCAACTGCCCCGGCTAACCAGATTATAAATACCGATAGCCATACAACAAGCTATGGCGTAAACTTCTCTTATCTCGAGCCTTTGGGTAAGCGCTCGTACCTGGAGTTAAACTATGCCTTTAACCGTACCAACACTAACAATAACAAGGCAACAGATACTTTATATGACCCTGTAAACTATCTTTTCAGAAGCGATAGCGCATTAAGTACCCGTTACAATTACAATTTTACAACAAACAAGGTTGGCTTAAACTATCGTTTCATCGAAAAGAAATATAATTATACCCTGGGTGTAGGTGTACAACCATCTGTTTTAGATGGAATAGCACCAGTAACGGGCATTACTACCCATGAATCAACATTTAATGTTGTTCCCTCAGCAAGGTTTGTTTATAATTTCTCAAGAAGCAAGGCATTCAGTGTAAATTATAACGGATCAAGCAGTCAGCCAAGCTTTACGCAGTTGCAGCCTGTTGTTGATTTTTCAAACGCGCTTTACCCTACTGAAGGTAACCCTAATTTGAAGCCGCAATTCACCAATAACTTCTCTATCAGGTATAATAATTTCAGCTTTGCCACCGGTGATGTGTTTTTTGTGAACTTAAGCGCCTCGTCTATTCAAAACCAGGTGGTAACGAATACTATTACTTACCCCTCAAAATACGCGCCGGATAAAAGATTCCAGAATACTATATTAACCCAATATTTAAATGCAGATGGTTATTACACTGTTAACGGCCGGGTAACTTATTCAAAACCCTGGGAAAATCGTAAGTATACATTAACGCTTGCAGGTGTATTGGCATACAGCAACAATATAGGCTACTTAACTAATGTGGATTCCGTGACTTTTGCCCAGGATATGCAAAAGAATATTGCCAAAAACCTGCAGTTTACGCCTTCAATAGCATTCAGGGTTGATATTACCGATCACATTGATGCGCAGATCCTTACTAATTATGTTATTAACCGAACAAGCAACTCGGTACAAAACAACTTTACAAACGGCACCTCGAATGTAAGGACCTGGAATAGCGGCATAACCGGCAAAAATTACTTCGGCGACTGGACAATTAGCTACGATTTTAGCAGATCAGTTAATTATGGCTATGCTTCTAATATTAAAGTAACCAATCCCAATATTTTAAACATGTATGTTGAACGAAGGTTTATGAAGGATCATCGTGGAGCTATCCGTTTATCGGCTTTTGACTTGTTTAATGAAAATACAGCTTATTCATCCACCACTACCGCTAGTGCCATTACACAAACACAAACTAATAAATTGTCGCGCTACTACCTGGCAACATTTACCCTGCGCTTACAAAAATTTGCAGGTAAATCACCGTTGCAGGGCGACCCCGCTTCACGCGGATTTAGAGGTGACGGTGGCGGCCATCGTGATGGTGGCGGTGGCCCTCCGGGTGGTGGTCCGGGTAATGGCCCTGAGTAAAGAGCCAGGAAAATAAGAATCAGGAATCAAGAAGCAAGAGTCAAGAAATAAAAGAAGCCGGTTAAATTTATGTTAACCGGCTTCTTCACTTATTCAAAATCGTGTTGTTTCTTGATTTCTTGTCTCTCTATTTTATCATCTTGATTCCTGGCTCTTGACTCTTTACTTATGTCAATACCGTATTAATAACGCGTTCAAGCTCTTCCAGGTCAAAGGGTTTGGCCAGGTAAGTTTCAGCGCCGGCATGAGTAGCCAGTAACTCAATATCACTGTTAGCCGAAAAATAAATAATAGGAATGCCTTTCAGGCTTTCGTTTTGTTTGAGTTTTTGAGTTGCGATAATACCACCATCATCAGGGATCCAATTATCCATCAGGATCACATCAGGCATAATATTCGAAACTTTTTCAATTATATTATTACAATCGGCAAAAGCGTTTACTTTCCAACCCTGTTCTTCTAAAATAAAACTACAGATAGAAAGAATATCTTCATCATCATCAAAAATAATAATCTTTTTGTTGCGGTTATCCATGAGCTTAGTGCTGTGTGAAGCTATATATTCCTACCAATAAAAACAAGCATTTTCCTATTAATAAATTAAATTTATAAATAGGTTATTCGGAGGTGCTTTTTAGATAGCTAAACAACCTCTTTATATTGGGTTGAAGCGTAAGGATGGCTTGTTTTTAATATAATAGCAGGATGCGATCTGAAATACGATGAAAATGAGGATAATTATAAGCAAGGCTAAGCGTCTAATATGTTTAGTATTATACGGATTTTATCTCTAACCTGGTGGCTGAATATTTAATTCACAGCAACATTGCCCGAAAAGATAACTACAGGGGGTGCTTTATCGAATGATCTGGTAGCGGTTACACTTAATGTGGTGCTTCCGCTTTTCAAAGCTTTAAACTCCCAGGCGTCTTTACCAAAGTCGCCAATTGCGCCTGATGTTGGCGCTATGTGTGTGTGATTGGTAAGACTTAATACTGCCGAATTATATAGCGGGTTATCAAAAGCATATCCGCCATCACCGGGATTACCCAGGGTTAGCTTTAAAGACTGCCCTGCAGATACATTTATGGTTTTACCATTTTCGCTATCATCAGCCTGTACCATTTGCCTGCTTGTATTGTCAGTACCTTTTTTGCAGGATGAAATACAGATTGCAAATGCAATAAAAGATATTAGAACAAAGGTTAATTTACTTTTCATGGTTTCAGATTGGATTAAAAATGGTAAAGCTATACGGATATTTAAACAATACGAAGTATTGAGCCGGTATGCTACAGCAAATTAAATAAAAATCTTAAAATCAGGAGTAGCTATATAATAGGCTTGCTTATCTTCTTATCCTGGTTCCCGACTCTTGATTTATTGGATCCTGATTCCTGCATTCAGCCGGCATCCCGCTTTATTGATTGATATAAAGTGTGCAGATTAAGAAGGGTCTCCATTTTTACAGGCTTACAGATGCAAGCCTTTACAAAAGCATATTTTTTAGGAAGTAGCCTGTCTTTAGGATCAATTGAGGAAGAAATAATATAGATATCTATGGCTTTTTTTATTTGTTTATAGATCCGTTCAAAGCTATTGAGGAAGTCCCAGCCGCTAAAACCCGGCATATTCAGATCAAGAAAAACAACATCAGGCAATAAATCAGGTATTAAATAATGCTGTTCAAAAAGATCCATACTTTGTCGTGCGTCTAAACTATGTGAAGCAGCAGGGAATAAGTGGAATTTGTCAAACATCCTTTGCATTATAATGTGCTCAATCGGATTGTCGTCTATCATTAGAAAGTTAATCATTTCCGTGGTATTTAAGTGGATTAGGGAATGAATAACCTGCAAAATGCATTCCAGTAATTGGCTGAAAATTAATAAATTAGCATTTAAACACCAGGAGGGTAGATTACAGCCCGATTTAAAAGCTTGATAACAAGTTAAGCTTTTGCAGTTAAATTATACTAACCAGCGAATAAGTGAGTAGAAAAGAGTACACCTTTCAGGAATAATTACCTTTTAACAATCTTATAATTGCGGTATTCTCCAATGCTCCAGCCTGTAAGGTCTAAAATTGTTTGCAGAAACCTTCTTCTCAGAGTATAGTCTTTTTGAAGCGGCTTATTGCTAAAATCAAGTTCCCAGTTTGTTTGTTCTATTCTTTTTAGCATAACCGCAGGATGGGTGCCTTTAAACCTGTTAATTCGGTCGGCGTTTCCATAATCAAATTCAAAGGTGTCGGTCATGTGGGCGGCATTCCATGCCTCGTCGTGGTAAAATTTATTATAATTTCTTGCTTTGTTAGTTAGCCCTTGTGGCGGTTTGGCCCAGCCGTAGTGATATACATAAGCATCAATAAGCTTAACGTTTGGCTTTCTGTCATCTATCCTAAAGCCCTGTGCATCTTTGTATGACCGCGTCCCTTTAATATTCTTTACCAATCTTATTTCACGCCTGTACCAGCGCCTTGTATCACCATAATAATCGTATGATCCGTAAAAGTGCACGTATTTGAATAAAAGTCCCTCAATTTTAGGGTTCTTCAGGTTGTCTTCCATCTCATTTTTTATAAGCGGAAGATATTTTTCATGAATCACCTCATCGCCCTGGATATAGAAGGCCCAGTCTGAATCTGCGGCAATAGCATCTAGTGCCTTATTGGTTTCAACCGCAAATACTTTCCCGCCTGCCCTTAGTGAATCATCCCAAACCGTATCAATAATTCTAATTTTTGGCGAATTGATCCCCTCAATTAATTGCCTTGTTTCATCTTCCGAATTTCCAACAGCTACAACAAATTCATCACATAATGGTAAAATTGAAGTGATGGCTTCCACAATGGGGTAGTCGTTTTTAACAGCGTTTCTTATAAAGGTAAATCCAGATACTTTCATGTTTGATGTTGTTTAATTTTTACTGCCGCAAGCTCTTAACTCAAGGTTATGCATTGATGCAGTTTTCAACTGCATAGTTATGCTGAATTTTACAAAAAATGAAAGCTAAAAGCTTTCCATATACTTAGATAAAATTGATTAACGAATGTTAAATTTTTGCACCTGCAATCTTATCCTGCCCATCCCTCTCTGTCCAAACTTCTGAAATTTATTGCCTCTGCCAAATGCTCCAGCGCAATTTCCTCGCTCCCTGCCAGGTCAGCAATAGTGCGCGATACTTTCAGGATGCGGTCATATGCCCGGGCAGACAAACCCAGTTTCTCCATTGCCCTTTTTAGCAAAGCCTGGCCGGCTTCACTTATTTTGCAAATGTCGCGCACCATTTGGGGGCTCATTTGGGCGTTGGCATGCAGTTCGGGTTTGTTGCCGAAACGTTCGGCCTGTACATCGCGGGCCTTTATCACACGATCACGGATAAACTCGCTTTTTTCGGCAAGACGATCAGATGCCAGCTCGGTAAAGTTTACAGGGGTTACCTCTACATGCAGGTCGATACGGTCTAACAACGGCCCTGAAATTTTGCTTAAATATTTTTGTACCACGCCCGGCGGACAAATGCAATCCTTCTCCGGATGGTTAAAATAGCCACAAGGGCATGGTGGTGAGAAGTATTCTCCCATACCGTAAAGTTGTCCGAAAGCCGCCGCGTATACCATTGCCGAAATTGCTTACTACCCTTGGAGACCATATTCGCCGCACGCGGCTTGAACGGGGACTCCTGCAAAGGGATGTGGCGAAGATACTCAATGTGTCGGAGGATTCGGTAACGTACTGGGAAAATGACCGGGCCAAGCCCCAAGTCCAGCACTACCGCTCTATCATCTTGTTTCTGGGATACTATCCCTTCACCCACGAAACGGAAAGCATTGCGGGCAAACTAAAGCAGCTGCGCTATTGCATGGGGCTATCGTATGAAGAATGCGGTGAAATCTTCGCAGTCCATGCCACAACGGTATGGGCCTGGGAACTGGAACGCAATACTCCTTCGCCCTACAGGCAATCTCTCATCCTCGCGCGGTGGGAATCACTGCCTGAATTTGTTACAATCCAAACTCGCATTATATGAAAGAAACAGCACCAACACCCACCCTTGCCGCGTACAATACCGCGGTACACAAAGCCTATGGCAGAATCCTGAAACAAGCAACGCAGCTCCTTGCCTCCATAGAGCAAGAGGAGCTGCGCTTCACACTGGAACGCATGGAACGGAGCAAGAAGCCCAATATCGTGATACATGAGTTAATCACTCCCTTGCTGTATCTGCGGTTGGACTGTTCCCCGGAAGCTGTCATGACCATCCACTTTGGCATTGAGCATGTTGACAAATCACCGAATCTCAGCTTGATAACATCAACCTTTTTGCGGGTACTATATAAAGAAACCGCTAAGAAGGGGGCTGGCATTGATATTGAAGATTGTGTCAAAACTGATTGGTTTATCAAGAGTTGCTCTGAAATGTTTGAATACGTTGAGGAACGAAACAAGTACCACACCTTCAAGCAACTCAAGTACAAACGCGCACCGCAGCAAAAAAACATGCTGGCGGTGGCGTAACAAGCAATACCGCTCATTGAGCGGTATTTTTATATGCTGATACGTAATAATGCTTCGAGTGAAAGATTGTGTGTCTAAATCTTCTTTTGAATTTGTAACGGACTATTTATATAGCACCAAACATTTTTACAAACAGCCCTGTTAATTACTGGGTAACCATATTTATATGCACCGTTACCAGCTTTCTATTGACAAGGCTGACATCTTGCGTCAGCGATTTATTGATGACGAATACCATTCTTGGTTGCTCGCCAAGGAACTTCGGGTGTCTACCATTACGACATGGCGCTACAAGCATGAATTTGAACGTATACGGGCAGAATACCCGGACCGCTTGAACGACTTCGGATTTTATCCGGGTGAACCACCACGGCCCCATTGGGAGACACCAAAGTATCAGCAACTCGCTTTCATCTTGCCGGCTTTGCTTGCCGATGAACACACCCCAACGTTAGAAACAAGCTCAATATTCAAAAAATATCTGTCGCTCAGTTCAGATCACTATACGTGGCGTACTTTTAAAAGTGTCTTTGTACGGTGGGTGAGGGAGCATGTCACACCAACACCTCAAAAACTGTTGGATCATATTTCCCCGGAGGATTTAATCATACTAAAGAAATGGCGCAATTCAAACGATCACCGGCACTGGCAAATCGCCAAATCCCTTGAAATGGCACAACAAGGCGTATCACGAAAAGAAATTATTGACAAAGTGGAAACGATATACAAAACACTGAATCAATGGTTGGCCGGATACAAGGCTAAAGGCATGAAAACATTTGAAACTGCTGCTCACATTAAACGTAAGGATCATATCCCTATAATTAAGGAACGAAAGGAACGGCTGCTTCGGTTGATTCATGAAACACCGAAACTACATGGTCTGAACCGGACCAGTTGGAGCCTCACGGCGCTGACACTTATATACAATAAGCTTTATACGCCAGGTGTTAGCTACATGCAAATTTCCCGTTGTGTTACTCAAATGGGCTATAAGTATAAAAAGACGCGTCAAATGCTGACAAGTCCCGATCCAAAGTTCCGGGAGAAAATACAAAAGATACAATCAATTCTGCAAAAGCTTAAGCCGAATGAGAAGTTTTTCTCTATTGACGAATATGGCGGCGTATCTATAAAAATTAAGGGAGGTCGCACCTTAAAACATGAAACAGAAAGCCCGGATATTGTTCCTGAAAAGCAAAAGGCTAAAGGGTTTTTAATATGTACTGCCGCATTGGAGTTGTCGACCAATCAGGTGACTCATTTCTTTTCGACCAAAAAGAATACGTTTGAAATGATAAAGCTTATCGATGTGCTTCTAAAACAATATCATGACCAAGAAAGACTATATCTCTGTTGGGATGCAGTTAGTTGGCACAATTCCAAGATACTGAAAAATTATATTGAAGATCACAACAAGATAAACAAACCTGAAATCAAGCTTGCCCCCCTGCCTGCTTGTACACAATTTCTCAACGTCATTGAATCTGTTTTTGCGGGCCTGGCGAAAGCGGTTATTCACAACAGCGATTATGTATCCGTTGACGAATGTAAGCAAGCTATCGACCGTCATTTTGACACTCGGAATCAGTATTTTAAAACCAATCCTAAACATGCCGGACGTAAAATATGGGGTAAAGAAATCGTAAAGGCAAAATTTAGTGAAAATCAACACTGTAGAAACAGGAATGCTATGAAGGGCGCGAAAATATAGACTTTGTGGAATTAAGCAGATAGGTGTGAATGCCTATTAAACCATCGGGCTGATACCCAATAAGCTCTAGGCTTAATAAGGCAAGTTGTTCTGAGATATTTGAATATATTGAAACTTGAACAAGCATCATGTCGCAGAAGAAGAACATGCTGTCGGTGGCGTAACAAGCAAGCTGCCTCAATAAGGCAGCTTTTATTTGGGTATGTTATTGGTTCGGCGTTTGTATAAGGCTTGAAAATTCAGCCTCTCCCGTTCCGGCACTGTTTTTGGCATACACGCCAACAAAATACGTTTTGTTCGGTGTGAGACCAGTGATCGTTCCACTGATCTCTTGGAGGGGAGCGGTGGTGATTGATATGTAGTGTTCGCCGTCACTGTTTGTAACAGCCTTCCACCAAATACCGGTTTCAGTCCAGGATGCATTATTGGTGACATCTCCGGCTACATGAATGCTAGTTGCGTTCACCGCATACGCACCATTAACTTGAAGAATCGGAGCAACAGTTGCGGCAGGTGTTGTCCCAGATTTTTTGCACGCGCTCAATGCGCATACAGAACCGAACAGAAAGCCACAGACAACGTGGCGTAAGGTGATAGTTATCATACTATTATGGGTTTTTAAGTGAATACTTGGGTTAGTGCATAACGGTGGAAACCTTGCCAGAGAAGGTGCACAACATCTTGTGGGGACTTTCCCAGGCCCGTTATTGGAACTCCTGCTGCATAAGGGCAGGCTCCACGGTTATCTCGTACAGACCGCCAAAGAGGCCTTTCACCTTGAAATAGAAATACACGATCTGCGGAGCGGACTTTCCCTCCAACAGCTCGCCGCCCGCGTACATGCCCACTATCGTGAACGAAAGTCCGGCGTACTTTCCCTCCATGTGGTCGTTGTTGTCCCAGATGTGCCGCTTGGCGACGGCCGTCCGTATGTTTTGGTACATGTTGTCCATCCGTTTCGCGACGCCCAGCCGTATGGTGTCGCCCATCTTGTATGTCTTGCCTGTAGATGCGGTGTACGAGACCATGATGCCCTTGGCATCCCTCATGATTGTTCCGGGGGAGGGGCCCGCTGCTGGCGTCTGCGCCGAAGCGGGAGAAACCGCAATCAATACCATGGCAAGTACACCGCCCACGATTAGGCGCGACGATAGGTTTATGCGACAAAATTCGGAATGTAGGCGGAATAGGTCTGTTTTCATTTCGAGTGGTTTAACGTGTGATAATTTGTTGAACTCCGACTTCGGGAAGCGGAATACGAATATAAAGAAAGTTATCATATATGATAACCATCTGTGAAAAAAATAGTTGGAAATTTCCCACACATGAAAGTGAGGGAAAAAGCGGATGAGATTTTTTTGCAGAACTTAGGAAATCGCATCGCTTCGATACGGAAAAAAAAGCATATTACCCAAGTTGAATTAAGCTATCGCTGTGATATTGAGAAGACCAATATGAGGCGCATAGAGGCGGGTAATACCAATCCTACCGCGCTCATGCTGAAAAAGATCGCGGTGGGTTTGGGCATCAGTCTTTCGGAATTGGTGGACTTCGCCGACCAATAAAAAAACAGCGTGTTACCGCTGTTTTTACATTCGCTATTATGTTGTGTTTGCCATCTGCTCCGCCCGCTTTTGTTGGCGTTCTTGAAAGAAATGTGCTGCAAAGATTGCCGTATATACTTTTTTGAATAAGAAGTAGTAATGGGTTGTATCATCGTGTACCACCTCTAATAATACGCTTCACCAATTCCTGCTTGTTCACTCCTTTTTCGTCATACTGCACTTTCACCCGGTAGCCCTTCATCACCGTGTGCGCTTCCGTTTGTGGAGCTACTGCCAAGACCGTGGTAAATTCATCTGGTGTGACGTAGACAATTCTTGATTGCTCATGGGAAGTAATACGGTCTTTCACCAGCCGTTCAATCTGCGTTAACTTCCGTGCATTTGATGAGCACACTACTATTTTCCCATATCCGGCCCCCAAGCATTTTTGAATATTATGCACCTCATACTCCACCGTGTTAGTGACTGAAATTTCAACCGCAATTCTTTTGCCGCCCCGTTCAAGCAATACATCGACTTGCCCCGCGCCATCTGGTGTGGGGACTTCAATCTGTGCTTTGTATCCGTGACCTTCAGCCTGTGCCTTGATAAAGGTTTGCAAATAAAGGTGTTCTCGAATTGCTGCTGCCGGTGGCGTGATCTGCTCCTGGGCTTGTGGTATTGATGCTTGAGGTGTGGAAAGTATCGGCACTATCGGCTCCGGTATTGGTTCACGTATCGCCATTATAGTTTGTTCTGCCACAATCGGCACGCTATAGGTGGCGCGGGAATGGTCACGTATCGCGGCTTTATAGGAAACCTCATCGTCCCATTCAAATTGGATGATATCAAGGTTGAAATCGTCCCGCGTGGTGTTCACACGCGCAATGGCTTCACCCAAGGACAAATTCTGCAAGTCGGCAGCGGTAAAATGTGCAAACCCATCTTCTAACCGCTTTGCATCGGTATCGCCCAATCGGAAGCATATCCGTGTCCCCGCATTGGCCAATACGCTGCTTGCAGTCTCGGTATCGAATTTTGATACCTGTTGCATATCCTGGTGTGCCAAGATCAGCCCCAACCCGTATTTTCGGGCACCGGATAGGATTTCCGACATTGAGGGCGTGATGAAGTGCTGAAACTCGTCAATGTAGCAGAAGAACGGCATGCGGTCGCCGCGCTCTTGCGCTTGCCGGGCCATGGCGATTTGTTGCAGCTTGGACACGATGAACGCCCCCAGGAGATAGCTGTTTTCCGCTCCCATCAAACCCTGTGACAGCTTCACCAATACGATTTTTTTGGTATCCATCAAGTCCGCGAAGTCCAGACTGTGTTGTTGGCAGACCATGTTGCGGATAACTTTGGGGCGAAGAAAGCTGTCAAGGCGAGTTAAGATGGAGCCAATGGAGGTGCCTTTTAATAGAGGAAACTCATGCTGCCAATAGTACACAATGTCGGGGTCGGTGACGGTTGAGAGAATGCGCGTGCGGTATGTCGCTTCGATGAGGAAGCGCCGCAAGTCACCCAGGTGAAAGCGCTTGGTGTTATAGACAAACGCTAATATCGCATTGGCAAAAACACTGTTCATCTGGTCGCCCCAGGAAGTGGAGAACCTGCGAAAGAGCGCCACCAGGTCAGAGGCTAACAATTCTTTTTCAAGGTCGGAGTGGGCGGTGAGGATATTCAACGCTACGGGAAACGCGCTATCGCTCGGGTCAATCAATACCACATCCTTGATTCGGTGCTCAGGAATAGCGTTCAGAATATCCTCAATCAAATCCCCATGAGGATCCAGGCACATCAGGCCGACATCCTCATGGATATCCTGCATGATGAGGCCTTTCAGAAATGTCGATTTGCCGGTGCCGGTTGCGCCCATTACATGGAGATGGCGCAACCGCTGCTCAACGGAAATACTCACAGCGGTTCGTATGCCTTGGTGTTCGTTCACCCCCAACATATAGGGATGGCCTGAAAGGGATGCGGGGGCGGCATTCGTAGTGCGCGTACTGTGGTGCAATTTCAGTGACTGCACTGCGGGAACATGCACGAAGGTCGCCAGTTCGGACACGTTCAAGAGCATCCCCACGCGGTGCGTCTGGCGCAGCAGCATATCGTCCAGTCGGTCTTGGAGTACATAGGCGGTATCTTGAAGCGGCACCAGGCCGTTGGACGGTGAATTGGACATGTGCATGAGCGTGACCGCCACCTCCTTCAACACCTCCAATGCCTCATCAATGGATTCTCCCGCGGCTAGCGTCCTCATGCTCACCCCGAACAAGGGCTTTGAAGCCTTTTCCTTGGCAAGCTGCGGCATCTCAGGCGCATCAATGAAGAATGATTTTCCGGCGTAGTCGCTCACGGCCGTCACCATGTGTTCTCCCCACGGATGATGCGCGCCATTAAAGAGCAGTTGAATAACCACTGCCTGGTCTCCGGATAGTCGGTCAAGAATCGCAAACAATGATGTATAGGTATCATGGTCACCGGCATAGCTGGTGGCAATGGGGCGCATGAATTCCTGGTCTAATCCGTAGTCAGTCATGAACACCGCTGTGGCATTCCGAAACACATAGTGCACCATATCAATAGTGGCTTTCAGTATGGTCAATTCAGGAAAGAATGCCTGTACCTGCGTGTGGCAATACAGCGCATCTTCGGGGCGGGTGGTCAATTGGAGCGCAATTTCATCCTCGGTGCCAATGATTTCAAAGCTGACCGGATTTCCTCTGTATGCAAGCATAACGAGCAATTGCTCCATGCGCACACTGTTGTGCTTGAAGTACTTTGGCACGATAAGCGAAAAGATGATCAGGGTTGTGGGGCCGGTATAGGGATGCGCAATCGGATGTGCGGAGGTGGATACCGGCGGCGGAGGTTTGGTTGGCGCAAACAGCTCCATGAGGTCGCGCCACCAAGGCATGACCTTGCCGTCATCAATGATTGCGCTTGGCTTGATATAGTGACCGGGAAACGGCCGAAAGGGCGGTTCCAATTCACACGGAAAGTCCGCCACCGCCCACCCCCGGCCATGCTGCTCCCACTCGTAGAACGTCCGGGTCAGATAGTCCGCACGAGTACTATGCTTCGGCATTGCGTTCCGCTGTCACCAGGTCAGGATTGCGAAATCCGTGCTCTGCCATGAGTTTTGCCACTGCCGCCTTAATATGGAACTGAATGCTTTCGGTGAACATGAGCTCGCTGTCCATTTCAAAGAATGTCTTCGCTCTGGTCTTTCCGGCCAGCCACCTCCCGATAAAGGGGATGGATGCAATGAACGCAATGAGGAACGTATCCTGTTCTTCCAGCCACCAACTGATAAAGAAGCTTCGTCCAAAGGGCGCGGCACAGACATAATAATGGTATCGGCCTTTTTTGATGCGCATATACTCGCGTTGTGCCGAAAACCACCCGCCTTCCCCCAGTGGGCCAACCCCGCAGACCACGCCGGGGTGTTCGTATGAGAGTATTGCCTCGTTTAATTCGCTATAGAATGTCTGTGCGGAGAGTTGCAAATCACTGAAATGCCGATAGGAGTGGGTATGGACAATTGCGGGTGCCATGAGCATTAAGGGTTAGGTGTACAAATATCTCATAAAGATCGAAATGGTATCGGGACACAGTCAAGCGTATTTTTACGTGATCCATACCCGTTTTTTCACCCCCCCCTCAACACAAAATTATTTTCAAAAAAACAAAAAGGGAAAAAAGAAAGCTCTGCACCCGGCGCGGGATAGCCCCGCACGGAGGAACGGAATAAATGGCCATTGTGTGCGAAGGGCACTGTGGGTTTATGCCGGAAATTCCTTGCGGGGCTTTGGGGTGGCTTGAGTGAGCCGAGTATCTTTGATGGTTTTTTCTGCTTGTTTTTTACATACTCCTCTAAGAATACTTGAAAAAATATAGCTTTTTCATCCTTATTAATATTCCCCCAAATACGGTGTAATCATTACCAACGTCCACCAAACAAGGATTATTTTATTGCCAATAATGCAAACGATTTTGCCGAGGCATCCCCAACGGCTGATATGCAGATGATATTTATTTTTCACAATTGATGAATTATTAGTAGGGAGTAATTATATTGGCAGGCAATTCGACTGGCTATTTATAAAGCGTTTAAATTACCTGCCTGAATCTTGTGTAATACCCCATACGCTAAAAATAAAACTTACAAAACCTTACAATTATCACATGAACAGATTTTTTTCATTGCGAAAGTTTTATCAGTCGCAATCAGCTTGCAACAAATTTTATCCAATAGCCCGAACTAATTCCCACCCTTAAACAATTTCCTTTTAAAGATGGCCTGATTAATTCGCGTCCGTCAATTGGGATATAAAAAGTGCTCAATACAACCGGACTATTGATAAATACATTATCACATTTAAGTTGCGGATAAAATAGTATAAACCATTCTTTTAATACAAATCTAAATTAGAGAAAATGATAAGAACAGCAGCTGTATTTATAACGCTTGCATTTTTGCTGAATTTTGAAAGTAATGCTCAGAATTATGATCCTAATAAAATAATTCAACCAACTCCAACCGCTGCCGCTTTAGGTGCTTATGGAAATAACCAAGTAGGATATTATACCGGTACCCCCAATATAAGTATACCGATTTATAGTGTAAAATCTCATGATAATACATTGGATATCCATTTAAGTTATGACGCCACCGGGGTTAAGGTGTCTCAGGATGCAAGCTGGACTGGTCTTGGTTGGTCTCTTGCCGCTGGCGGAGTAATTACCAGGACTGTACGGGGATATGATGACTTTAAGGACATAGGCGCTTACCATAACGCTCCGGCACTCCCACCAATGCCCCCATATACCACCCCGGTAACCCCGGCTCCGGCAGATAAGCCGGCCTACGATGAAATTGTTGCCGGCCGTGTTGATGCGGAGCCTGATCTGTTTAGTTACAATTTTGGCCCCTTTTCCGGTAAATTCGTATTAGGTAAAAGTGTCGATGGCTCTATTATTTATTTTGATGAACAAAATGATCTAAAATTTGAGTATAATGGTAATTGGATAGTTACTGATTCAAAAGGATTTAAGTATAATTTTGCTACACAGGAATCCGCATCAAATTACGCATACAGCTCAACCGCTGCCCAGGTTAGTATAACACCTGACCTAACCCCTTTTGCATTTGAATCTTTAAATACTACGGCGTGGTATCTTGATTCAATTGTTTCTCCCAACAATGATATTATTACATTTAATTATGTAAGAGGGCAAAGCTTAAGCCTGATTAATATGTCGGAAACGCAATATGATAGGGGAGATAACTTCATTGGTTGCGGAACCGGTGGCCAATTTGACTTATATTATAAATCTTTTAATGCCTCAAGACAGTTAAATAATGAGGTATACCTAAAAAGTATAAGTTATATTAATGGATCAGTTGAATTTAACACTACCGATAGGAGAGATATTAATTATTCAGATGTAAATCAAAAACCACAAAAATTAAGTAACATAACAATTTACGACAAGGATCATCTGGTGTTAAAAAAATACGTGCTCGATTACACTTATTTTGACGATACTCCTCCCAATAATACATCTGACTACCTGAGATTAAGACTGGATGCTGTAACAGAATCGGATAAAAACAATGTAAATAAGCCGCCATATAGATTTACTTATTTCCAAAACTTTGATTTACCTTATAAATATTCAAAGGACATTGACCATTGGGGATTTTACAATGGTAAAGGAAATACGAGGTTGTTGCCTATGCCCAACAGCATTAGGCCGGCAAGTTATTTAGCCACAGATGATGCCAATCGGGATCCTGATGTAACGCAACTTTATATAAAGACCGGCGTTCTGTCATCAATACAATACCCCACAGGTGGCCACACAAACTTTGATTATGAATTAAATGATTACGGGCACTTACAGGGAGATGATGCGTACGTTACGCAACAAAAAGGAGTTGTGGCCTATGCAAATCCTTTTGATCAAACAAGTCATAATTCTACCACGTTTGATATTTTGCCATCCGAAGTTTCATTGGCGGGAGTTGTGTCTGTAACCTTTTATTATACCTATACTTATGTGTCAGGCACCCATTTATTTGCCGGGGTGTTGGTTCCTTTTGGATATTTATCCGGTGCCGGCAGCGCTCAGTTTGATAATCAGGCGCTGATGCAAACCGATCCGAATGGTCTTGGAGGTACCCAAAGTAAGACGTTGAGTTTACCCGCCGGTCATTATACATTATCAGTTAATTATATCCAGGGCTATAGTGTTTCCGTTAATGCAAGTTATTCTAGTAGAGTTGCCGTTACTCAAAAACAGGGGGGAGGCTTACGTGTTAACTCAATAAGAAATTATGATAACACAGGTATTGCCAGCACAAAGAAGTTTTTATATACGCTTTCTGATGGCAGTTCCTCCGGCCGTTTATTATCAATTCCGATATACGCATATCACTGTCCGGGTGTAGACGTACCAGGCACTTGCTATCCCACATTCGAATATATTTGCCGGACGTCAGGTTCGGCTTATCCAGCAGGGCTATCAGCTAAGGGGGCAGTTGTTGGTTATGATAAAGTAACGGAGATTCTTGGTGAAAATGGTGAAAATGGTAAAACAGAATACACCTATTATAATCAGGAAGACGTGCTTACCGGTTATCCCGGCATTCCTGACTTAGGTTACCCTGGCATCCCGCCAAAGGTTTTTCCGCTAAATGGAAAACTGTCAGGCGAAATTATATACAACACCTCCGGACAAGTTTTAAAATCCATTCAAAACTCGTATAGCCAAAAGGCAACTTCGTCAATTTATGGAATTAAGATTTACACGGCCCCCCCTATACCTATTCCTCCAAATTTAGATGTATCGGTCAAAAATCCTTATAATGTATATTTTTATCAGAATCCATCTACCTGGAATGTACTAGACTCTACGAAAGAGACTGATAATTATTACCTGCCAGGCGGAAACAGCGCTATTGTAACAAATAAGTTGTTTTATTATGATAATCCAAAACATTTGCAGCTAACCCGGCAGGTGGTTACTAAAAGCGATGGTAAAATTATAACTAACCTAAGTACATATGCCGATGATTATCCGGCGGGAACTACTTTTATTGATGATATGAAGACGGCACACCAAACGAGTATGCCTATTGAAGAAGTGACTTATCAAAATACAGGTACTTCAATAGGTATAGTTCAGGGCCAGGTAACACAATATAAACCAGGTGGGAAGGGGCAGGTTGATCAATTATATAAACTGGAAACACAGACTGTTAAACCGCTTTCGGCTTTTAAATTTTCAAACAGTTTAATCGGGAATTTACCTTCAAATACAGCTTTATCTGCCTATAGTTTGGATTCGCAATATCAGCTTAAAACAACATTTAATCAATTTGACAATTTTGGTAATCCATTGGTTGTAACGCCAGCCGATCAAACGCCTGCAATATTTGTTTGGGGCTATAATAAACAATTTCCTATCGCAATGATTAAAAACTCGGATTACGCTACTGTAATAAGCCTGCTTGGGGGGGGCAACTGCTGTGGATAATTTTGCTATTACTAATCCTACAGATGTCGCTTTAAATACATTTTTAGCGCCATTAAGAAACAACACAACCATGAAAAGTGCGTTTGTGACCACCTATACTTACAATCCTGCTATCGGGCAAACGAGTAGCACTGATGCAAAAAATGAAATCACCTATTACGAGTATGACAATTTCCAGCGCTTGATGAACATCAAGGACAAGGACGGGAATATCATCAAGCACATCGACTATCACTACCAGGGACAATAATTGCTTTATTAAAACCTCATAACGAAACACCAACATGAACACTATTCATATAATTATAAAGCAAAGTATTGTTTTAATGTTTCTTACCGGCGTAATGCTATTGTGCGGTGGCAGGGCCTCGGCGCAGGATACGCTTGCAAAAAAAGGGACAGTCACGCCATTTGTTGTCACCCCGCCAACCGGGCCGCCAGCGGTAGCCACAGTAAGCGGTCCGTCAGCCGTATCGCAAGGCACGGCTTCCAGTAACTATACGGAAACCGGATTAGTAAGCGGGTCGTATACTTCCTGGACCTGGTCATTATCCAACAATGCAGCCGGGACGATCAGTAATAGCAGCAGTATAAGCGCAACAGTAACCTGGAACCCCTCCTTTACAGGGATTGTAACGATCCAGTTTTCGGCTACAAACTCCTATGGAACCACCCCGGGAAATTCGGCAGGTACCGCCGTTTACATTAACCCGGTAATCAGCCCTGCGGCATTAAGCATTAATTATAATAAGACGCCGGGAACGCTTAGTATGACAAGCGCTGTCGACGCGGGTGCAGCCTATCAATGGCAAAGCTCACCCGATGGCAGTTCATGGACGAACATTACCGGGGCATACGGCACCACCTATACCCCGGCCATCGGCCTCACCGCCACAACGTATTACCGGCTCACCGGCTTTAATGACGGTGTTGGGAGTGGATATACCTCCATCAGCAACACCAGTACGATAACGGTATACCCGCAACTGGTTGCAGGGGCGGTGCTGAATGGATTGGGCGACCAAACTGTTTATTATAACCATGGAGCAGCCGTTGGGTGCCAGCCGCCAACCGGGGGAAATGGGAGTTATAGTTACTTATGGCAAAGCTCGCCCGATGGCAGTACATGGACGACTATTCCCGGGGCAGCTGCAACAGCTTCCATAGTTACCCCGGCAATAAATACAAAAACATATTTCCACGTGATCCAGGCAAGCAACGGGGTGAGCGTAACGGGGCCCACCATAACCGTTTCGGTATACCCGCAGATCCAGGCGGGAACAGTTAGCCCAACAACCCAGGCTATCAATTACAATACGCCGGCCGCAGCAATTACGGGGCAGCCCGCAACCGGGGGCAATGGTACATTTACTTATATGTGGCAAACCTCAACCGATGGAACCAATTTTGCCGATAATGGTACAACATCCCTGGTCTTTAATCCGGGCATACTTACAGCAACGCATTATTATCACCTGGTCTCTACATCGCCAATGGGCGACATTGTCACCAGCGCCACAGCAACGGTAACGGTATACCCCCAGCTGGTAACCGGCATAATCGCCCCTGCAACGCAAAGCATCTATTACGGGACCGCCCCAGCGCTTTCCTGCGGGGAAGCCACAGGCGGCAATGGCACGATAACGCACCAGTGGCAAAGCTCGCCAAGCGGGACGGCGGGCACCTTTACGATTGTGACTGGAGCAACGGATCTAATCCTTCCCGCTGCGACCCTTACCTCCACCACCTATTTCCAGCTCATATCATCCAGCAACGGGGTGAATGTTACCAGCAGCACGGCCACTGTTACCGTATACCCGCAGCTGGTAGCGGCAACAGCCACCACCTCAACGCCAACTGTTTATTACAATAAACCGCCTGCGCTTTCCAGTCCGGAAGCATCAGGCGGCAACGGCGCCAAAACGCACCAGTGGCAAAGCTCACCAAGCGGGACGGCTGGCACCTTTACCAACATCACGGGCGCAACAAGCCTGACGCCAATCGTGCCAGCTATAACCGCAACTACCTGGTATCAACTGGCTACAACAAACGGCCCCGCAACCGTAACCAGCAATGCGGTAGCGGTAGCGGTGTATCCGCAGCTGGTAACAGGTGTAATCACCCCTGCAATACAAAGCATCTATTATAATACATCGCCACCGCTTTCCTGCACGGAAGCAAGCGGGGGCAACGGCATCAAAACGCACCAGTGGCAAGCCTCGCCGGTCAGCGCAAATGGTGTCTTTACAAGTATCCCGGGAGATACAAGCTTAACCCATGTTGCCAGCCCCATAATTGAAAAAACGTTTTTCCGCCTGGTAACAACCAATAACGGGGTGGTGGTAAACAGCGCCCCAGCTTCGGTAACGGTATATGCACAGCTGGTAACAGGGACAATAACCCCTGCGACCCAAAGCATCAATTACAGCGGCACAGCATCAATAACCGGCACAGAAGCAGCCGGCGGCAACGGCAGCAAGACGCACCAGTGGCAAAGCTCACCAAGCGGAACGGCTGGAACATTTACCAATGTAACGGGGGCAACAGGCCTGATACTGGCAACAGGAACGCTAACGGCAACCACCTGGTATCAGCTGGTAACGACAAACAACAGCGTTAGTGTAACCAGTGCAACAGCCACCGTAACCGTGTACCCCCAGGTAGCAGGCTCGATCAGCCCGGCAAGCCAGGCTATTGCAATAAATACAAACCCAGGCAGCTTGTTATGTACACCATCAGGTGGCAACAGCACGTATACCTACCAGTGGCAAAGCTCGGCCGACAATGTAACCTTCACCAATATAAGCGGCGCAACTGCCGCCACATATGTTCCGGGTGTGCTGTCGGCGACAACCTATTATCGCGTATTGGTTAACAGCAATGGCGCCACTGCTTATACCTCTGCATCTGCGGTTATTGTAACCGAGTGTTTAACGCTGGCATCTGCCCCGCAGCAAAGCATGAATTACATAACGTCAAGCACGATCAGAACACCAGGCGTCCTCAGCATAACCGGCCCTCCACAGCTGGCAGCCATGACCGTTTGCGATGTTAACCAAACCATCCAGTACCTGGACGGCCTTGGACGGCCCATCCAGGTAGTACAGGTAAAGGGATCGCCATCGGACAATGACCTGGTGCAGCCCATAGCCTATGACCAGTTTGGCAGAGAGGCCACCAAATACCTGCCCTACGCTTTCACCACTGGCACCAGCGACGGCAGTTATAAATCAGATGCATTAACAGCGTTAGCCGGACAAAGCCAGTTTTATAACCCCACTAATAGCAGTACCATAACGCAGCAGGCAAACGGTGTGGTAAATACAGCATACCCAACAGCAACCACTGTTTTTGAACCATCACCATTAAACAGGGTAACGGAGCAGGGTGCGCCGGGCTTGTCATGGCAGCCGGGTAGCGGGCATGATGTAAAAGTAGCGTATGGCGCCAATGCGGCAAACGAGGTAATTCAATGGGCCGTAAACACCGCCGGCAACGGCCTAACCGGGGGGGAATACCTATTATACAGCGGGGACGCTTTATGCCACCACCACCACTGATGAAAACGGTTTCAGCTCGATTGAATATAAGGATTTGGAAGGCAGGGTAGTATGTAAAAAAGCACCTGACCCAACAACCTCAGGAAACTACATAGCCACTTATTATGTATATAATGATCTGAACGACCTGAGCTATGTGATCCCGCCTAACCCAAGTGGAGCCGCATACCCAACAAGCATCTTAGAAACCGATGCCATATTTACGAGCTATTTGTATGGTTACCATTATGATGAACGGAACAGGCCGATCCAAAAAAAGATCCCCGGCAAAGGATGGGAATATATGATCTATAACAAACTTGACCAGTTGGTACTATCGCAGGATGCGGTGCAGCAGGCAGGTAACCAGTGGACGGTGACCAAGTATGATGCTACAGGTAGGGTGATCATGACCAATTTGTGGAACGCAGGATCAGCAATAGCACAAAGTACCTTGCAGGCCAGTATTTATGCAGGTGCGCAATGGGATATCAGGGATTATACCGATAATATAGATGGTTACAATATAACGAGCTACCCTGCAACACTCACTAAAATATTAACCATAAACTATTATGACGATTATAACAACATCCCGGGTTTACCAGCAGACTTTGCAGTAACCGGCTATAGTACCATGACCAAAGGCTTGCTTACAGCCAGTAAAACAGCCGTATTGAACAGCGCCACCGATATGCTCTATACTGCTCATTGCTATGACGATCTCGGCCGCAACGTAAAAACTTACCAGCAGCATTACCTGGGCGGCGCGTTAAGCGCGCATAATTACGATGCCATAACCAATGTTTACGATTTTGCAAACGAGCTAACCATCACAACCCGGCAGCACTATACCAAAAACGCAGGCAATACGGCAGCGGTATTAGCTGTTACCGTAGCCAACGCATATACCTATGACCATACGGGCCGCAAAACCCAAACGTTTGAGAAAATAAACACCGGGACAAACATCCTGCTTTCGCAAACAGATTATAACCCGATAGGGCAGGTAATGGCCAAACACCTGCACGGCGCAAGCGGGGCAGCCCCATTTTTGCAGGATATCAGCTACAAATACAACGAGCGCGGCTGGCTGAAACGGATCAACGACCCGGCAATTGCCCCAACGGCTACAAGGATGTTTTCAGAGCAGCTGAATTATGATTCGGTGGCATTTGGTGCGCAGCCAAAATATAATGGCAACGTAACCGAACAAATGTTTTGGGCATATAACGTACCGGCTACATCGCAGCAGCATGTGGTTTACACTTACGATCCGCTGAATCGCCTAAATTCGGGCATCAGTACTACAAC
>Ga0206981_10144_pt1 | contig 21946 bp, 20 predicted proteins | sample Alteio_BWMinCont_17_FD_153312 | JGI IMG/M metagenome (GOLD analysis project Ga0206981, IMG submission 153312) | Enriched cells from forest soil in Barre Woods Harvard Forest LTER site, Petersham, Massachusetts, United States -... | ecosystem: Environmental > Terrestrial > Soil > Temperate forest >... | reverse complement strand
CGAAAATGCTTAAGGCTTCGTTTAGCTCATGGCGAATAGATATGGTTCCAACATACTCCATATCAAAGATCGCCCATCGAATAGTTTCTGGCACCAGTTTATCGGTTCTGCGGGACACTCTTTGATTAAGATCATTTACATATTTTTCAAAATTATTGTTGATCTGGTCGTAGTTTAATTCAAGATACCATGGAAGACCTTCTCTTTGAAATTCTTGTAAACTTTTGACAAAGGAAGCTTTGTATTTAACCGAAGGTTTTACTAATGTGATACTCATTGTTTCTGTCCAGCCTTAGGCTCAATCAAATCAATACACCAAAAGTTCCTGCATGGTGGAGCAAAGTGCTATAAATTCCCCCATCGTTTGTCGCATTTTTTGACTCTAGCTTTCATCGCCCCAAGTGTAAATATCGTTTCAGCAAAATTTTGATTTTGCAGGTTTCTCAAGTTTTCAAGTTTTCAAGTTTTCAAGTTTCTCAAAAAAGTAGAAAATTGGCATTCTGTCTAAAAGTATGACGTTGTACTTTTGCCAGCCACAAATAAAGCGCCACGGGAGTGACATATAGCAGGCCCGGAAATTGCTCTGCTTGCCAAGGAACTTAAATCTTTGGTCCCTGACACTAGATGAGGCATGAAATGAGATTTCTCCATAATATGATCGTATTCGTTTTGGCTCTTACAGCCTCGGCCGTTCAATCCTCTCAGAGTTTTGGGGGAGATGACTTACTTGATTCAACAGGTGAGGTTCTCTTGACTTCAAACCAGGTGTTTACCCTCAGCCCGATCCAATCAAACGCTCTCAATTATTTATTTCAAGGCACAGTGACTTCTCAGAGGGGAAAGGGAAATCTGAAGTTTGAAACAGCGACAGTGCGCGATTTCCTCTTGGCGATAAATATTCAATGGGGAACTATGCCAGAGAATTTAAAGAGTAGTCTCTTGAAATTACCCACAAATCGTTTGAGCCCTGTACGAGGTTGGTTAAGTGATAATGGTTTTCATCCTTTTCTCGCTATAGCATTTACCACTCTTCTTGTGGCCAATCAACTGCCCTCAGAAGCGGCGTGGGTTACAGAGCTTTCAAAGGAAAAAACTTTAAGAGGGAGTCAACCTGAATTAGTTGAAAAATTTATGAAGAGTTTCTTTCAAGCCCCTTACCGGGTACCCACAGGTTATAGCGACTCTTCAAATCCTGCCCTTGGATCCCTCTTTGGAGGGGCCACCCTAGATTACCTGAGTGCGCGTTCTTTTAATCTGGCTCCCGATGGACGCCCTCTAGTTTTTGAGCCAACACTTGAATCTTTACTCACTTATGCAGCAGAGTTTAAACAGCTCTTGCTTTTAAGTGGACAGACTTTTAATTCGTCCATGCTTGGACGAGTTCGAGAGCATTTTACTAGCCAAGCTAAATCATTTGAACTTCTATGGGGAATCATCGAAGATTTTGAAACATCAGTTGTCGACCTTCAGGGACTTCTAGATACTATTCGGTATAAAATGGCTTTACCTGAAACAAATACTCAACATGAATTAACAGCGTTTAATAAGTTGCTAAGCGAATCTAATGCTATCAAGCAAGAATTAGCTCGCACGTCAGAGAATTTTTTTGGTGCCCTACCTAATGGGAAAGAGGCCTCTGGTCCAATAAAAGTCCCTTCCATGGCTCAGCTAAATCGGCGTCTCAATTCTCAAATTCAAGCTATGGAATCGATTCGCCGAAAGATAAAGTCTTTTGAGACTCAAGCCATCGACCGAATGGAAGTTATTTTGGGACTTAATTCTTTCTCTGAAAATCGTCTTCAATTTGACACTCCCTGGGAAATTGCGTTTCAAATGGCCCACGAAGAAGCCAAAGAGGCAGGTCTCGCCAATGACTGGGATGCTATTCGCACTTTTTAGATTCTTATTCAAGAGAGACATAAGACGGCTCATTGGACAACTCTAGAGACTGAAACGACCACAACTACCGATTCCGAAGGCCACACACAGACAGAATCCCATTTGGTAACAAAAGACCATTATAGTAGTAGCGATGAATACGATCACGATACAATTAGTGAGCCGGAAGAAGACCAACGCTTTGAGAGTGAACTTATTAAGTTGACCCAAATTGTTGATCAAGCCCTTAAGTCACCAGATAAAACCTCTGCGGTCATATTAGCCGCTGAGGAAAAACTTCGAGACTTCAAAAGGCGTCAAGGACTTTACGCTCTTGAGCGGGCCAAGGGAAAAGATGAATTTGAACACAAACTAAAACGTATCTCAAACCAGCAAGCGCGAGCGAACTCTCTATTGTCTCGTTTGAGCTTTGCCGAAGTCCAAGTTTCTCATTCTCTCCAAACATTTGTAAGGGGAGCCTGGGCCGCTCCCGCTGAAAAAGCGGGAGTTTTGACGAGTCTCACCAAATTGGACCAAACCCGTCATCGGCGTGCATGGTGGGTCAGTGGTGCCACGTCTGCAGCCGCTATTGGCGCTGGAACTTGTTACTATTTCTTTAGTACTGCAGGTGGAGGCTTATGATTAAGTTTCAAAGGATTTTATTTCTGATAGTTTTACTTGGGATTTTTTCTGCCCTCTCGGTCGCCAAGGCTCAAAGCACCAAAGACCATGTGGGTGTCGCGTTGGAAAAACTTTTCTTCAACCCGGAGACTCAAAAAACCATTGCACCTTCAGAAACTCTTCGTAAGGTCATTTCAGTGGCTTTTTGGAATACGGTTACGGGTCAGGTAAGTAAATCAGACACTGATCTCGTCTTACAGAATATCTCAACTGACGATGGACTCGTCGCCCAAGTGTTATTTGAACGCGGTTTTAATTATCAAGTTTTAGAAGAGTTGCGCCACATCGTACACTACGATCCAAATCACGTCGACTTCGGAGTCATAGATGTCTCAAGCCTTCCGGAAATTCCAAGCGGGGTTCCTGAATTCACGCAAGTCGATACTTCACAATGGAATACATCACTAACAGGCATTTTGCGCGTCATGTATCGGAGCGATATCAATTGGGTCTTAGAACAGGCTCGAGCAAGAGTATATAAGGCAGTAGAATTGGCCGGGACTACTCCTCATTCCCTCGCAAATCTTTTTGTTAACCGCTATCTTCAAGCCAGAGAGCTTCTGGATTTCTTCGGTTTTGTGGAACGAACGTTGACACAGTATCAAGCGCTCCTAGCGACTTTAGAAGTCCGCAGTGCAAAAGAAGGTCCCCCTAGAGAAAAAGATTTTGAGAAATTAAAGTCTAACGTTGAAACTGAGTTAGGGACACTAATGGCTGCACTAAGGACGATTTTGGAAACAAAAACCAATAGCTCAAAACCGTGGGCTTCTTTATCCAAAGCTATAAAAAACCATAAATCTGAGATTGCCGTCTTTGAAAAAAATCTTGAAACTGTGACATCTCTGACAATTAATAGCATTGATCAAATAGCGGGAGATACTCATGGAACTGAAAAGTACGCAAAGGATGAGATTCCAGAGCTTGTACTTAAACTAAAAGAACAAATTGAACTTTTTAAGAAAATGAAAGCTAGTTGGAGCGAAATTGGTACTTATAGTTATTTTGATCGCGATCACAAATGGGTGTCAATCGATCTTCATTCCGAAGAAAACGGTCCCTATTACGAAACCGGTAGGATGACAAAATCCAGAACAATACCTGGGCTTGAAATGGCTCCCATCATTCAAGAGGGAGAACTCGCACAGTACCTTTCAACTATGAGTAAAGAGTTGACCGAGGCGAGGTTACAAGCTGTACAGATTCAAAGTATCCGCGCTCAATTAGAGAAATTTCAAAAGGAACATAATGACTACGTGGCCGGCGGTCCAATTCGTCCGCGAGAAATGCATCCAAACCAAGTTTCTGGTTTTGAGGATCGTTTTTCAAAACGAAATAAACTTCTGTCAGATTGGATAGATGCTCTAATAGACAGTTCATTTCGACATGAGGCCTACGAACACAAAGGTTATGTTGGTCTCCAGTTAGAGACGACATTAAGTCCTGAGCACCAAGCAATAATGGAAAAATTAGAAAGAACTTCACGGAATTTTCAGATGGCTCGTCGAATAGGATATGGTGTCGCCGCTACTGCTGCGACTGGAGCCGGTTTATGCATTTATTTATTTGGAAGCCATTGAAACCCCCTCGGGGAAAGACTCCGGGGCGATCTGCTCAAGACTACGCACTCCCTGGAAAATATTCCAAAAGTGACTTGAGCAAAATCGACTCGTAGTTCGAAATGGAATTTATCTCTTATTTACAGTCCATAGTGACGTTAGCCCATAGTCCATAGTTGGTTGTTGCAGTGCTATAGATTTTTCCTTTGATTTCAGTCGTAACAATATCAACGTAGTTTGAATTACCTTCGCCCCATGAGTAGGTTACTTCGTCTCCTCCGGTGCTCGAACGTATGGCCGTGAATGGTCCAAAACCAGTGATAAATGTAGCTTCGCCTCCCGAAGCGTGCCCAGTGATAATGGTTTTGTTTCCTTTAGAAGCAATCACCACACTCTTATAACCACCAGATTCGTCTTGTTCCGTAGTGCATGTGATTGGCTTTGCCGCGCTGGCAAGAGCGCTGCTCAAAAATAATCCTAAGGCTAAAACTGATGACAGAAGTCTTCTAGTATTCATAATTATTCCTTCGTTTTGAATTTTGGAATTCGTCAAACCCCATGCTTGACGAACCTGACATGTTGGGGACCAAACAGCAATCGACGTGCCAAGCAAAAAATCTTGCTAAATACAATTCAATTGTTTTGAACAATAACTATACTCAATTTGGAACTGTAAAAATATTTTTGGGACTGCCAATTATAAACCAAAAATGTTTTGAGTTCCGCTAAGATCACGCTTTCTTAATCGAACTGTGCTGAGATTTTTAAAAAAAGTTGAACTCCAATTAGATTTTATAATCGTAAAATTCTTAGGATGGTTTTTGGACCAAATTGTCTCATTTAAATTTAATGTCTTTTTTGAACGGATTCCTGACACTTGTTAAATTATTGAACACTATTCAAAAACCTCGACAGTTTTACAGGGTTTTGACAGGCACTGTATTTGCTCCTTGTTACCATTCGTTAAGTGAATTTTGATTCGGGGGTCGGGATGAAATTTCATTGGGGTTTTACGGTGGCTCGCCGTGTGTTTTCGTCTGCCGCAGGTCTGGGGGCTTTTTTCGCTCTTCTGGCGCTCCCGGGGCAACAGAGCCTTGCATCGTCTCTCTCGACCCTTCGGGTGAACTCGGGAGGCGCAGCCTATACCGACAGCCAAGGGAAAGTCTGGAGTGCCGATTACGGTTTCACCGGAGGCAGCGGAAACAATCTGGGCGGAACGATTACGGGGACCTCTGATCCGCTTCTTTATCAAGACTATCGACTGAGCATGAGCAGCTACTCCTTTGCGGTTGCCAACGGAGTCTATCTCGTCACGCTGAAATTCGCTGAAACCGGTGCGACAGCGGCCGGCCAAAGAATATTTAACGTCGCTATCAATGGGTCCACAGTCCTCACGAATTTCGACATCTATGCAGCGGCCGGCGGTGAGTTCAAGGCAGTCGATCGGGCTTTTCCAATCACTGTGGCGAATGGGACAGTTTCGATCGCTTTCACAAACATCAAGAGCGTGGCTCGGATCAGCGCGCTCTCCATCCTTCCAGCTCCTCCGACTTCTCTCAAATATTCTCAATTGTCGGCGAGCTATGTGTCTGGATCACCGATCACTAACAACGTCCCGACGAGCTCCGGGGGACCGGTCGTGAGCTATGCGGTTTCGCCAGCTCTGCCCGCGGGTCTCAGTCTCAACACCACGACAGGCGTCATTTCTGGAACACCGACGGCATCGAAGGCAGCCGCGAATTACGTGGTCACGGCCACGAACTCAGGTGGCTCGGCCTTGGCGACGCTGACTATCGCGGTAACGACCTCAACCGCGGCCACCTTGCCGATTGAGGTCGCGGGCTCGAATGGGACGACTGTATCAACGAGCTTGAGCGTCCCGGGCTCTACATCCCTCACTGGCACCCAGCTCCTTTGGCTAAAGGTTCACAATTTCAAATATCAGGACATGATCAGTGTGCAGGTCGGAAGCTCTCCCTGGATCTCACTCGATAGCGCCACGGTGACTCTGCAAGGTCTGGCCAATGCCTACGGAGGCATCGGCGGGGGCTTTAGCACTCTCCAACTGACCGTGCACCTTCCCCAAGGCGCCGTGACGACTGGTACCAACGCCATCCGCTTCAAGTTCAATTCCACCGACGGAAGATCCAGCGCCTTTAGGATCCTGGACTTCAGCCTGCAGACCTCGGCCGGCGCGACAATCGTGCAAGCGAGCAGCACATTGGTTCAGGACAATCCCGCAACCTGGCAGCCTCCTCTGAACAATGCGACGGATATCGCTGCGGGCAAGAGCCTCTGGTACACGTCGAAGCTCTCCATTCCCGTCCAAACCGGAGGAGTCTCCTCTATCAGCGTCAGTTGCACGGGCTGCCACACCCAAGACGGAAGAGATCTCAAATATTTCAACTACTCCAATTACTCGATCGAGGCTAGGGCAGTATTTCATGGTCTGAGCGCTCTGCAAGGTCAGCAGATCGCAAGCTACATCCGGTCTCTGACTTTACCAAATCCGGGAAGGCCGTGGAATCCGCCCTATCAACCAGGCCCGGGGCTTGACTCTCAACCGGTGGCCAACTGGGCCGCGGGAGCGGGCCTCAGCGCCGTATTATCTAGCGACGCCGCAATGTGGTCGTCACTTGCGCCAAGCGGGAGCACGGCGGGATGGGCTTCTACAGGGGACTGCGTGTTGAATTCCGCTGGGAGCAGCTGCGGTTTGAACGCGCGCCAGATACCGATTGCACTTCAGCTTCTCGATTGGAACTCCTGGCTGCCAGCCGTGCACCCTCTTGACGGCTTCGGAACGACGTTTTCGAACAGCACCTGCAATACTCTTTACTCGAGCCTTCGAAGCGGGCTGATACCGAACAATGCGGCTTCTTACAAAAACGCGTTGGGCACGATTTCCGATTGGATTAATGGATGCGATCAGACCTACATGACCAGCGGTCCCAATTTTGTAGCTGTTATGGCGGCGGCAGAGAAATCTGCACCGACAGCGCCATCGACTGCCGCTTTGAGATCGAAAATCTATTCTAACGGCCTTTGGCTCATGGTAAAGAGCTGGGAACTTAATCAGGAGTTCGGGCTCGAAGCGATGCCGCAGGTTCCGTTTGGAGTTAAGGCAAACGTACGTGGCTGGTACCAGGCCGCGGCATTCAACACCTCTCCTAACATCATGGCTGTGCCCGCAGGAACCGGCGTTGCTAATGGCTCCCAAATAGCCAGGGATTACTTGTCATTCATCTGGTATCAGACGCAGTTGATTCTCCACGACGGACAAGGCGTGGAGGACGGTCAGCGTCCGCTCGATTGGGGCTACGTCTACAATTTCATCGACACGATTTCAAACGAGAATGAGGAAATTAACGGCATAAGCGGCACGGCCGCGTGCTACGAGAGCAGCACCCCCGAAGCGATGCTTCAGATGCTTTGGATAGTGAAGGCGCTTCAAGAAGAGACACTTAGTGGCGCTAGCCCAGCCGTAAACGGAGGGTTTCAGCCCGTCCATGTGTCGCCTGAAAAACTGGTGGACATCGTAAGAGGCGTGGATTGGGTCGCCACATCTCCTCAATTGAAGGCGCAGATTCTAAATGCTTACGTGTCGGCTTGGTATAGCCAAGTCTCCTCTTTCAACCCGCAAGACTATTATGCAATCTGGGCAAATGCTACACAAGACCCTTCTCAGATCGATCCGACAACGACCCTCGCCTTCGGCGGCCAGCTTTGGTACGCGTTCCCTCGCCTCCGCTTTTGGGGAGTGAATCCTATCTTGGTTTCTCAAGCTTCGGTTTGGGCAGCGAAGATTTTTCCGCTTGGTAACTGGAGCTTGAACGAGACCGCGACCTGTTCTTTGGATAAATGGGATCCTCGCGTCGTTCACTGCACTTCAGACACGGCCATTAATAATTGAGGAGGCGAGCGATTGGAAAGCCGGGGAAGGTAAGACTAATTATAACTCTTCATTGGGAGAGTCTCTTAGGCTTAAGACCCGACTGTTGCTTTTTAAAAATGCCAGGATCTCCTTGAAAATCCAAGGTGACGAATTCCGACTTACTTCAAGAATTGGCTGAGCGTTACCCTTCCAAATGTTTTTTTGCCAAAAAATGATAGAGTGGAACAGGCATAATTCGATGCCCAACTGAAAATGCCAAGTAAGCAGCGACCATAAAGGGAAGTACAAGAATATGTTCATCGGTCATTTCCATGACAATGATGACTGCGGTCAACGGAGCTCCGATGGCTCCTGAGAAGAAAGCAACCATTCCGATGAGAGCGCAAGTTTTGAAATTGGCAAAGTGAGCTATTTTTGCCACTGATATACCTAATCCCGCGCCTATGGAGATACTCGGCGAAAAAATTCCCCCTGCCATTCCTGAAAGGTAAGAAAACGTCGTGGTCACTAACTTATAAATGGGGAACATTAAGTCGACATCGCCTAACTCTTTACTTTCGAGAACACCTCTAGTGATTTCGTATCCTGATCCCGAGGTTGCGCCTTTCGTTAAATAGCCGATGATAGAGCAAACAGCTCCACAAATGAAGGCGCGCCAAACCCAATGTTGTGGCAACCTGGAGAGACTTGGATAGGCTAAGATTTTGGCGAGCAATCCTCCAAATATTCCACCCAAAACCCCGATAATGAGGGCCTCTACTAAAAGAAATAAAATTTGTGCTTTCAAAATCAAAGGTTGACCAAAGTAAAGATAATTTCCACTGAGGCCCTGTGAGATGACCCCCGCGATAATGACCGAAAGCATGACAATTTGCCTAAAGGAGCCAAAAAAACTATCAGCAATTTCTTCAAGGGCAAAGGCGATTCCTGCAATTGGAGTATTGAAGGCCGCAGCTACTCCAGCGGCAGCTCCTGCGATCAGAAATGTTTGGAGCTCTATTTCGGGTGCGAATTTTCTGATTTTGCGGCCAATCCAAACAAATCCCGATGCCGCAATTTGAACTGTGGGGCCCTCGCGCCCAATTGAGGCTCCCCCCAAAATACCCATTCCAGATGAAAGAACTTTAATTAAGGCCGTTTTTAGTGAAACAAGCGAAGTCTTCCAGGCCATCTCTCCTTCAGATTCTTTTTTTGCAAGATCGATGGCGGCTAGAACTTGGGGAATTCCACTTCCTTTGGCATCTATAGCAAGTTTTCTAACTATCGCTGTTGCCGAAATAAAAAATAAGGGCCCTAGGAATGATACGATGATCGGATGATCATGGAAATGCACAAAGAAGTGAAATTGTAGGGCAGAGATGAGTCTTGCATACATGACTGCTGCGACCCCAACGAGCCCTGCAGAAATCCACACCGCTGCATACAAATAGGTCTTGGGCTTAGAAATATCTACTTCAGGTCTTTTCCAAAACGGTTTTTCCAATTTTTAAATTCCTTTAGCTACCCTTTGAGATTATTTCAACTCCACTTGAAAAATGAATTTTGCTCGAGGCCAATAATATTTCCTGCTTCAAATCGTCAAACGCTTGAGTTATTTCAAATACTCCTGGAGATTGTGCCCTTCCACGCTTAATCATTAAGAAAAGTGTATGTTTCCAAAGTCCATCCTTTGGACCAAAGATAGTAATTTCATTTTTTGTCACTTCTCGCGATATATAAGCAAGAGGGACAAAACCAACACCAATGTCATCAATTATTGCACGTATGACAGTTGCCAAATTATCACTTTCAAAAGTAATAGGAGGAGTCTCGTTTTCTTTACTCATGAACTCGTCGATCTCTTCTCTAAGTTTGAGCCTCGAAGACGGTATAGAGAAACCTCTCCCCATAGCTCTAAGAATCTTAAAGATTTCTTTCGTTGAACATGAAATCGCATTTTTTTTGTAGTTTTGAGTACCACCAGACACCGCAAAGAAAATGGGAAGAATAAGGGTTCCTGCAATCTCGAGATCCTCAAATGAAGATGGTCTATTTGTAATAACCGCATCAATAGTCCAGCTACGTAGCTTCTCAAGAAGTCCTTCGTTTAATCCAGTAGTAAAGGAAATGCTCGGAGGGTCCTTTTTCTTCCACTTTTTTGTAAGGTTCTTGACCAGATTTACGGCAAACGGTCTTTCAATTTCGTCAGCGATACCAATATGGATGGGCAAGTTTTGGTGCGACGTCTTATTCACAAATTCACTTATTGATGCTGAAAGTTCGAACATCTGTGCCGCACTTGAGTAAACGGTTTTGCCGGAAGGAGTAAGTTCAAGCTTGTTACCCTTTCTCTCGAATAGACTCACCCCTAAGTTTTTTTCAAACGTCTTTATCTGCGAGCTGAGAGAGGGTTGGCTTACGTGGAGATCTCTAGAGGCTGCCGATATACTCCCATGGCGCACAACCATGTAGAAGTAGTGAAGATGATTGAAGTTCATAGCCATATGTTTTTATTATACCTCTATATAAATTATATAGTTTTTATATCTACAAAGCAACCGATAGTATTAGGTGTTGATGCTTCAAACATGGGGGTTGAAAATGAAATCGAATTTCTTAAGAGTATTTCTCACGCTTACTACAATTATTATTCTCGCGGGGGTTGGTTGTGCCAAAAAGAACAAACCTGATAATGGGAACGAACTAGCAGGAGCATTGTCGGCTGGTAGTATCCAAGAGAAAGATATGAATCTTGATATTTCAGGAAGCGATACCGGAAAGATTGAGGGACTATATTCTATCCATTTTGAATATGATAAAAGTACGCTAAGCGGAGAGAATCGAGGTCTCTTGGTGAAAAATGCAAATTGGCTAAAGCATAATTCTAACAAGTCACTCCAGATTGAAGGACATTGCGATCGCCACGGATCGATTGAGTATAATCTTGGCCTTGGCCAAAGAAGGGCCGACGTGGTGAAGCGATATCTTATTAATCTAGGGTTAGGCCGGGACAGATTTTCAACCATTAGTTATGGAAAAGAACGAATGATTGATCCCTCTGAGACTGATGAGGCCGATTCCAAAAATAGACGGGCGAATTTCAAGCTTATTGATAGCCCAAAAATAAAACAAATGACTAATCTTTAAAGTTTGATTTTTCAACAAGTTAAATACTTTGATGAAATTACATATTTAGATTCCCCGGCTTTAGCTTGAACAATTTAAAGGTTTGATGTAAAATCCTCCACTTCTGTCTCCTCTGGAGGTTTGCTTTGAAATTGAATTCAATTATTCTAAGTTTTCTAATAGTTACGGCTCCTATGGCTCGGGCCTCGGTGCCGATGCCTCCTCCCATAGTCACTACCCAAACCGCAAAAATGTCTGATCTCTTTGAAAAACTGAGTTATCCGGCCCGGGTTGAATCCAAAGTCAATGCCAGTATTTTTTCTGAATATGAAGGGGTTGTCACAAAAATTATGGCCCCTTTAGGAACAAGTGTTCATCGCAATGGAAAAGTTGTTGTCATTAAACACACCGACCCTGTTTATCAATACACCCCTGTGATCCTCATATCTCCGGTGGATGGAGTGGTGAGCCAGGTGGCCGTGACCGAAGGCAGCACGGTGACAAAGGGACAGCTCATTGCCTCGGTCACAAATCCCAAACTTGTTCGAACCATAATTGAAGTCGCAGCGGAAGACCTTCCACTCATCAGCAAGGGATTAACAGGTCAGCTCAGTCTTAATAACAGAGAAAATCAAAGCTTCGACGTCAAAGTCATCGGTGTAAGTCCTTTTGTGGACCCGGCGACAGGTTCTGCTACGTGCGAACTGGAAATAAAACAAAACTCCAATTTGCTCCCAATCTCCCCGGGAGTCGTGGGTCAGGTGAGCTTTAAAGTCAATTTTCATCAGGGCTTCGTACTGCCTGATTACTCCATTGTCTATAAAGGGAGCGACACTTTCATTCGCGTTGTTGAAAATGGATTGGCTAAAAAAATCCCTGTGACGTTGGGTAAAAAAGAACGAGGCCAGGTTGAAATCACCAGCGGTCTTAAAGAGGGAGATGTAGTTATAGAGCGAGCCAGTGGATTTGTGGGTGAAGGTGAGAAGGTTCAAGTGCAAGGCCAAGGCGGTTGAAGAGTCTTTATCGAACCCCACTTCGGGTTTATCTTCTTCTGGGATTTCTTGCGGCCCTGGGCGTTTATTCGGGGACAAAACTCCCTATCTCTCTTTTCCCCAATAGTAATAAAGCCACAATAGCTGTCAATCTTTCCTTTGGTAGTTTTACCACCGATGAGTTCAGAAATACTTATGGAACTCCGTTTGAATCTCAGCTTCAAAATATTTCAGCCAGATCCATCGAAGTGGAAAGAATTGAAACTGAATACAACGCCCACGATGCCTTGTTTAAAGTTATTTTTAAATGGGGAACAGACCCTCAAGAGGCTTTGAAGGAAGTCAGAAGTGCTGCTAACGCTTTTGTCAGTCAGTTCCCCATTGATATTCGAAATAGCCTCTGGGTTTCCAATTGGAGTGGGAACACCGGCTTTTTAGCGGTCAGTTTTTTCAGTCAAACAAGAAGCCTCGACAGTCTCTATGAAACTTTAGAGCCCCTTCTTTCTCCACAACTTGTGAAAGTTAAAGACTCTGCTGGCGCTCGCCTCTGGAACCCGGCTCAAAAAGAAATTCAAGTGAGGCTTGTGCCGAATAAAATGGCTCTTTTTGGCTTGTATCCTCGAGATATAACTACGGCTCTTAATGAGGCCATGTTTGGAAATTCAGGTGGGAGCGTGACCGTCGGATTAAATCAGTACGACGTCACATTACCTAGAAGTCTTCAAAAAATTGATGACATCGGCCAAATACCCATACCGACGAGTTTGGGAAAGTCCATTCACTTAAGCGACGTTAGTCAAATTGATTTGGCCGTTTCACAGTCAAACACGGAGAGCTTTACCACCAGTGGCGCTCCCAGCATTATCCTTTTTTCAAGACCTAGACCAGGTGGGAATATTAAAAGAATGGCCGAGGATATTCTTGATATTGTTAAGAACCTGGAGCCTTCTTTTCCTCCAGACATTAAATATAAAGTTCTTGTGGATCCATCTGAGTTTATTCGTTCGGCGGTGAATAATGTTTTTCGCGAAGTGCTAGTCGCGGCCCTCCTAGCCGTTTGCGTTTTATTTCTCTTTATTGGAAATCTTAAAAATGTAGTGACGGCCGCCATCGAAATTCCTCTGAGTATCGTTTTGGCTTTTATTCTTATGCGACTCACAGGTATTAATTTGAATCTCATTTCTCTAGGTGGGTTGGCCTTGTCAGCGGGGATGAATGTGGACGCCTCCGTTGTTGTGATGGAAAATATTTTCCGCAAATTTGAAAATATAAAAACCCCACCGGATTACGCTACTCGATTTAAGCTTATCTGTGAGGCCGTAAACGAAGTGAAATTCCCGGTCATTGCTTCGACGATGGCTTCCCTCGTTGTTTTCGTACCCCTCGCCTTAACGTCAGGCCTTACGAATGCCCTTTTAGGGGATTTGGCTTTGGCGGTGGTCTTCTCTCATTCATTTTCGGCAGTAGTTGCATTGATTCTGGTCCCCACGGTGAGACTTCATCTTTTATCCGTCGGAAGTAATAGTAAATCCCATTCTCCAATGGAAAAGACGTTTGTCAGAATTGAAAATGCCTATGTCAAAGGACTTGGTTATTTCCTTAATTCAAGGATAGCTAAAAAGATTTCCTATTCTTTTTTGGCCTTGCTCTTAGCCTCTTTGGGTTACTTTGTAATTCCCAGCCTCCCCAAAGAAATTATCGGCCGGCCCGATACAGATTGGATCGATCTATTCGTCAATACTCAAGGTAATACCCTTGTCAAACAGATGGAAGCCCAGACCGAAGAAATCGAAGCAAGACTCATGGGAAAATTCGGAGACAAAATTCAATACACGTTTGTTCAAACAGGTAATCCCAATGGTTCCGACATCATGGTTCGCCTCAAAGATAAGAGCCAAATGAACTTGGTTTGGCACGATATGGAAAAATATTTTACAAATACACCACAACTATTTTATTCGGTCTCTCCTTGGAACCCTTCGGAACTCTCCATTCCCGATCCCCCAGATTTTCGCCTTTCAATTCGGGGCGGGACCACCGGTGACAGGGCTCTTGTGGGAGAAGAAGTCTTTGACCTTCTCAATGAGAAAAAGGCGTTTACTCACCTAACCTCACATCCGAATATGAGGCATATTGAAAATGTAGTTGTAAAACCACATTTGGAACAGTGGCCCTATTTATCGAATGGAAAATCAAGGCTATTGCCGTCGGATTTAGCCGATATTTCCCGGGTGGCAACAATTGGTAAAACTGTAGGTTACCTTCCTAGTGAAGGACAGGCGCTACCAGTCTTTATTCAATATTCACAGGGACTCATAAGTTCAGTTGAAGATCTGGCGTCTTTTCCTATAGGTGTTCAAGGTAAGCTCGTTCCGATGAGGACATTGGCGGATGTAAGTTTAAAAAAAGCTCTGCCTGAAATTTTCAGTGTGGATATCAAAGAACTTGTCAGGGTCGAAGGAAAAATGAGCGACGAAGACAAGGCCGAAGGCCCAGCCCGCACCTTGCAAGCCCGAAAACTAGTTAATGAATGGAAAAAGACACACCCTTTACCAGAGCGGGTCTCTATTAACGATGAAGACGCAAAAATTGAAATGAATGAGGCGTTAACCCAATTGGAACAAGCCGTGGGGCTCTCAGTACTTCTTATTTTTCTGACCATGGTTTTGCAATTTGGTGACATCATGAGTGCTCTTTTTGTTCTGGTGGCTGTACCTCTCGGATTTATTGGAGTCTTGAGCTCCCTTTTTATTTTTAGAAGCACTTTGTCGCTAAATTCAGTTTTGGGTGTGATTCTTCTTAATGGCATTGCCGTCGCTAACAGTATCATCCTTGTGGATTTTCTGAAGAAACTAGTCGATGGGGGAATCGCTCCCCGAACCGCGGCTCTTACTGCCGCAAGAATCAGGCTCCGCCCTATTTTGATGACGTCCACCACTACGGCCCTAGGGATGCTCCCTATTGCTTTGGGTTTGGGAGAAGGCGGTAGAATATTGCAGCCCTTGGGAATTGCTGTTGTTGGGGGTCTTGGTTTTTCTATGCTCACAACCCTTTTCCTCGTGCCGACCTTACAGGTTGGATATTTGGAATGGAAAAATAAAAAAACAAAAATAGATTTTCAGTTTTCCGATGAAAAAAGAAATTTACCTCCTGACTTGAACCTGTGACCAATAATATTCAGTAATGACTGATCCAAGAGATTGACTGTTGAGATAGCGAAAAAAGGGTAAAGCACTTCAGTTCTTTAAAATGCTTTACCCTAAAATCTCCTCAATTAAAATTCTGCCCCGAAGTGTTGCAGGGATTAATGCCACTGTTGGGAATGACAAAGTTTGCCGGGGCCAATGGTTTCCAGCCTCGAGATTCTAAATTCAAATAGTTTTGCTCGGGAGTTGAGGGGATGGTATCCGGATCAAAAAACTGATAATTTCCGGAAGTTCCACAGAGCGGATCCACCGCACTCCCCGATGTTGGCCAGGGGCGCCAAAGTAGCTGAAGAGCAATTTGATATCGCGGGCCTTGATAATACTGCAGTTGAATCGGTATTAGATCATATTGATCAATCACAAGCGGCGTTGTAGCGCAGGCCATTGTGGTCGGGTGAGTCCCATCATCGTTGATGAATGGAGCAAAGGTGTCAGTTCCTGGGCCCTTAATACTTAAGATGGAACCGTCGTCGCTCAAAAGAGCCAACTGGTAAGCGCCGGGAGCTTCGGTAGGTCCCAGTTGAATATTACTCTCCATATAAAGTGCGAACCACTCAACTAGCATGGCCCCATTAAAACTCAAGAGTTGGCCATTGGCTGCGGGAAATCCTTCAGTAAAGTCTCGAGTAGGAACATTTAGCTGATTTAAGAAAACATCCGTGCCGGTGTCAATCCCATAGGATATATAGTCAGCGACACTGTTGTAGATTCCTTGATTTGCCGGCGCCATAGCGTAGAGCCTGCCTTGGAGTCCATTGATGGCACCTCCAAAAATAGATTGATTTCCATTCATAGGATCACAAACCGTAGTGGAGAGATTATACATGATTGGAGCAACCGTTGCTGCCCGTTGACTCTGGCTAGAATTTGTCGATTGGCATCCAAGGTTAAAGCTTGCGATGGCAACAATTAAGTAAAGATAACTCTTTTGATTAAATTTCATACGTCCCCCTAAAGTCAGCCGCTGAAGGTTAAATCATCGCCCAAATTTAACCTTATTGACTTAAGTATAGACTAAAAAATTGAAACCGCTATTCATCAATCTGCGTGCCGCTAAAAGTGAAAAAAAGTGCCTAACTTTTTGCCGTGGGCAGATTTTAATTTCAAGAAAATCGTCTAATTAATGATCACAGGTGGGAAATCAGTTTCGTAAATTTAACTTTCGCCCGACTCAATTCTTCAGTTAAAAACGAAGAAACTTCGCCAACGGCACTTAATTTTTGTAGAAGCGGGAATAAAGTCGCCGGCTGCTTTCTGATCCACTCTCCAGAAGGTGCTGGCAATATCGTTCCGGTACCCTCATAACAAGTGCGGCCGATCTTGACTTTGCCGTCAGGAAATTCTTTCTCTAAATAACCCAAAACATGTTTGACCGAATCTTTGGGCAGATCTTTGCCTGTTTTTTCGGCCCAAAATAAAATTGCGGTGAGGCCACGAAGGACGTCGTAAAAATAAAATCGGGGAAAGCAGAGTTTTAACCAGTCTGCTTCATCTTCTCGCTCGCTGGCATTGTGTTTGGTCTTTGATCCATGTCTAAGTTGTCTCTCGAGAAGAAACTGGGCTCCTTTATCGAGAAAAACTTTTTCCTCAGATGTCCAGGGTCTTGAAGTGCATTTCACTATCGCTTCAAACACTCCGATGGTGCCGACCATGGAACTAGGAGTTTCATCTTTTTGAAGATAGGCTTCGTTGTCGCAGTTAAATCCGCCATCGCCCATTTGGTAGCGAAGAAACCAAGGTCTGATCCATGGTACATCTTGATCCACATCCACGCCTTTCGCGAAAAGGACCTGGTATGCCAGTCCCAGCTGACAGTGACAAAGAGAATCCCTAAAGGGATCAAGCCCTGCCGGCATTTCGTGAGGATGAATCTGAAAAATCTTCAGCTTAACTTTATTTAGACGTTCAATAAACTTTGAAATGACTCTATCGGGAATTAGCTGCGATTTTCCCATTTCGTACAATAGGAGCATATGCCACCAAGGGGAATCCCACTTTGGCCAGTAGGGATCGGCTTCCAAGTCACGAATGGCTTTGTCTGATTTGAGATAATTTATTGATTGTTCGAGTTCAATGTCGAAGTTCATTTTGAGATTATGGCCCAACTTTCAGAAAGGTGCCATTATAGTTTAGCCATAAGTGAAGTCCGGCTTCCTTTGCCCAACTTCAATAATATAACCATCAGGATCGCGAATGTAGCAGCGCGTCTCGCCGTATTTGTCCTTTGGTTCTGTGATAAACTCGGCACCTCGACTTCGCCAGAGCTCATAGCACGCTTGAATATCGGCAACGCGGATATTCATAAAGCTGCTTACTGAATCGGGGTTGGCGGGGACACTGAGTGTTACAGATGGTTTGTCGGGTGTTGGACCGCCCCCGACGTTGACAAGGAGCCAGGTGTTCGCGATCTGGATGTATCCAGGCGCGCCGCTGCTGTCACCTCTACTCAGAATGCGACCTCCGAAAATCTCTTTGTAAAATCGTGCCGATTTTTCGATGTTGGTGACAGTGAGAAAGTGGGAGACGGTAAATCCTTCCTCGGGTGGCATCTTATAGATTTTATTATCGACTTGTACTTCGTTCATAGACGATTCCCGTCCTGCTTGCCCTCATCGACGGCCCATTTCAGTACTTCGTCTGAAAGAATACGGGTGTCCGGATCGCCGGTGCCGTTCCCATTTGGAGAAAACAGCAGATCCTCCATGTAAGGGGTAGGCTTTTTACGACGATAGCTCAGAACCTCGTTAGCATAGTAATTCCGCGCCTCCTGCGAACTCTTTTCGCCCGTCACGATGTCATGCATGAGATTGAGAGCCAGGCAATTAGCTTCTTCATCATTGCAGCGGGCGGATACTTCGCCAGCGGTGTGTTCAACGCTCACGCTACCGTCAAACTCGGCAATCGGGGTGATCTTGGATACAGGCACTCGATAATTAGTAAAACATTGGACTGAGTCGGTATGAGGCATTGGGAAGTCATGGCGATAGAATTCCTTCGACGCCACGATTTTTTTCCAGTGTCTGCGCTGGTACCAAATAAGTAGGCTCTGTGTAGCTTCGTCTGGTTCACCGTACTTATCAATTACAGCCTGCGCGGCTTCTCGAGACTCCTGGGGCCAATCCTCAATAATTTTTGCAGAGGGCATAAATCCTCCTTTGTTTTCACAATACGAAATATGCAATTGAGATACCAGCACTAGCAGTCACCGAACGTCAAGTGAACGCACGTCTCGGGTCATTATGGCCATGGCCAATAGTCAACCGCGTGTGCGGCCAATGGTTAACCCTGCAGGCGATTCCAAAGCTTCTCAAGAGTTTTGGCTAACTCTTTACATTCACTTTCGCCTAAGTCAGAGAAAAGTTCAGCGACTCGGTCTTTATAAGCTGAGCAACCAAGAGCTATTTCATTTTTAGCCTTGGGCAAAAGCTCAATGACTGTAGCCCTACGATCTGTCGGATGTTCGCGCCTAACTACAAGGCCGTCTTTTTCGAGTGAATCAATGAGGGCGGTAATGTTGGTAGCAGTAACGCCAAGCTCTTCTTTGAGATCACTCATAATTCTTGGTCCACGGTCATGAAGGGAACCTAGAATTCTTAGCCGCTGCGGAGAAAGTCTTTTGTCGATCATGACGGACTCGGACCATCTCTGATAAGCTGGCGCAAAACTCCAAAGAAGTTCTACAAGCCTTAGTCGAGGTGACTTGGAGCCACAAGGATGACAATCCGATTCCATTTTAACCTTTTGTTTTGACTTCGTATTTTCCTTAGTGGTTCTCATATACAGACCATCATACCACAAATTGTGAAAAAATAAACAGTTCATATATTGACTATTTATAAAAGAGCTATTATTATTTCATATATGGACTATTGGTTATTAAACAAAAAGAGGAAGTCAATGAAATCGAATATCGGTGAGCTCATTTGGCAGGCTATTGGATTTGTGGGGTTACTCGCTGTGAGCGCCCTTAGCGTCTTAGGTACCCACTAGAGAGAGGAAGGATCAAAATTATGTCAAAACTACTTTTTACAGAGATCCCGTTTGGCCGAATAAAATTGAAAAATCGAGTGGTCATGGCGCCGCTAACTAGAAGCCGCGCCATTGGCAACATTCCTAGCGATCTCATGGCGCTCTACTACTCACAGCGTGCTGGAGCTGGACTTATTATTACGGAGGGCACTTCACCTTCGCCCAATGGTTTGGGGTATGCGCGTATTCCAGGAATCTTCAACCAAGAGCATGTTCGTGGCTGGAAAAATGTCACTGACAAAGTTCATAGCGAAGGTGGGCGAATATTTGTCCAACTCATGCACACTGGAAGAAGCTCTCATCCGGCCAATTTGCCTTACGGAGCAAGAGTGCTCGCTCCCTCGGCAGTACAACTCTCTGGAACGATGTATACAGACAGCCAAGGTCCCCAGCCCTATCCCGTCCCCGAAGAAATGAGTGAATCTGACATCCAAAATGTGATTGAAGAATATGTTTTATCTAGCCGTCTGGCTATCGAGGCCGGATTTGACGGCGTTGAGCTTCATGGCGCTAACGGATATTTGATTGATCAGTTTCTCAATGTAGGTTCGAATTCTCGCAAGGATCAATGGGGGGGAAGCGTTCTCAACCGAATACGCTTTGCCATTGAAGTTGCAAGAAAAGTTGGAGAAGCCATTGGATTCGAAAAGCTTGGAATTCGTCTATCGCCCTACGGTACTTTCAATGACATGAAAGCCGACCCCGACACTGAGAATGTCTACGAGCGTTTGGCCCAGGAGCTCGGAAAGCTAGGTCTTCTATATATTCATATTGTTGACCACAGTTCCATGGGCGCACCCGCAGTCAAACCAAGTGTGAAGCAAAAGATTCGTGATAGCTTTACAGGAAAGGTGATTCTCTCAGGTGGATACGATGGAGCACGTGCTGAGAGTGATCTCATTGAGAAGAAGGGTGATCTGGTTGCGTTTGGAAAACCTTTCATCTCAAATCCTGAGTTGGTTTCCAAGCTACAGAAGGGTGCGGATCTTATCCCTCCTGACCCTTCGACTTTCTACACGCCGGGTGAAAAAGGATACACAGATTACTAATCATCATAACTAAGTTTTGAGGAGGTCTTATGAAAATTGCCATTATTATTTCTCGCGTACTGCTTGGTTTAGGTTTTACTATTTTTGGTCTTAACATTCTCCATCCATTTATGACCCAACCACCACCGCCTGAGGGTTTGGTTACACAGTTTTTGGTAGTTATGGGGCCAACCCATTGGATGACCCTTGTTGGAACTTTTCAATTATTGGGTGGGATACTCGTGCTCATTGGTGGAACTGCCCCTCTGGGCCTGGTTTTACTCGGGCCAGTTCTCGTAAACATCTTGGCCTTTCATATTTTTCTGGAAGGTGGGCAAGGAATTGCGCCAGGCCTGGTGTTTTCTATATTAGAGGTCTTTCTTCTTTACGCCTACCGCAGTTATTTTCGCTCCGTTTTTACGACCAGCGCTTCGCCAACCTAAGAGCTGCGGCACTCGTAAAGGGAGAAATTCTTAAGTCGACTATCGATGAATTAGAAATGTTCAATTAAAACCAGGTTTTGTGGTCGAGCCGACTTTTCCATATACTTGGAACCAAGTATTTGGTACAGTATAATCTATGACGAGCAATCGAAAAATTTCAAATCCACTTGCTTTGGCAGTTCTTGTGCACCTGTATGAGAAACCTAGGCATCCTTACGAACTCGCGACCACCATGAGGGAGCGAGGCAAGGAGAAAAGTATTCGTCTGAATTACGGCTCTCTCTACACCGTTATTGAGGCACTTGAGCGCGACGGCTACATCCGAAACATTGAGACCAAGCGTGAGGGTCGCCGCCCGGTAAAGACGGTGTATAAGATAACCAAATCGGGTGAAGGTTACATGATGTATTGGATGCGAGACCTCGTGGGTACACCGGAGAAAGAATTCCTTCAGTTCGAGGCTGCCTTGAGCCTTCTTCCAGTACTTCCTCCTGATGAAGTGATCCCTTTACTGGAGAATCGGCTCGTTTTGTTGAAGAGGGTAATCGACAACTTCAAGGACGAAAAACGCTTGATCGCAGAAATAAAGCTTCCGCGACTCTTCGTGATCGAAACTGAATTCTATGAGGAGATGACGAAGGCAGAGTACAGATTTGTGGAGGCCTTGGTCAAAGACATTAAGAACGACGTGGACGGAATTGAATCTGCGTGGACGAAAATGCACAAATCGGTTCTCGGAAAGCGTCACCCAGCTCATGGCACAAAAAGGCAAAATCGACTAAAAGGAGTTAGACAATGAACCAAAATATCACTGAAAAGTCTTCCGACCGAAAGCCCTACAAGGGTATCGGAATGGAAGGTCGTATTGCCACGTGGTACGCTAGGAACACGGCGAAAGACATTGCCGAATTTAAGAGGCTAGCAGGCCAACTTTCAAAAGAGATAACAGCAAACAGTCGTATTCTCGAAGTCGCCCCCGGCCCTGGTTATCTTTCAATCGAACTCGCAAAGCTTGGTCAATATGAAATAACCGGACTCGATATCAGCAAGTCGTTTGTTGAGATCGCACATGAAAACGCTAAAAAGGAGCGAGTTGCTGTAGATTTCCAAAACGGAAACGCGTCAGCAATGCCCTT
>Ga0206981_10143_pt1 | contig 21972 bp, 10 predicted proteins | sample Alteio_BWMinCont_17_FD_153312 | JGI IMG/M metagenome (GOLD analysis project Ga0206981, IMG submission 153312) | Enriched cells from forest soil in Barre Woods Harvard Forest LTER site, Petersham, Massachusetts, United States -... | ecosystem: Environmental > Terrestrial > Soil > Temperate forest >... | reverse complement strand
GGCTCCTTGCCGTGCCCTGGAAGAAGAAATCCAAGGAAACGCGCAGCATTGACCGCGCGGAAAAGGTTCTCAACGCCGATCACTATGGCCTGGAAAAAATCAAAGAGCGCATTCTCGAATTCCTGGCAGTGCGCCAACTGGTAAAAAATCCCAAGGGCTCCATTCTCTGCTTTGTCGGACCTCCGGGCGTCGGCAAGACCTCGCTCGGCATGTCGATCGCCAAAGCCACCGGGCGCAAATTTGTCCGCATGTCGCTCGGCGGGGTGCGCGATGAGGCGGAAATCCGCGGCCATCGCCGCACTTACATCGGCGCACTGCCCGGCCAGATTATCCAGTCGATGAAAAAGGCAGGCACGAAGAATCCGGTCTTCATGCTCGATGAGGTCGATAAAATGGCCTCAGACTTCCGCGGCGATCCGGCCTCAGCGCTGCTCGAAGTTCTTGACCCCGAGCAGAACTCCAGCTTCCAGGATCACTACCTCGACGTCGAATACGACCTCTCGCAGGTGCTCTTCGTCGCCACCGCCAATGTGCTGCACACCATCCCCGCGGCGTTGCAGGATCGCATGGAGATTCTGCGCCTGCACGGCTACACCGAGGCCGAAAAGCTCGAGATCGCCAAGCAGTATCTGGTCAGGAAGCAGCGCGAAAACACGGGGCTCACTGAGAAAAACATCGTCTTTTCCGATGATGCCATCACAGACATCATCCGCAGCTACACGCGCGAAGCTGGGGTGCGCAATCTGGAACGTGAGATCGGCAATGTCGGCCGCAAAGTCGCCCGGCGTGTGGTCAAGAACGGAGCCAAACACAAGGAATCCATTACTGCGGCCAACATTGCCGACTTCCTCGGCGTGCCCCGCTTTCGTGACTCACTTGTCCACGAGAAAAACGAAGTCGGCCTGGTCAACGGACTTGCATGGACTGAAGTCGGAGGCAGCATTCTGCAAACCGAAGTGCAGATTCTCGACGGCAAGGGCAAGCTCACCACTACCGGTCAGCTCGGGGACGTGATGCAGGAATCCGCGCAGGCGGCTCTCTCCTATGTTCGCAGCCGCTCCCATCATTTAGGTTTGCCACGCGACTTCTATCGCAACGTGGACATCCACATCCACGTGCCCGAGGGTGCAATTCCGAAAGATGGTCCATCGGCAGGCATTACGCTAGCTACGGGAGTCGCCAGCGCTCTGATAAAGATCCCTGTGCGCCGGGATATCGCCATGACCGGCGAAATCACACTGCGCGGCAAGGTGCTCGCCATTGGCGGATTAAAAGAAAAGCTGCTCGCGGCGCATCGTGCAGGAATCTTCGAAGCCATCCTGCCCAAGGACAATCAGAAGGACCTGGCTGATCTGCCCGAAAACCTGAAGAGCTCCATGAAACTCAACTTCGTCGATTCCATGGATGAAGTTCTGACGCTGGCCCTCGAATCGCCTATACCCGAGCTCAAGGAAGAAACTCCTGAAGTGCTCGCAGTCGTTCCCCCGCCACCACCGCCCGAGCAGCGCCCGCATCAGTAGGGATCTTTGGCCGCCTCATCCTCAGGTGAGACCCAGCCCTGCGAGCGCCTCGAAGAGGAACCACGTTTTCGAAGATAACGCTCAGGACGATGGTGGATGATACGGTTATCCCGTTTGGAGCCACGCGGAGAGTCTCTCGACGACTGCAGGCGACCCGCTCGAAGAAGAAGCCGCGATAGCAAGGATTGCAAAATGCCCTGACTGCGCCCGCACCCACGAACACAATGAACGTGAGAATGTTGGTTTTCTGACACTGAACGGATGAGCGCCCGGTTGTCAAGGATGGACTAGTAGACCACTGCGACGAAAGTCAAACCAGGCCATTTCCATGGACGGGCAGGTTGGTTGTCCGGAGAATGCAGCATCTGGAGCGTAGCGAAAGACACCGTACTTCCCAGCCAGACAAGAAAAAGTCCCAGCTAAAAAGCCGGGACTCTTTCTCTCGCAGTATTTGCCGCTATTTCGAACGCACCGCGATTACCTCAATCTCCACCAATGCCCATGGAGCAGCCAACGCCGCCACCTGCATCGCCGCCCTGGCGGGCTTGTTAGGCTGCTCTGCCGTTCCGAAGTATTGCGTGTATGCCGCCTGCAGCCCGGCGAAGTCCAGCTTCCCTTCCTTTGCCGGGTCGCCGGCAAGGTAGACATGCATCATCACTACATCTCCTAAACCCAGTCCCTGATCCTTGAGGATTGCTTGTATCTTCTGGATGATGCTCGTCGTCTGCGCCTTGGTATCTCCATAGACCGCTGGCGTTCCCTTGGCCGTGTCAGCCGGCGTTACAGGCGAAGCCAGCTGTCCACTCACATACAGTGTGTCGCCGGCCCACACCGCCGTCGCCAGCGGCGAAGCTGCTGATTGAATATGCTTCACAGTGGTTTGAGCGTGCCCGATTTCGTGCAGTGCCCCGTAGATCGCAACCGTCATGACGGTTGCGCACATCGCTTGCTTTCCCTTCATCTGCATCTCCCGTTTTCTAAGCCCGTTGTCTCTTCGGAGCACCGACTCTGGCCACTTGCACCCGCTCCGAAATCATGCTGATGGCACGATGGGAAGCCAGAGCCGCGCCCTCCTGCCACCCGATGATATGGCTGCAGTGATCGCCCGAGAAGTAAATCCGGTCATCCGGTTGGATGAACTCCTTGTAGGCGCCTTCGTAGTATTCCATCGATCGCCCGGCGACATAGCTCGGAGCGCGACCCACCCAGGAACCGAGGTTGTACGGGATTTCGCCCCAATTTATATACATTGGATTCTTCAACTCTTTACCATGTCCGGGATGCAGCTTCTCGACTGCGGCACGTGATGCATCGAGTTTAGCCGCAACGCTCTGCAGCTTTCCGAAGTCGCTGTGATTCTCGACGCCATAGCCGGCTACCAATACCCCTCTGTCGGAAAACAACTTCCAGCTGGGATACCAGAGAAGGTTAACCGGCCCTTTTACGACGAAGGACAAGCCGCCGTAAAGGTTGTAATCCTGCTCCCAGAAGCGTCGCGACTCCCAGCCGATCTTGTAGGCGGAGTCGTATCCAACATCGTTAATCGCCTCCTTGATGCGCGGAGAAAAATCATTCGGGATGGTCTTCAGAATGGTGATAGGCAGCGCGCAAATGCAGTAGTCTGCTTCCGTCGCCTTCGTCGCACCGGACTTTGCGTCCGTGTAGCCCACCTTGACGCCATGTTCCGTCTTGCGGATCTCCCGGACCTGCGTTCCATACTGCACGACGTCGCCTAGCTTCGCGGCAAAAGCATATGGAATCCGATCCATCCCACCTACGGGCTGGAACATCGTGGCCTGCATGTCCAACATCTCTTCGAACATCATCCCCATCCAGAAATCCGCATCCAATAGTGCGTGCATCTCGAGAGGAGGCCGTAACACTTCGGCATCGGGGCCGGCGCCCGCGTATTTCGCCGTGCCGCTCCGTTGCGACCCGGTGTAGGAGTAGTCCTTTTTCAGATCGCCGTAGGTTCGCAGAAAGGCCAGCATTCGTTCCTGGTCTTCTTTGGAAATCTCCTGGTCGAGAGCGTTTTTGTGAATGCACTTGGCCAGAAGCTCGGAAACATGACCGCGCGTGTCGTTGATCGCCTCACGCTGCTCGATGGCCTTGCCGCCGAATGCGGCATCATTCTGCAGCAGCGAACTGCGCGAAGTATTCACTTCAACTTCCAGGGGCACGCCTAGTTCCTTGCAATAGCCAAGCATTGTCTTGTGGATAGAGGGAAGGCGCGCGGGCCCAGCATTGAAGTAGCTGCTGTCGTCCCAGTTCGCAGTCTGAGTTGTGCCATCGTTGAACTCGATCTTCGCGCCGTTCCGGACCGTCCAGTTGCGGCCACCCGGGCGTTGGCGCGCCTCGAGCACCGTACAGGAATAACCAGCCTTGCCCATCTCGTAGGCCGCGACCAGGCCAGCTATTCCCCCCCCCAGGATGACAACCTTTATTCCCTTTCCGGAACCGCTCTCGATCGCCAGCGGCATCGCGTTCGCCTCCGGCACGGCCATCAGTCCCAGGTGCTGCATTGTCAGAAACGCTGCGCCATATCCGCCAGCCTGACCTACTTTCATCAAAAAATTACGTCTGGTAAGATCCATTTCAACCCTCACTTCAAGTTGACACAGTAAACAAAACAATCCACGGCGCCCGCCACAGAGGCAGACGCCGCCAATTGAACATCAAAGCATTTCTAGAATGTAATCTTCAAAGCCAGCTGGGTATTGAAAGGCTCACCGGCGCCAATGCCCGGAGCACCGTTGAAGCTACCGATAGTTGTGAACAGTGATAAGGCGTTGGTCTGCGTGAACGAAGGGTTGAAGCTGCCATTCAGCGGCGGGGCAAAGTTCGTGCGATTGAACAGGTTGTACATCTCAACGCGGAACTGGGTATTGACCCGTTCGCCGATGGGCGTGTTCTTGAAAACGGAGAAGTCCACGCTTCCATACCCGGGACCGTAGTAAGCATTTCGGCTAGTATCGCCCCACGTACTTGGCGCCGCATCCACAAACGCGGCGGGGTTCAACCAATTCGCGCCCACTTTCCCTTTCCGGAAGCCTGCATAGGGATTGATTCCTGATACAAAATCTGCCCGCTGGTTGCCGTCGTTCGTACCTGAGGTATCCGCCGAACTGTACACCGAGAAAGGCAGACCTCCATGGAACGTCATCAGGCTATTCAACTGCCAGCCATTGGTGAGCGGTTTCCACTTCTGAGCACCCGGAATATCGTAGGTGAACAATCCAACAAAGATATTGCGGTTGTCAAAGTCGCTCGGTCCATAATCGCCTTTGAAGTTGAAACTGTCCTGCGGCAGAGCACCGCGATAAGCCGTCACTTCGTCGAAGCTGCGCGACCAGGTATAAGCTGCCTGTGCGGTAAAGCCGTGCAGATTTGAAACTCGCAAGGTGGCCTGGAGAGAGTTGTAGTTGGAAGTCCCGATGCTCTGGATTTCATTGATAAAGGTAAAGTCTGGGAACTGGGAGAAGTAAGGACGGCTGCAATCCTGGGGTGTATGTGTGACTGGGCAACCTGCTGGCTGAACCGTTATATTACCGCTGCCCAAAGCTGCCTGGTTGATATCGCGGATCGAAAGCAGATTACGCCCCTGACTGCCCACGTAGCCAATCTGAGCCACAATCTTGTTCGTCAAACTCTGCTCAATCTGAAGGTTGTAATTCATGTTGTGGGACGGAACAAAATTCTGGGCAATGGAGAAAATACTGTTTGAACCCAGGGACTCTGGAAACACATTGACTCCATATTCGATTGTGTAACCACCGCGCGTGGCCGTGGTTACCCCGTCTGGTCCTATACCCGGATTTCCTTCTACGCCATTTGGCGCACCATTTCCAGGACGATTGTCGAGGAACGGATTCAAGTTCGGAGTGTCAAAGTAGAGTCCAACTCCGGCACGTACAACCGTATTCGGAGTTGCCTGGTAAGAAAACCCAACGCGAGGACTGAAGTTCGTGTAGGTCGGGTCATATAGATTGCTGATCTGGTTTCCCTGATAGACTACTCCACCCAGGTTCGGCCGGAATACGGAGAGGTTCTTCCATTGATTGTGCAGAGGCCCTTCATAATCCCAGCGCAAACCATAATTTACATTCAGCTTTGGACTTAGCTGCCACGAATCCTGGGCAAAGAAGGAGAAGGTATTCACGAACACTTGTCGGTCTGGATTTCCCAGGGCGATCGACGACGTTGACACATTACCAGCCATAAAGTCCGCCAAAGCGTCTATGCGCGGGTCTCCGGAATTCCATGCGACGGGAACTGTCGATCCCGGGGTGGGTCCCTGCGACCCGTCAAAGGTAAAGCTGCCAAGAGCGTGGCGCTTATAGAACTCATCCAGCTGCGCCTGGCGAAATTCACCGCCAAACTTCATCTGGTGCCTGCCCTTGGTCCAGTTAAAATCGTCTGTGAGGTGCCCTGTGATGTCGTTGCGCCCTTCTGGAGGCGTCTCACCGATGGGGTCGAAGCCCGTAATGTTAACATTCGGCGCGCCGGGAAGCGTCGAGCCAGTAATCAGGCCGGTATCGGCTGCATAGAAGTCAGTATAGAAGTCACTGAAGTCCTGGTTGAAATAGTTCACGCCGGCGAGCAACTGGTTTGTAATCGTAGGCGTAAAGACGTGGTTATAAACAAGGGCGTAGTTCTGTACATGGATCGGCGCAACCTCAAAGTAGTACTTGAGCGATGAGCCGACGGGAGCTACCTGGTTTCCTTGTCCCACAAACCAGTGAGCGGTCAGGCTATTCCGGTCGTTAATCGTATAATCCACCTTCGCCAGGCCGTTATAGCTGTAGCCATACTCAGGGTCCGCGCTCGTATAGTTGTTGACCGTGGTGGGGAGGTTTCCTCCTGTCACCGACGACGGCCAGAACGTAGCCAGCATGTTTACCGATACCGGATTGACGGGCACGCCGTACTGTGCCAGGAGGGCTTTGGCTTCATTTTGCCAGCCTTGCGAAGGCTGGGTCGACTGATCGGGAACGCCGATCGTGAACCTTTGCTTTTCGAATGTAGTAAACCAGAAAAGCTTGTCCTTCAGAATCGGGCCACCGACTGAAAATCCGAAGTTGTAATTGCGAACTTCCTGCTTCACGGGGGCAGTAAACGGGTTCATCGCACCCAAAGCCTCATTGCGGTTGAAGTAATAGGCCGTCCCGTGAATTTGATTGGTGCCCGATTTCAGCGAAAGATTCACGCTGCCGCCGGGATTACGCCCCGATTCGGGCGCCGCCTGAGTTTGCGCTGAGAACTGGTCGACCGCGTCAATGGGCAGGATGATTCCTGCAATACCGGAGACTCCGCCTTGATTGACGGCAGGAATGTTGTGCCAGAGATCGTTGTTATCGATCCCGTCGATCTGCCAGTTAATCTGGTTCGCGCGCGTACCGTTCAACGACCCATAACCGCCTGCTCCGGAATTGGAGAAACCCGGCGAGAGGACGATCAACTGGGTGAAGTCGCGCCCGTTCAGCGGAGTGTCCTGCAGAGCCCGGTTGGCGATAACCGTGGTCTGCGTCGTAGATGTCGGGTCGAGCGTGATTGCCGTGGCATTTACTTCGACCGTGGTCGCCTGTTGCGCAACATTCAATTTGATCGGCAAGCTATAGACCGAGCCTGCCTGTATCTGCACCTTATCGAACTTTACCTTTTGGAAGCCGGGAGCTGAAACTGTTACATCGTACGTAGCTAGGGGCAAGTCCTGCAAGGTGAACTCGCCGCCGCTCGATGTGATGGTGGTGTGCTGACTAGCCGTCCCCGTATCCACTGCAGTTACCTGCGCTCCCGCAACCACGGCTCCGGACTGATCTGTGACTGTGCCGTTCATACCACCGCGAAAGGTCTGCGCCTGGGCAACCGTCAGCGACAAAACGAAGCCCAGAAGAATCAGGATGTTAAATGCTAAAGACCGACTGCTTCGGAATGACATAGTGCAAAGCCTCCAAAGGGTGTTCGTGGGTTTTATGTTTTTTTTTGCAGTCTGGAAACTTATTGAGTGGGCCGAATCTAAGAGAAGGATGGGATCAACATCTCTCGAATAACGTATCTGGCCTCTTGCGATATCTAGAGGAGTGGAACATCACCAAGGTGGCGGCCATGACCCAACTTAGAGCATGGCTTGCGACGTTTCAAGGGGAAAGGATTGCCGATTAGGGGTGCTGATAGTAGCTATAAGGAGAACTTATTCAAGTGAGCCATTTATCGCTATACGGGCAAGCTTTCAATCATCGCTGACACTGATTCCATAGGGGGAAACCAGCATTCGAAAATGTGATAGAGAATTCTACTTGGCTCCATCAATATTTCTTATAGGCGAATCCGATTACGCGCGATAGATCTCCGGGTCTTACTTACGCGCGAACAGGAGGGAGAGATACGGCTCAACAGCTCGCGATCTCGAACTTAAAATTCCTAGAATTACTCGCTTCTCAGCGCGTCCATAGGCTCGGTCGAGGCAGCGCGCCTCGCCGGCAGCCATCCAGCCAGTGCCGAGCACGCCAGCAGCACCACCGCAGCGCCCGCGATCGCCGGCGCATCCAGCGGCTTCACACCATACAGCAGGCTGTTCAGCAGATGCGTCAGCCCAAGCGACGCAACCAGGCCGCCCGCGACACCCACTCCAGCCAGCGTCAACGCCGAACGAAGCGTCCGCTGCAGTACATCCTCACGAGTTGCGCCCAGAGCCATGCGGATCGCAATCTCCCGCTTCCTTTCCGTCACGGTGTATGCCAGCACTCCATAGATGCCCAGCAACGCCAGCAGAAGCGCGATCCCCGCAAAGGACGTCAGGATAATCGTGTTGAATCGTCGCGAGGACTCCGTTGCCGCCACCACTTCATCCATCGTCTGCATGTCCGTGATGGCCAGCAGCGGGTCCAGCCGGCGGACTGCCTTCCTAAAGCTCTCCTCCAGCCCCGCTGGATCGCCCGCAGTGCGCACCACCACGCGCAGTTCGCCGACCACGCCGATCATGGCCGCAAGCGGTCCCAGATCGGCTGCCGCCTGCGATACTGGCTCGTACATCTGCACCATCTGCGTCTGGTCGGCGTGGTTGGGTTTAACATCGCCGACCACGCCTACCACCTCAATCGGCGGCATTTCCGTGTCGTAACTTGGACCGACCTTCAGGTGCATGCCTACTGCATCTTTTCCTGCGAAATAGCGCTGTGCGAATGATTGACTGATAATCGCCGCCAGCGGCGCACCCGGCTCTTCATCGCGGGCGTAAAAGTAGCGTCCGCGGATGAGCGGAATTCGCAGCGCGTCGAAGTAATTTCCCCGCACCAGGTAGTTCGAAGCCAGCGACCAGCCATCATTCGGCTTCTTCACATATCCTTGAGGCGCGAACAGGCGGCTCGAATTCAGCCCGACCAAGGGAATATTCGACGAGAATCCCACCGCACGCACTCCTGGAATTGCCTCCAGCTGTCTCTGCAACTCGCCATAAAAGGCGTTCACCCGCTGCTGTGTCGGGTAATCGTGGCTGGGCAGCGCGAGCGAAGCTGTCATTGCATGAGTGGTTTCGACACCGGCATCGGTTGCAAGCATCTTTTGAAAGCTCCGCAGCAGCAGTCCGGCTCCGACCAGCAGCACCATCGCCAGCGCTGTTTCCGTCATCACCAGTCCCTTGCGCAGCCGGTGTTGTCCGCGGCTCTGCCCGGCTCCCTGACTGCCTTCGCGCAGCGCCTCAAGCACCTCGGTCTTCACGCTGGCCAGGGCCGGCACCAATCCGCACAGTATGCCTGTTATCCCAGTCAGTGCAATCGCCAGGAAGACCACCGGCCAGCGAACTGCGATCTCATTCAGGCGAGGCAGCGAGTTCGGCAGGTTGACCGCCGCGACATGGACCAGCACCACAGCCAGCGCGACGCCCAACAGGCCACCGATCGCGCTCAGAAGCAGACTCTCTGTCAGAAGCTGCCGCAGCATCGCCCGTCGCGCCGCACCCAGCGCCAGCCTCACGCCGAACTCGCGCCGCCTTCCGGCTGCGCGCACCAGCAGCAGGTTCGCGAGGTTCACGCAGGCAATCAGCAGAATCAGCGCTACCGCCGCCATCAACATGCGTAGCAGCGGACGGGCATCGCGCACCGTATCTTCCTTCAGGGCATGCAGTGAGGCATGCAGGCGAACGTCTCGATCCTTGCTCTGGATGATGGCGACTACCCGGTCTACATCCTGTTGCGCCTGTGCCGGCGTAACGGAGTCCTTCAGTCTCGCGACGGCTCCGTAATCGAAGCTGGCATGCTCCGCGCTTTTCTCTATCGGTGTGAAGCTCATGGGAACCCAAAGATCCCGCGGAGCCAATCCTCCCAGACCAACCGGAGACTCAAACTCTCGCGGCATCACACCGATGATGGTGTATGGCCTGCGATCCAGCTCAATCGTCTTGCCCAGTACCTGCGGATCGCTCTGAAACTGCTCCTGCCAAAGCGCATAGCCGATGACCGTCACCGGCGCCGATGTGTCGTCCTCCTGTTGTGTGAAGGTCCTTCCCAGGACCGGATCGATCCCTAGCACCGGAAACACCGATGCCGTCAGCCGCTCCGCTCGCGCCTGAAACGGCGCGCCCGCGCCTGACGCCTCATAGGTTGCGCCAACGAAGCCGCCCACTCCGGTAAACGCGTGGTTCTCCCTCGCGAAGGTCATCACATCAGGTGCCGAGAGATTGGCATCCCCGTCCATCAGGTGCTCGACGCGTTCGTGCAGCCCAAACAGCTTTGCCGAATCCTTATAAGGTAGGGACCTCAGTAGCACCGCCTCCACCACAGAGAAGACCGCCGTGACGCCGGCGATGCCGATGGCCAGCGTCAATACCGCCGTCAATGTGAATCCTGGCGTCTTTCTCAACTGCCGCCACGCGTACTTCAAGTCGCTCAGCATATCCACCGCCCATTGCCAATCCCTAATGGCTAATCGCTAATCGCTGTTTTTTACTCTTCGCGCAACAGAATCGCGGGATCCACGCTCACGGCCCGTCTGGCCGGCAGCCAGGCTGCAATGGTTCCCAGCAGAATCATTGCTACCACCACGCCACACACCACCAGCGGATCGCGGGGCGTGGCCTCATACACTACTGACGCCAGCACTTTACTGGCGGCCATCCCCAGCAACAAGCCTGCAATCGAGCCTGCGCAAAGCAATTTTACGGATCGTCCCAGCGCAGCCTGCAGAACTTCGCCGCGTCGCGCTCCGAGGGCGACGCGTATGCCCAGCTCCCGCATACGTTTGCTTACGGTGTAGGAAGCCATGCCGAAGATGCCAGTCACCGCCAGCATTGCGCCCAGCATTCCCATGACGCCCAGAGCAACGGTTGCCGCCCGGGCCGCGAACAACGCAGTATCCATCGCGTCCGGCCATGTTTCGATCCGTACGGGCAAGCCTGGGTCAAGGCTCACGAGCGTCTTTTGCAGTGCCGCTGCCATTTGTGTGGTGCTCCGGTTTACCCGGACCACCAGAGTGGTCTCGTCGGACGTATCTTGCAATATCGGGAGAAACATCGCCGGCTGTTGCTCTTCGGTCAGGGTGCGATACATACCATCCTGCACCACGCCCACAACCTCGAGCCGGCTTTTGTCCCCTTTCATGAAATATCCACCCACTGCATTTTCGATCGAGCCGAAGACCTTACGCGCGAATCTCTCGTTCACTACCGCAACCCTGGGGGTCTTCGCATCGTCGTGCCAGGTGAAATCTCTTCCCGCAAGGAGCGCGGTTCGAGCTGCGCTGAAATATCCAGGAGAAATTTTGTAGAACATCGCATCGGCCGCCGAATTCAAAGGGCGGAAATCTGTAGTGCCGTTCGCATACACAAGCGTGTCCGAAACGCTGACACTTAGCGGAGGGTGATTGATATATCCGGCGTTGTAGACTCCAGGAATCCGCTTGATCGCGTCCAGAGCCTCACGCTGAAACTGCTCGGTCTTCGCGTCGTCATATCCCGCCGTGTGAAGGTCGAACCTGGCCAGCATCGCGCCTTCGGGGGAGAATCCGAAATCGCTGTGCAGCGAGTGCACCAGGCCGCGCACCGCAACCAGCGACGACGTCACAAGCACCGCGCATACTGCGATCTGTACAACCAGCAGCATATCTCGCAGCGTAAGCCTGCGCCACACCCGAGCGGCACTCGTTCCCGCCTTTACCAGTTGATACGCGTCCGAATGCAACACCTGCCGCACTGGCGTGATCCCAAACAGCACCCCGCTCACCAGCGACAGCAGCAGCGCTACTGCATACGTCGTCGCATCCGGATTTACCGGAACCTGAATCGGCGAATTGGGTATCACCTGCCAGCCACTCAGCCACCGCAGCAGCATCGCTGCGCCCTGCACCCCTAGTACGCCGCCGAGCAGCGCGATCACCACCGCTTCGGTCAGCATCTGCCGCAAAATTCGGCCCCGAGTCGAACCCAGTGCCAACCGGATCGCCATCTCGCGCGAACGGTCCGCAGCCCTCGCAGCGAACAGACTACCCAGATTAGCGCAGGTCGCCAACAGAATCAGCGCCGCCAACAGCATCACTCCGCCCAGGAAAGCGCGCACCGGACGGCCCAGCGTATCGCCTATCAGTCCCGGACGCACCAGCCGCATTTGCACACCCTGATCCGTGTTTGGATACTGCGTCGCCAAATGACTCGAGATGACATTCAGATCCGACTCCGCTGCCGTGATGCTTACTCCAGGCTTCAGCCTGCCAATCACGAAAATCGTATGGTCGCCGCGCTCGTCAAGGAAGTTCCATCCCTCTATCTGGTTCTCGTTCACCATAGGAACCCAGAGAGCGGAAGAAAAAAACAGCTCCGTACCGCGAAATCTTTCAGGCGCGACGCCGATTACGGTGAGAGGATGCCGGTTGATCTGTACGGTTCTGCCCACGATTTGAGGATCGCCGCCAAAATGGCTCTTCCAGTACCCGTAGCTCAGAACCACATTAGGAGCGGAGTTGGGGCCATGTTCGTCCGCGCTATGGAAAAACCGTCCCAGATGAGGCTGAACGCCGGCAACATCAAAGTAGTTTCCTGAGACTTCATAAAACCAGATCGTCGCCGGGCTCTTGCCGGTGTCCAAGTTGCCGGATTCCATCCGGTACGCGGCCAGACCTGAAAAGGCCGACGTCTGGTCCCGCATGTCGCGATAATCAAGGTAAGACTGGTTGGGCGAATCGACCGGCATGCGCTCTAGAAACATGAGCTGCTCGGCATGGGGCAGCGCCAACGGCTTGAGGATCAACGCATTCAGAACGCTGAAGACCACGGCATTGGCTCCGATCCCGATCGCCAGCGTCAACACCGCGGTCGCCGCAAAACCTGACGACTTCCTCAACTGCCGTAACGTATGTTTCAGATCGGCAAGCATATTTGATACCTCAACGGTTACATTTTTTAGCGTCCGTTCCTGTACGAGTGTTCATTCCTGATCCCTGTTCCCTGACCTTATTCGCTCCTGAGTGCCTGCATCGGCTCCACGCTCGCTGCCCGCCGCGCCGGCAATGCCGCCGCAACCACGGCAACAATAGCAACCAGCACTGTTGCCGATACCAGCACGACCGGATCAGCATTGGACACGCCAAAGAGCTGGCTCTTCAGGACACGTGTAGCGAAGATCGCTACCGGCACCGCAACCGCGACGCTGATTCCTGCCAGTTTCAGCACATCCTTGAGCACCAACGCAACGATGCCGTTCCGATCTGACCCCAGCGCAATGCGCACGCCTATCTCGCGCGTTCGCTGCGCCGTCGCATACGCCAGCACGCCATACAGGCCAATTCCCGCAAGCAGCGTAGCCAGCACTCCGAAACTGACCGCCAGCAGTGCGATCATCCGCTCGTCGTTAATGTTCTCGTCGATCTCGGCATCCATGGTGTTCAGTCCATCGATCACCAGCTTCGAGTCGATCTGCTGAACTGTGTTCCGGATCATGCCCATCGTAGCGTCCGGAGTTCCCCACGTCCGCACGTAATAGTGCATCCCGGCAGGATTGGAATTCTGAGCCGCTGGATGATACACCGTCATCTTTACTTTGCCGCGCATGCCACGGTGGATGTAATCGCGCACTACACCCACAATCTCGATGTCGTATTTGATCTTGTTCCCGGCACCACTGACCAGCATTCGGCCAATCGCGTTTTGTGGATTCCCGAAGAAACGCTTGGCCAGCGTTTGATTCACCACGGCAACTTTGGGGCGCGTTGCATCATCGGCATCCGTGAAGACGCGTCCCGCCAGCAGCGGAACCTTCAGAGCCGCAAAATAATCCGGGGTCACGTATGGCCGCTCAGCGTTCATGTCCTCGTCTTCACCCGCGGTGTATCCCTGCACGCTGATATTTCCACTCTCGCCGTTGTCCGCCAGCTCCGCATCGTCCGTCGCGCCCACCTCCGCCACACCAGGCAATGCCGCCAGACTCTCCAGCGCGCGCTTGTGCACGGGTAGAACTGCTTCCTTGGTGTATCCGGCCAGATTCGGCTCGAGCCCAAATGTGATCAGGTGATCCGTCGCAAACCCCACATTCACGTTGCGCAGATTGTGCAGCGTGCGCACAAACAGTCCCGAACATACCAGCAACAAGAGACTCAGCCCGATCTGCAACGCCACCGTTACACGCCGGAAGGTCAGCCTCCCACCGGTGCTCGCCGCGCTCTGCTCCTTCATCTGGCTCGCCAGGTCGGACCTCCACAATTGCAGTGCGGGAGCCAGCGCGAACAGCAGACTCACGCCAATCGCCACGGCAAAATTGAAGGCCAGGACGCGCCCATCGATGCTGGTTGAGAACGGTGGTTGCCCCTGACCGCTCGTCATGCGGCTCACCAGGAAGTGAGTTGTCGCCGGAACCTGCAACAGGCCTGCCGCTCCTCCGAGAACTCCAAGCACCATGCCTTCAATCAGTAACTGCCTTATTACCCGTCCGCGCTTCGCGCCCAGCGCATAGCGGATGGAAAATTCGCGTACCCGTCCAGCCGACCGAACCAGCACCAGGCTCGCCACGTTCACTGCAGCCATCAGAACCACCAGTACCACCATGCCCATGACCACCAGCAGCGGTGTCCGTAAATCATCGCGGGAATACGAGAATCCACGCGCCCCATCCAGCACATTCAGATTGCTCTTGCTAACAAAACCATCGACAAATCGCTTCGAATTGTTTTTGAACGATGGCAACTCCGCAGTCCGCAGCGCGTGCCACAGCGGAGCCATCGCCACCTGCGCCTGAGGCCGCGTCTCATCGTGCTTCAGCCGGCCCACAACATTTAGCCAGCGCGAGTCATGCCGGTCCAGATCATCCGAGTTCGGGACAAGCACCGGCTTCATCGTCATCGGGACGAACAGGTCCGCGGGCGATCCCCAGATCGCGCTGTCAAATCCTGGTTGAGAGACCCCGATAATCTGAAACGGATGACCGTTGATGGCCAGAGTCTGCCCCACGATATGCGGCTCCAGAGCCATGTGGTCCTTCCAGTAGTTGAAGCTGAGCACCGCCACTGGATTGCCGTTCTTCGCAACGTCGTCCTGCTGCACCAGAAGCCGGCCTAATGCAGGCCGCACACCCAGCACATCGAAGTAGTTGCCGCTTACCAGCTCCGCACTCACCAATGCCGATTGCTGCCGCCACTCGATTCCTGCCTGCGCCTGCACCATCGCGATCAGTCCATCGAAGACCTTGTTCTGGTCGCGCAGGTCCTTGTACATCGGATAAGAGAAATACGCCGCTTCGTCACCGCCATTGGTCGATGTGCTTCCATTCCACACGTTGTAGGGTGTCGCTTCCAGCACTACCAATTGCTGAGGGTCGCGCACCGGCAGCGAACGCAACAGCGCCTGATCGAGCAGAGAAAAGATGGTCGTATTCGCGCCAATCCCTAAGGCGAGCGTCAAAATCGCGGTCAGCGCAAATCCCGGCGACTTCGTCAGCTGCCGCAACGCAAATCTCAGATCTGCTAACATCCAGGCGCCTCCGCCAGAAGTAGTCGGAAATTATCCTGCATGCCGCTGTCCAATGCCGATTCCCCTCAAACCACTCAATCTGTTCGGATTGAGAGAGTTGCCTCCACGCGGTCATGTCCACACGCGGAAACGCACTGTTCAAAATCGAACAGTGCCCCGTCTCCCCGGTTACGGCCGAAATGCGATCATGTCCGAAGAAGCAGTTCTCTGACAATCTCTTCCCATTCAGCTTCGAGGGAAGCCGGCGAGGAAGATTTTCCCGCCCGCTTGTACCAATAGTCGGCATTCCCACCGTCGCCTTCTTTGCGGTGTAGATAGGCATGCACCCATGCACCATCAGGTGATTCAACATCCTGGGCTATCTCATGCGCCCGCGCCCAGTCACCCCTGGCATCCCACCATAGCGCTATCAGCAAAGGAGAAGCTTCGTCTGGTGGCCGCGTCCCATCCAGAGTCCCGCGAAATTCCTGGAAAACCATGGCAGAATTCTAGACCCCATCAATTGCGAGCGAATTGGTCCTAATTGCGTTATCATCGAAAGAGGGGATGAGACGAAAGCTCCAGGGCTGGGCACAAGTTGAATGCACTAAGCGAATTAAGTATTGGAGCAATGGCGATCGTCGAGGCCCTGGATCTCCCGGATGAGGTAGGACATCACCTTATGCACATGGGCATTGTTCCCGAAGCGCGAATCGTCGTGATACGTCGCGCTCCAGCCGGCGATCCAACCGTTTACTACATTGATGGTTTTGAAATTGCACTGCGCCGCGAAACGGCTCGTTTCATCCGCGTTCGTGCGATTGAGGAGGATCACTGATGAGCGATTGCTGCACCACCGCGACCGTCGACATCAAGGTCGAGCCTCGCGTTCCGGGCAAAATTCGCACAGTCGCCCTTATCGGTCCTCCCAACTCTGGCAAGTCCACGCTCTTCAATCGCCTCACCGGTCTCCGGCAGAAGGTGGCCAACTACCCGGGAGTCACAGTCGAGCAGCACTTTGGCAAGCTTAGCGGCATCGGCCGCGGCGAACTCACTCTCATCGACCTCCCCGGCATCTACAGTCTTGATTCCTATTCTGAAGACTCCCGCGTAGCAGTCGACGTCTTACACGGCGAGATGCCTGGAACCCCTGCACCCGACGCCGTGCTGCTCGTTCTCGATTCCCTCCATCTGCGTCGCCAGTTGATGCTGGCGGCGCCGGTTCTGTCTCTCAGCTTGCCCACTCTCGTCCTACTCAACATGAGCGACCTAATGGAGACTCGCGGCGGCGAAGTTGACACGCTCGCTCTGGCCCAGGAACTCGGCGTCCCGGTTGCCAAAATCAGCGCCACCCGCGGAACGGGTCTGGACGCCATCACCCACTTCCTCGACCGCAAAAGCGAGGTCGTCCAGCCACGTTCACCTTCAAAATTGGAGTTGCCGGTGGTGGGCAACGCGCGCTCCTACCGCCAGTGGGCCACTGGCATCAGCACCCGCACCAAGTACAAAGCGCCACTTTCCTCCGAGTGGACTCGCAAGCTCGACCGCATTCTCCTGCATCGGATCGGCGGACCGTTGCTTTTTCTGGCGGTGGTTATCAGCGTCTTCCAGGTCGTCTTCTCCATCGGCCAGCCGCTAAGCAATACCTTCGGCAACCTTCTCAATGCTGCCGGAGCCAGGGTCGGAACGTTCCTCGGCCACGGCTGGTTCGAATCCCTGCTCATCGACGGTATCTGGAGAGGCGTTGCGTCAGTTCTCGTCTTTCTGCCGCAGATCCTGCTGCTTTTCCTGTTCATCGGTGTCCTCGAAGACTCCGGCTATCTGGCCCGCGCGGCGCTCATCGCTGATCGCGTGATGCGCTCTATCGGGCTCAACGGCAAGGCTTTTATTCCCTTGCTCTCCGCGTATGCCTGCGCGGTTCCGGCCATTATGGCCACACGCACCATCGAGAATAAGCGCGATCGCTTCGCGACCATCCTCGTCGCGCCGTTCATGACCTGCTCCGCGCGCCTGCCCATCTATCTATTGATGATCGCGGCCTTTATTCCGAATAAGCCCCTCATCGGCGACTTCTTTGGCTTGCGCGCCGCAGTTATGCTTTCGCTTTATCTCATGGGTTTTCTGGCCGCACTGCTCACCGCGCGGCTGCTCAAATCTTCGATCCTCAAGGCTGCCTCCGCGCCCTTTATCCTCGAGTTGCCGCAGTATCGCCTGCCTACGCTACGCTCTCTGGGCCTGCGTGTTATCGATCGCGGCAAGGTCTTTCTCAAGCAGGCTGGAACCATCATTCTCTGCGTCACCGTCGTGCTCTGGATCCTCAGCCATATACCCTTCCACGCGACACTGCCGGGGAGCTTGATCGGACGCGTAGGCCAGTGGATCGAACCCGTCATCCGCCCACTAGGCTTCACCTGGAAGATCGGCATCGGCCTTCTCAGCTCGATCATCGCCCGCGAAGTCATCGTGGGCACCCTGGGCACGCTCTACGGAGCCGACCCCGCCACCCAGTCACTTAGCCTGCAGGCAGCACTGCGTCACGAACTCACCCTCGGCGGTGCAATGGCGCTGGTTGTCTTCTTCGCCTTCGCCATGCAATGCACCTCTACGCTAGCCATCGTCCGCCGCGAGACAAATAGCTGGAAGTGGCCGGCACTGCAGTTTGCATATATGAGCGTGCTTGCATATCTGGCGGCGCTGGCGACCAATCAACTCATCACGCATCTCTTTTAAAGAAAATCCCACATCTTGCTTGTAGAATTGAAGTACGGGCCACGTCATAGTCTTTTCGAATCGCGCCTCCCAGGCGTTCGCACGGAAGACTGTAGCCACAAAATTCAAACGGAACCAAAATGATCTCAGTCAACAATGTCAGCATGCGCTACGGCGCTAAGATTCTCTTCGACGACGTCACAATAACGTTTATCAATGGTCGGCGCTACGGCCTCACCGGGCCCAACGGCTCCGGCAAATCCACGTTCATGAAGGTCCTCACCGGCGAACTGGATGCTCAGAAGGGCAACGTTGTCCGCCCCAAAAAGATTGGCATCCTGCGCCAGGATCAGTATGCCTTCGACGCCTACCGCGTCATCGACACCGTCATCATGGGCAACAAGGGCCTTTGGACTGCCCTCGAAGAACGCGACGCCATCTACTCCAAGGCTGAGCTCACCGACGATGACGGCATGCGCCTCGGTGAGCTCGAAGGCATCGTCGGCGAAGAAGACGGCTACACCGCCGAGAGCGATGCTGCGGTGCTGCTCCAGGGTCTTGACATCCCTGACGAACTGCACGAACGCAAGATGAGCGAGTTGCAGGGCGGTCAGAAGGTCCGCGTTCTGCTTGCCCAGGCGCTTTTCGGCAACCCTCAGGCTCTTCTACTCGATGAGCCCACCAATTATCTCGATCTCGACTCGATCCACTGGCTCCAGGACTTTCTGGTCAGGTTCGAAGGTACGCTGATCACGATCTCACATGACCGGCACTTCCTCAACAGCGTCACCACCCATACCGCCGACATCGATTACGAGACCATCATTACCTACACCGGCGGCTACGACGAGATGGTGGTCGCGAAAACGCAGATTCGCTCGCGCCTTGAATCGCAGAACGAGCAGCGCGAAAAGAAGATCGCGCAGTTGAACGAATTTATCGCTCGCTTCGCCGCCGGCACGCGCTCCAGTCAGGTCACCAGCCGCAAAAAGGAAGTCGAGCGCCTGCAAACCACGGAGCTGGCCCGCTCCAACATTCAACGGCCCTACATCCGCTTCGACATGCTCCGTCCATCGGGCAAGACGGCGCTCGAGTTCGAAGGCCTTCACAAGAGCCATGGTGACCAGACCGTCATCGAAGGTTTCACCGCCAATGTTATGCGCGGAGAGAAGATTGCACTGATGGGCAGAAATGGCGTGGGCAAAACCACGCTGATTAAATCGCTGCTCTCCACGTCGCCGGATCTCGCAGAAAAAGGCTTTATCCTCAACGCCGGCCTCATTAAATGGGGGCACGAAGCCCAGATTGGCTACTTCCCCCAGGACCATACCGGCATGATCGAGCATGGCCTCACCGTCTCTGACTGGCTGCACCAGTGGGATCCCAAGGTCACCAAGGAAGAGATCCGAGGCATTCTCGGACAGATGCTCTTCCGCGGTGAAGAAGGCCTCAAGCCTACCGAAGCTCTCTCCGGCGGAGAAGCCGCGCGCCTGCTCTTCTGCAAGCTCATGCTACAGAAGCCCAACATCCTGATCTTCGACGAGCCGACGAACCATCTCGACCTCGAATCGATTAACGCCCTCAACATTGCGCTACAAAAGTATGAAGGCACGGTGCTTCTCGTCACGCACGACCATGACCTGATCGACGAAGTCGCTACACGCATCTGGCACTTCGAATTCGGCGCCATCGAGGACTTCAAGGGCCCGTATGAGGAATACATGAACGCCACCAGCGCCGCCGGCTAGGAGAACCACTTGGCGCTACTGCTTAACGCACAATCCGTAACTAAGACCTTTGGCGCGACCACGTTATTCGGCGACATCTCTTTTACCATCAACGATGGTGATCGCATCGGACTGATCGGGCCGAATGGCAGCGGCAAGTCCACGCTGCTGAAGATGCTCGCGGGCGACATCGACGCCGACTCTGGCGAGATCACGCCGCGCAAGAACCTGCGCATGGCGTATGTCGAGCAGGATTCCCACTTCTCCGCCGGCGCAACCGTCCGGTCCGTAATCGAAAGTGCACTTAAGCGCACCAGGGTTCCCGAAGGCGAATGGGAATCGCGCCTCCGCACCACTCTGGGCATGACCGGCATCCACGATTTTGAAACCGTGGCCGCTACATTTTCCGGCGGCTGGCGCAAACGCCTGGCCATCGCTGAGGCCCTCGTCCAGAAACCCGATCTGCTGCTTCTCGACGAACCGACCAACCACCTCGACCTCGCAGGCATCGAGTGGCTCGAAGAACTGCTCGCGAATCAGCCCTTCGCCTGCGTCGTCATCAGCCACGATCGCTACTTCCTTGAGAACGTCGCGACGCAGATGGCTGAGCTCAATCGCGCCTACCCCTCGGGGATGCTCCGAGCTGACGGCAACTACAGCCAGTTTCTCGAAAAGAAGGAAGGATTCCTTCACGCGCAGTCGCGCCACCAGGAGGCGCTCGAAAACCGCGTTCGCATTGAGAAAGAATGGCTCCGGCGGGGTCCCAAGGCGCGCACGACCAAGTCCAAGGCTCGCATTGACAACGCGAACAAGCTCATCGGAGAGCTCGCCGATCTCAACACTCGTAGCCGTACTGCGAGCGCAGGGCTCGACTTCACCGCAACCGGCCGTCAGACCAAGCGCCTTATCGAGCTCGAGGACCTTAGCTATTCCGTCGAAAACAAGAACCTCTTCGACCATCTCGAATTCCACCTGACTGCGGGCGTGCGCGTGGGACTCGTCGGCCCCAACGGAAGCGGCAAGACCACGCTGCTGCGTCTGCTCACGGGCGAAATCGAACCCACAGCCGGCACAATCAAGCGCGCCAACCAACTCCGCGTCACCTACTTCGAACAGAACCGCCAGCTCGACGACGACCAGACGCTGCGCCGCGCGCTCGCGCCCGACAGCGACTCGATCGTTTACCAGGATCGCGTCATCCACGTCGCATCGTGGGCTGCCAGGTTCCTCTTCACCGGCGAGCAGCTCAACCAGCCTGTCTCGCGCCTCTCCGGAGGAGAGCGCGCCCGCGTGCTCATTGCGCAGCTCATGCTGCAACCCGCCGACGTGCTTCTCCTCGACGAACCCACCAACGATCTCGACATCCCTACGCTCGAGATTCTTGAAGAGACGCTGCTCGAATATCCGGGTTCGCTAGTTCTTGTCACTCATGACCGCTACATGCTCGACCGCATCGCCAATATCGTTGTGGGGCTCGACGGCGAGGGCAATGCAGCCACCTTTGCCGACTACGCGCAATGGGAAGTGTGGCTGACGGAACAAGAGCAAATCAAGAAAGAGACGCGCACCTCGGAACGCCCGGCATCGGCAGCCGCATCCCCATCGAAAAAGAAGCTGTCTTATATGGAAGCCCGCGAGTTCGCGACCATCGAAGACCGCGTTGCCGAGGCCGAGGACCTTCTCAGAAAATCACACGCGGTGCTGGAAGATCCTGCGGTCGCGACCGATGCGACAGGTCTTCAGGCGGCGCTTGCGGCACAGGAACGCGCGCAGGAAGTAGTAGACGCCCTCTATGCCCGCTGGTCTGAACTTGTTGCCAAGCAGGCCTGAATTTTCAGACGCGCCAGTTGTCCGGACGCCAGTTGTTGATGGCCTTCTTGATATCCTTCCGGCTTAACTTCTCCGTCCAAGCCCGCTCGGCCAAAGCGGGTAGCTCCTCGTCTGGCGCAAAGCGGAGGCCGATCAACTGGTCTTCGGTCAGCTCCGGAACGTGGCGGCGCAGTGGTTCGGGCAACAGGGCATAGAGCCGCAGCTGCTCCTCCAGCCGAATGACGCGGTCCTGCACCTTCATGGGATTGGAGCGGACGAGAAA
>Ga0206981_10142_pt1 | contig 22081 bp, 19 predicted proteins | sample Alteio_BWMinCont_17_FD_153312 | JGI IMG/M metagenome (GOLD analysis project Ga0206981, IMG submission 153312) | Enriched cells from forest soil in Barre Woods Harvard Forest LTER site, Petersham, Massachusetts, United States -... | ecosystem: Environmental > Terrestrial > Soil > Temperate forest >... | reverse complement strand
TCGCTAAATCATTAGAAATGAAAACGACAAATCAAACCATCAATTTAGTGCATAAAATATTTTTTATGTCACTACTTCTTGTGCTGGGACTGAGTTCAGCATCCGCACAAAATGATTGGAAACTGAGTACCGAAAAGGACGGTATAAAAATATACACCAGCATATTGCCCGATTCAAAAATCAAAGCTATTAAAGTGGAAGCTAACTTCGATGCAACACCATCACAGTTGGTTGCCCTTGTAATGGATGTTAACACTGCGCCGGATTGGGTATACCACGTTAAGTCGGCTAAGCTGGTTAAACAGATATCACCCACAGAGCTTTACTATTATTCAGAAGTTAGTTTACCCTGGCCTGTAGCAAACCGTGATTTTGTGGCTCATTTAACAGTTAGCCAGGATCCAGGCACAAAAGCAGTTACGATTGATGGCCCTGCAGTGCCTGGCGTTGTTCCGATAAAAAAAGGTATTGTAAGAATCGATAATTCTATCGGCAAATGGATCATCACCCCTTTGGGACAAAACCAGGTACATGTTGAATATTCTATCCACGTTGACCCCGGAGGCGCCCTTCCTGCATGGCTGGTTAATATTTTTGCTACAGAAGCGCCTATGAAAATTTTCAAGAGCCTGAAGATACAATTAACAAAGCCCGATTACAAAAACACCGTCTTTGCATTTGTAAAAAATTAAACGGAAGCGTTTTTGCTTTTTAACATTCTATTGCATAACGATCCTGCTTATCAACGGCGGGATCGCTCGTATATAAGGGATTCTCCCATCCTAATTTCATCTTAATGTCAGCTGATCTCGGCAGCGTCACAATACAGTAAAATATGATTTTTTTGGTAAACTAAGTTGACTAAATTAGTCAACTTAGTTTACCTTTGTATTGTCAAATCAGTAATCATGAAAACGCAATGCATCAACTTCGACCAAACACTTTCAGGCATCACCAGCCTAATAATCACTAGTGTAAAAAGCTTTAAATTGAATAAGCTTTTTTTAGCATCTAATTTTTCAACCGCCAAGTTAGGGCATTACCTGCTTCCGTTGGCTAAACAAATTGTCAGAGACAATTTCATGGGCGCGGATTTGGAGATAGGGATACTTTTGATTTTCCTGAAAGATTATCTTTTTTCTGCCGCTGATGTTGTCAGGAATAATGCTGTAACTAACCTGTTCAAAAAAATTAAAGACAGCAAAAGAAACGTTTCAATATCAGCTTCTGAAAGAATTTATAATCATCCACAAGCTGCCTGAACCCTCAATTACACTTTAATATTATGAAAACGGACCATTTTTACAACATAATTAAAAGCACGCTGATACTTTTACTCCTAACGCTGTCAACCACGTTGTTGATGGCGCAGCAAACAATCATTAAGGGAGTAATTACAGATCTGCGCACCCATGAAACCATGCCGGCTGTAAGCGTTTCCTTTGAGGGCACCAGCATTGGCGGCACTACAGATGTTCAGGGCAATTACAGAATTAGCACCGACGGAAATTATAGCCGCATCAAGGTTTCTTTTATAGGTTATAAAACCTTTTATAAGGATATTACCCCCGGTACAGCGCAAACTATAAATATCTCTTTAAGTGAAGACCGGAGAACATTGAGTGAGGTAGTTGTAAAAAGCGGTAAAAAAACCAGGTATACCAATAAGAACAATCCCGCTGTGGAACTGATCCGTAAGGTGATTGCTCACAAGGATCAAAACAGGCTGGAAAATTTCGACTATGCCGAATATCAACAATACGAAAGAATGATATTTTCACTGAGTGATCTTTCTGAAAAATTTAAACAGAAGCGGATCTTTAAGAATTATCAATTCTTGTTTATGGAGCAGGACTCCGATGCAATTGGCGGAAAAAACTTGCTGCCGGTGTATATGGAAGAAAAACTTTCTGACAACTACTTTCGCAAATCGCCATATGTTAAAAAACAAGTAATCCAGGCCAACAAGCAGGTTAAGTACGATGAGAACTTTGTAGATAATGAGGGGCTTAAAGCATACTTTAACCGCATGTACATGGATATTGAGATCTACGATAATAATATTCCATTATTGGGTAATCAATTGCTGAGCCCCATTGCCGATGGCGCACCATCGTTCTACAAATTCTTTATTACCGATACCATCAAAGATGTGAGCCCGCAATTAATTGAGTTGAGTTTTACCCCGCGTAATACTACTGACATGCTTTTTGATGGTAAGATCTACATTACCATGGATGGCAACTATGCGGTACAAAAAGCGGTATTATCCGTAAATAAACACATCAACCTCAATTTTGTGCGCCAAATGCAAACCACCCTGGCTTTTGAAAAAACAGAAGGCGGCCGCTACCGGTTGAGCCAGAGCGATTTGAAGATAGACTTTGGGCTGAACAAAAATAAAGGCGGAGGCGTGTATGGTGAGCGTGTGGTGATCATCAATAACTTTGCGGTTAACAAACCACGCCCGCAGGAGACATATTCAGGTCCGGCGCAAATGATCGCCTACAATGCAACAGAAAAAGGGGATGAATTCTGGAAAGCTAACCGTCCCGATACCCTGAAAGCAGGACAGGCAGATATCTATAAGAATATTGACAGCCTGCAAACCATCCCTTCCTTTAAACGGACAATGAAACTGGTTACACTTTTTGTTGCGGGATACGATAATTTAGGGCCTTTTGAAATAGGACCAGTAAATACCTTTTACAATTTTAACCCGGTAGAAGGTTTCAGACTGAGATTAGGCGGACGTACAACCACCGAGTTGAGCAAACGGTATTACTTCGAGACCTATGGTGCATATGGTTTTAAGGATGAAAAATTTAAATATTTTTTCAGCGGCACTTATTCTCTGAATAATAAATCGATCTATTCTTTTCCGCAGGACTATATAAGAGCCAGCGTGCAGCGCGACACCAAGATCCCGGGCCAGGAACTTCAGTTTGTACAGGAGGATAACTTCCTGCTCTCATTTAAGCGCGGCGACCACGGTATTTATACCTATAACGATATCTTCCGGCTTGATTATGTGCATGAGTATCTGAACCATTTCTCCTACAAGTTTGAGCTAAAGGCCTGGAACCAGGCGCCAACAGGTGAATTATATTTTCAGAACATTATTGCGGGGCAGCCAAATACTATAAATAGCCTGCAAACCACCGAATTATCAATGGAGTTGCGGTATGCACCTCATGAAAAATTTTACCAGGGCAAATTATACCGTACCCCTATACCTGATAAGTACCCTATTTTTACACTGCGGTACCAGGAAGGGATCAAAGGACTTTTTAAGGGTGATTACAATTATCAGAATGTTACCGGTAACATCACTAAACGCTTTTATCTTTCACAACTGGGTTTTGCAGATGTTTCGGCAGAGGGCGGATATATCTTTAATAAGCTGCCTTATCCGTTACTGGATATCCAGCATGCCAACCAGAGTTATGCGTTGCAGTTGCAATCATATAACCTGATGAATTACCTGGAATTTGTTAGTGACCACTATGCCAGCATCAATATTGATCAGCATTTTAACGGGTTCTTTTTTAACAAAATACCATTGTTACAATCACTGAAGTTAAGGGAAGTAGTATCGTTCAAATCAGTATGGGGCGGCGTAAGGCAGGAAAATAACCCGGCTAATGACCCCAACTTATTGCAATACCCGGTGGGCGGCACCGGCAAGCCAATAACTTATACGCTAAACAACGGCCCTTATATGGAAGCTAGTGCAGGTATTGAGAATATCTTTAAACTATTGCGGTTAGACCTGGTTAGAAGGCTTACTTACCTTGATCACCCTGACGCACCCAAATGGGGTGTAAGGGCTTTTGTTAAATTTCAATTCTGATCACATTAAATTCTATATGCAATTTAATTGTATAAAAATCGTTAAACTTGTAAACTTGGTTGACTTTATTGGTCAGCCTGGTTTACTTAAATTGATAAACTAAAATTATTATAAAAGCCTATTGTTAATACCTACTTAAATATTAATAACAAAGATCATGTTAAACGAGGAAGCAACCAGAATGACGAGCAGGCTATTATACCTTTTGAAACGACTTTCGGATGAATGGTATTGTACAAAACTTTGCCATGCAAACCTGGACGGCTTTAATAATTCGCATATCCCGTTGTTTATGAGTATAGGCACCACAGGGATTTCCAATAGTAAGCTTGCCGCAAATTTAAGTATAACCAAACAGGCTGCCAGCAAGGTGATTAAAGAACTGGAAGAACTGAACCTGGTAAAGAGTGAAAAATGCAGTACTGACGGGCGTTCAATGATGTTATATTTAACAGATGACGGAATCCGCTTTTATGAGCATATTAAAGCTCAAATGACAGAATTGGAGCATGAGTACAAGAAAGTAGTTGGCGCCAGAAACTATGAAACTGCTATCAACGTAATGCTGAAACTTGTTGAGTACCACGAACAGCTGAACAAAGCAGTAGTGTTGAATTGAATTTCAGGCCTGTCTTCCTGTACTGGACACTAGCTTTATCTCTAGTTACTCGCACTCAGGCCCAAGGCATTCAGAATATACTGAATCAGCAGCGGCTGATCCAGTACTGCCAGATGGCCGGCATTGAGCACTTTTAACCAGCTCAGCAGCCCGCCATTTTGTTCAAAACCGAGCACTTGCTTATTATCAGGGCTTCGCCATTGTTTGGTGACTGCCATCTTAAACTCAGCTGCGGCAATACCGTCCAGTTTGTTTAGCCATTCGCCTGTACCCAGGAAATTACAGTCCTTGGCATCATTAAGTCCCGAGATAACTAAAATACGTTGTTTAGCGCCGCCTTCAATCGCAGTGCCCTCCAATAACCCTTTAACTATATGCACAAAGCTGTCGTTCACCTGCGGCGTATAGTTTTTGGATATCACCTCCGACCAGTTTTGGGTTACCCTTGTACCCGGTCCCACAGCGGGAGCATGCACCGCTTTGCGAAAATCATCATCGTTAAGATATTTCATAACCGGATCGAATGATGGGTCAGCAGTTTGCGCAATATTAGCCATATAACAGCCGCTCAGCGTTTCTATTTCAAAGTTTACAGTTGGGAGGCTTACGTTTTTATCCAATATTTCTTTTTGTTCGGCAGAGATCAGGCCATGATTGAAAGCATAAGTGGTGTTAGTAGCCATCTGCACCCATGGATCTACCCAGGCATCAAGCAGCACGGTGCCGCATAAATTAAGTTTGACACCGCCCGGTTTTGTATTGCCTTCAACAATCAGTTTGGCAAGCAGCGGCAAATAAGTACCGGCATATGACTCGCCCGCAAGCACTATGGGATTCTTAGCAATCTCGGGATGTTTAGTCAAAAAGTTCAAAAGTGATTGGTAATACTGTTCCATCCCCTGCTCAACGGTTTTGGGTGCGTCTTCATCCCTGGCGAACGAAATAGTTACGGTGAGCGGGTGTTCAAAAACCAGGTAGTTGGCATACTGGTTCCAGGCATGTGCCCGGGGTGTTAAAACCATAGCCACGTCAGGCCCTTCGGCCATTGATATTTCATAAGGCCCGTTCTCAAGGAAGAAACCCCAAAAGCTGCTTGAACCAGGTCCGCCGTTTGTCCAGATAATTGTGGGCCGTTTGGCGTAGTCACCGGTGCCTGCAAACCAATAGAATAATCCTTCGTCAGGCCCTACCGGGTTTGCGCTTCCTGTAACAGGGGAATATCCTGCAAACTGCACACCTTCTACTTTATGTCCGGGTGTTTTTAAACCCGGTAAGGTTAGTACCCGGTCATCCGTGATTGCTGAAACAGGCATTCTATCTTTCATGATCTCGATTTAAGTTGATATAAATATACAGATATTTTAAATGCGAGCTATGGAATTTATCGTAGAAAACTCATTATGAGCACCTTAATAAAAGATAGTATTCGAAGCCCTTTGCTAGTTTATATCATGCTTCCAAATTCATAACTTATTGGTCCTTAGTTTTCTAATAATTATTGATGCAATCATTCCGGCAATAAAATCCAAAAATTCTTTCTCTTCGTCAGAAAGTTCGATCTGTTTCTTTAACCTCATCTGCATAGGTTGGTCTTTTAGCCTTTCTTTCTTTGATTTACATATAGTTACCTCAATTTAAAAAATAAACACCCAAAAGGGCCTGGTGTTACGAAAAGCGGGGTGGGAATTTTATAGAAAATTTTTATTTCGTGAGATAAGCTTGTTAATTGATTAACATAAAATCGAAATAATTAGCTTATCGCTATTTACTCTTTTTGTATCCTTGTAAAATAATGAGCATTGTATTTGTAACCCGGTTATTAAATCAAACAGAAAACATTCGTTTGGAATTCAAAGAAGCGCGGACGGCCTTGCCATCCAATCTTTTTGAAACGATATGTGCTATGCTTAACCGTGAGGGTGGCGATATTTTATTAGGTGTAGACGATAATGGAAATATTACAGGGATTGACCCGGCTAATATGAACTTGATTAAAACCGACCTCGTAAATCTTTCCAACAATCCCCAAAAGCTTGATCCGCCTTTTATACTATTTCCAATAATTTATAAAATTAGTGGCAAGTATCTGATGCATATACAAGTGCCGGTAAGCTCACAAGTACATAAATCGGGTAATCATGTTTTTGATCGTAGCAATGATGGTGACTTTAGAATTACCCAGCCCAACCGTATTGCAGAAATATACAATCGAAAAAAGACACATTATACAGAAGGTATAATTTACCCGTTTCTTCAGTTAACAGATATGGATACTGACCTGTTCCAAAAGGCCCGCACACTTGTCAGGAATAACAATTCGAATCACCCGTGGCTTAATTTAGATAACCATCAATTGCTTCAAACAGCAGGACTATGGCGTAAAGATTTACAAACAGGACAGGAAGGCTATACACTTGCAGCAGCTTTGCTATTTGGAAAAGAAGAAACAATTATTAATGTCCTACCTCATTATAAAACAGATGCATTGGTGAGGATTAATAACATTGACCGGTATGACGACCGTGATTATATTCAGTGTAATTTGATTAATGCCTACGAACGTTTGATGGACTTTGTTAGTCATCATTTGCCTGATAAATTCTACCTTGAGGGTGATCAAAGGATAAGCTTACGGACGAAAATATTTCGTGAAATTATCGCCAATCTTTTGGTACATCGGGAGTTTACAAATGCTTTTCCGGCAAGTTTGACTATTTTTGCAGATCGGGTTGAAACAGTTAATGCCAATGTCCCTAATGGCGTAGGGCCAATTTCGCCGGATAAATTTGCTCCTTTTCCTAAAAATCCAGCTATTGCAAAATTCTTTATTCAACTTGGACGTGTTGAAGAATTAGGTTCCGGGATTTTAAATGTAAATAAATATCTTTCAGCTTATTCTTCAGGGAACAAACCACAATTTATTGAAGCAGATATATTTGAAACCATTATTCCGCTAAGCAATGACTTAATGAAGGGAGGCTCAAATGACACAGTAAATGACACAGTAAATGACACAGTAAACCAATTACTGGGAGATCAATTCAGTATTTCTGCTAAAGAGCGTTTTGCTAAAATAGTAAGAATTATTATTAGCAATCCTGGCTTGCGGTCTAATGTGATAGCAAAAGAGCTAAATATCAACGAAGGTAACATCAGGAGAGATATAAGAAAACTGCAAGAATTATCCTTTATAGATTTTAAAGGTACACCTAAAACAGGTGGATACTTTATTACGGAATACTTCCTTGGAAGATTTAAGAAGTAATATCATGCCTTATGATCAATCTGGGAAATCGGCTAAACTTATATAAACCCCTATATAAAGGCAGGGAAGATATATTTGCAATAGGATAAAAAAGGTATTAAGAGCAGCTATATGCCTGCTTACAATTTTGATCCGCATTGATATAGGCTACATCAAGTGAAAGGAACCCAAATGTAAAAAGGTAAAACCTGTTGAGTTTATTGAGAATTCATCAGTTCTTACATCTAAATGATGGGTTTATTATTTAAAAAAAACTTAATTATATATAATGATATTCCTTTTTTAAATTGTCAGGTGTTATTTCGAGACAAAAAAAGTTTGTATCATCATCTATGGGGAAAACAATAATAGCAAAATCAGACTTGCTTCGTTTTGCCATAAGAATTACATAATCAAACGATTCCTGTTTTAATGCACGTGGCTGTAGGTCTTTTATTTTTTTTGTCGAAATATATTTATCTGCGTGCTTTTTAGATAAGAACAAAAAGATAAGATTTTTATTCCCGTGTTCCACTATTTCGTAGTTTCCTGTTAAATTATTGTATTCGTCAGTTTCCATTAAAATATAGAAAGGCTCCCCACGCTGTTTTGAATCAGGCAGAAACACCCTCGCCAGTCTAAGACCTATTAATTGCATTAAATTTGGCAGATCACTTATTAACAATGCTAAAATACCTTTTTCTTCTGCAAAATTTTTAGCTCCCTCCTGAAAACCCGAAGCCGAAACAATGACACCCACAATATTATTTAAGTCTCTAAGCTTAGATTCAAATTCCTGTACCCGACCTTTGTTTATCGGAATATTTGTGTTTTTACATTCTATTGCTACTCTATGATTAACTCCTCCTTTTTGAAATTCGTAATAAATGTCAAATTCATGGGTATAATTATTCTTCCTGATCTTTGCATTTTTTGTGACGATTATTTCATCAGATGGAGAAGCATTAAGATTAAGCAATAAATCATACACATGATGTACGTAATCTTCAAAATCGCGCCCCTTGTTACTTGAGTCTATCATTTAAATTAATTCTTATAAAGGTCCATTTGACGACCATATCCGTAATACTCTTTTCACGATTCAAACTATATCTATCCAACGTTTTCCTACAGCAGCAAATATATTTTAAGCATTAATAACACTCAATTATTTATTTGGATTTTTATTTTTTATCATATCATCCAAAACCTCTAAAATATAAATGTTCTAATAGATTTTCATCGCCTCCACAGAAAGACTTACCGTAAGTACAACATATGTTTGACTTACGATTTTATGTGAGGCCGAAATGTATATCTCCCGAAAGATGCTTTAGCGGCTATGTTCATCTCACTAACATCACGGGTTGTTGGTGACAACATCAACAAAGGCGGCATATGAATAAACGTTAGCCATTGTGCTGCTATGAGACTTTAGTGCTATATTCGGATAGAAAAATAAAATGTTTGACAACGATCTCGAATATAAAATAATCAAGGCACATCCTTCAATTTCGCACTTTGTTGAAAGATTCTGGATGCTTGCCAATCATTCGGATAACGATAAAGAAATTGTTGTTATCCCGGATGGCAGAATAGATATTCTTTTCTCTTGTTCAGCAACAGAGCCTTTCCACATTACCCTGATGGGGCTGGAAAGTGAACCTACCCAAACTACTTTTCCCAAAAAAACTTTATTTTTTGCCGTCAATCTTAAATTGCTGGCTATTGAATACTTGCTTAGCACCAGCATTTCAAATTTAGTAGATCAAGCCCAACAGTTACCGCCTGACTTTTGGGGAATTACACAAGATGACCTGGATGATTTTGAGAAATTTTGTGAAAAGGTTTCCAGCAAAATAAAAACACTTTTACCGCAGGAAACTGATAACCGGAAACAAAAACTTTTTGAATTAATATATGAATCAAACGGCTCCCTCACCGTTAAGGCATTATCCGAAAAAGTATATTGGACCAGCCGGCAGATCAATCGTTACTTTAATCAGCAATTTGGACTTTCATTAAAAGCTTATTGTAATATTTTAAGATTCAGGGCCTCGTTTCAACATATTAAAGAAGGTAAGCTTTTTCCCGAACAAAACTTTACAGACCAGGCCCATTTTATAAAAGAAGTAAAAAAGCTTTCGGGTGTAACGCCAAAAGAATTATTCAAAAATAAAAACGACCGATTTATACAATTATCCTCGTTGCCCCCAAAGTAGCTTTGCATCATAATTAAAATTTGTAATTATGATGATCCAAAATAAAAAAATAGCCATTGTTGGCGGCGGACCTGGCGGCTTGACACTTGCAAGGCTTTTACAGCTCAAAGGTACAGATGTAAAAGTGTATGAAAGAGACCTCAATAAAGATGTAAGAGTACAGGGCGGCGCTCTTGACCTTCATGCCGAATCAGGTTTAGCGGCATTAAAAAAAGCTGGTTTGATGGACGCATTTAAGGCCAATTACAGGCCAGGAGCAGATAAGATCCGGATAGCAGATAACCAGGCAAAAATTTATTTAGACCAGCACACAGAAGAATCCACTGAAATATTGGGCGACAAAAATCACAGGCCTGAAATTGACCGGGGACCTTTGAGAGAAATCTTATTGAGCTCATTAAAGCCGGATACGGTTGTTTGGGATAGCCGTATTGTATCTATTGAACCTATCCGGGACGCCTGGAAATTAGTTTTCGAAAATGGTAGTACCACCTTGGCCGATCTGGTAATAGGGGCAGATGGTGCAAACAGTAAGATCAGGCCATTTGTTACTGATATAAAACCTTTTTGGACAGGTATAACAATGGTGGAAGGTTCAATAAAAGATGCGGAAAAAACAGCGCCCATTATTCATAAGCTGTTGAAAGGAGGTAAGATCTTTGCTTTCGGGAATGAAAAAACGTTAATAGTAAGCTCAAAAGGCGATGGCAGCTTTGGCTTTGCCACAGCTTGTAAAACAAGTGAATTTTGGTATAAAGAGAGTGGAATTGACTTTACAGATAATACGCAGGTATTAGCCTGGTTTAAAAAAGAATTTTCAGAATGGGGCAGAATTTGGTGGGAATTGTTTAGCAATGAAAAAACACTTTTCATTCCGAGGCCGCAATACTGTATGCCATTAGATCAAAAATGGGAGGCCAAATCAAACATAACGCTTATAGGCGATGCAGCCCACTGGATGCCACCGTTTGCCGGCGAGGGTGTAAACATGGCAATGTTAGACGCGCTGGAATTAAGCGAAAGTCTTACAGATCCGGCATTTAATAACACACAAACCGTTATCGCAAACTATGAAAAACAGATGTTTGCAAGATTTGCTAAAATAGGACAAGCAACATTATTTAACACCGAATGGATGCACAAGCCTAAAGCACTTGAAAATATGCTGACCATGTTTAGTAAGAATATCCTAAAACAGGGTAGGTTTATTGGTACGATGTGGGCAAGTGTTACTTTAATTCCATTAATCCGTAAAGCAGTGGGGCTTTCTCCAGGGCAGAAAGTATTGACATAAACAGACAAAACTTGGGGAATAAAAAGTTGTTTGGTAATTTTGATTAGCGCATTTAAAATGTTATCCCGTTATTAATTAATAGTTGCGATGCCGCTTAGCTTGATGTTATGAAAACACTGGATTACATAAATTGGCGCTCAAAATTGCAAACAGGGATAATGCAACAAACTAATCGAAGCCATGAAAAATTCCGATATCACCGATCTGCAATTTCTTCAAGCTGTTGAAGCGATAGACTCCGGCAGTATTAATGAGCTCGAAAGCCTGATTTACAAACATCCCAGGTTGGTAAAGGAAAGATTGCGCACAACAGAGGCTGGTTATTTTAAAGATCCTTACCTGCTTTGGTTTGTTGCTGATAATCCCATCCGCAATGATAAACTCCCCCCTAACATTGTAGCGGTAACCCGTTTGCTTGTACAGGCGATAAAACACGGGGCACCCGACACTTACCATAGCCAAATTGACTATACTTTGGGCTTAGTAGCTAGCAGACGGATTCCGCGCGAATGTGGCGTGCAAATAGCCATGATGGATTTGCTGATAGATGCAGGGGCAACTCCCGGCGACGGTATAGGAGCGTTAGCACACGGCAATATCGAAGCGGCTCAACATTTAATTAACCGTGGCGGTAAACTAACCCTGCCTGCGGCAGTTTGTTTGGAACGCATTGACGATATTCACCGTTTAGGTGCCGGAGCAAGTGCCGGTGAAAAATTAACCGCGCTAACAGCGGCAGCATTCTACGGCAAGGCGGATATGATAAAACTTTTATTGAAAATGGGTGCTAACCCTAACGGCTATCCTGAAAGCAATAGTGGCTTCCATAGCCATGCTACGCCATTACACCAGGCCGTTTCTTCGGGCTCTCTGGTTGCCGTAAAACTATTGGTTGAAGCGGGCGCAAAACTTAATGTTCCTGACAAAATTTATGACGGATCACCATTAGGATGGGCAAAACACATGCAAGCTGATGACTATAATAATGAAGCTGCCAGAATGAATTTTGCCGAAATAGAAGCGTATTTAAAGAAAATAAAGTAATAGAAGATAGTACAAAGGCGTTTATAAACACTCCCGGGCATATTTTTTATGCGCGGCCGCCAGCCGCGCATAAAATTTTTTGCATAAATCCTGTTAAAACTTATACGCCAATGTTGTTAACAACTGGCGCGGGGCAATTGGCGTAATGCTGTAATTATCATGGATCAGATAATTCAATGTATTGGTAACATTAGTTACACTTGCCAGCAGCGAGAGCTTTTTATAAGTATATCCGGCTGAAAGGTCGAGTGTGGTAAAGCCACCAACAGGGACCAATCGGCTGTAGGCTTGGGCTTGCCCAACCGTATTGTTGTAGCCTGCCATCCTCCTGCCTGTATAAAATGCCGTTGCTCCAACTTTAAACCCTTTTAAGGTTGGGTTGCTAAATGTATAGAACAGGGTTGCATTAGCCGTACTTACCGGGCTGATAACTAATCGCTCGCCCAATATAGGCGATCCTTTTAAACCCGATACTTTTGTATAGCGTGCATTGTTGTAAGAATAGCCGGTAATAAAGTAAAAATTCTTTGAAATATGTCCCGTTACATCAACATCAAAACCATCGCTGGTAGTTTCTCCGTTAAGTTGCTTAAGAGTGTTATCACTGTTAACGGTGCCATCGGCTTTAAAAGGCGCCACCACAGCAAGGTTGCTGTTAATAATACGGTATACGCTCAAATTAGCAATGATCTTGCCGTCAAACAATTCATTTTTTAAACCAGCTTCATACTGGTTCACCAACGACGGCTTAAGACCCTGCCCTGTGTTTACATCAGTGCCGCTATTAACCATAAAGTTATTGCTATAGCTTATATATACTGAGCTTGTACTAATTGGTTGGTATATGAACGCTACTTTTGGTGAAAATGCACGATCATACCGGGTTATGGCCGTTCCGTTGCCTGAAGTTTGTTTTAGCAGGTATTGAATATCGGTTTGGTAGGTTTGCTGCCACGACCACCGGATTCCTGCCAGTACTTTAATTTTATCTGTAAGGCTTACCAGGTCCTGTACATAGGTACCCAAACGATATACAGGGGCCGTTGTTCGCGCTGTATCTGTAGCGTTTGGAATATCTGTACGCTGGGTATATTTATTCAGGTCGATAGTGTTTATCTTATCATAAACATAAGTGCTGATATTTTTGCCGGCAACACTGTAACCATTGGTAACGTTTACAACTTTGGTAACATCAGCTCCAACTAATATTTGATGGCTTATTGAGCCGGTTTTAAATTTACCGGTTAAGTTTACCTGGCCGGTGTAGTCATTTTCAATAGTTTTTGCGCGGGCTAGTCCCCTGTTCCATTCGCCTGTTGCGCTTACCGTATTGGGCAAGCTGGCCTGGTACGAGTCAATGTCGGTTCCCTGTCCTGATATAATAGCATTTAAGTGCCAGTTATCATTAAACTGGTGGTTTAAAGTTGCCATACCAGAAAACTGATCCATATGGCTATATGCCCACGAAGTGTTGATGTATTGCGAGCGTGGCACCATTGTAGGAATTGCCTGGCCGTTATTTAAAGATCCTATACCAAAGTCTGGTGTCAGGCTTTCTTTTAAATAATCGCCCTCAATCAGTAAGGTTGTTTTTTTTCCGAGGTTAAATAATAAAGAGGGATTTACATATTTCCGCTCCGTGTAAACGTGGTTGCGGTAGCTGCCGTCGTTTTCATAAACCCCAATCAATCTAAAGGCCACATTTTGACTAACAGGCCCGTAAACATCAACACTGGGCTTAAACATATTATAACTTCCGTAGCGCATGGAAACCTCGCCGCCACTCTCAAATTGCGGCTTTTTAGTAACCATATTAATAATAAGGCCGCCAGATACGTTACCATAAAGCAGTGCCGCACTTCCTTTCAATACCTCTACAGATTCAAGCGTACTTGCTTCCGGGAAACCCGCTGTATTGGTTAATACACCATCCTTAAAAATACTGCTTGATGCGCCGGTTATACCAATGCTGTATCCACGGGCAGAAAACGTTTCTCCTACGCCGCCTCGTGTTTGTGTTAATGAGACACCACTTACATTTTTAATTGCATCACCCAAACGGTTAATCTGCTGGTCTTCAATAACCCGGCTGCTTACCGTTCCGGTACTTTGAGGAAGATCAAGGGCACGAATATTCGCTTTATCCAATGATACAGGCTTAGGCGTTCTATTTGCACTAATAACTACCTCATTTAATTTCGACGAGTTTTCGGTTAATGTAAAATTTACTGTAACCGTTTTTGATGCCAGCACGGTAACCGGTTTTTCCTGGCTTTGTGTTCCAACAAATGAAACTACCAAAGTGTAGCTACCGGGTTTAATATTACTGATAGTAAAGCTACCATCGTCCCTGGTACTGGTCGTTCTGTTTAGCTCCTTTACAGATACGGTTACAAATGCCGCAGCCTGGCCATCAGATGTTTTAACTATCCCTGAAATTTTGCCGGTTGCAAGGTCGTCGTCTGCTTTAACGATGTTGCAAACCAACATCAGCATCAAAAAAAAGAAGGTAGTAGATAAGTAATATATTGTTTTCACGCTTTATTTAGATTAAGTCTAATTAAGCGCAAAGATATAATCACAATTCGAATTATAAAATATTATTTATAATTAGTTTAAATAAGCATTGTGAATATTAACGCACCCGCTTCAAAAGATGCTTAATATTCTATTAACTAATCTTATAAAGAACGATTGAAGGCTTTTTATTCACTATTTAATTATTACTGTTTTTATAGACTGCAACCCCATTGTTTAAATACTTTAAATAATTCTGCGGGTCAAAATCAGCGCCCTGCGGCGGCACCAGGGGCAACTGCGTCCCCGGGTCAAGCAATACATAAAAAGGCTGCGAATTTGCCTGAAACCTGCTGGTTTGCAAATAGCTCCATTTATTGCCTATTGTTTTAATATTTCTACCTTCGGGTGTTGTGGTTTGTTCATTGGCGGCAAGGGTTGTCTTGTCGTCTACATATAACTGGATCAGCACATAATCTCCGGTAATGGTTTGGTAAACTTGCTTATCTGTCCAAACGTTAGCCTCCATCTTCCGGCAGTTTACGCAGGCGTGTCCGGTAAAATCTATCATAACGGGCTTATGTACTTTTTTTGCGAAGGCAAGGCCCTCGTCGTAATCGAAAAATGGATTGAAGCCTTTGGGCTTGTCGAACAAAGCGGCATATTTATGAGGCTGATCATCCGCCTGGATGCTGCTACCTGTATTATTGTTCCCGCCGGGCGAATAAAGGTCGAAATCCTGCGTGGCCTGCGGAGGGAGGAATGCCGAGATTGATTTTAGCGGGGCTCCCCACAAACCCGGCACCATATACATGGTAAACGATAATACAATGATAGCCAGGAATAACCTCGGTACCGAAATATAAGGCAGCGGACTATCATGCGAGAATGTTAATTTACCCAATAGGTAAAAACCCATTAAAGCAAATATCACTATCCAAAGCACCAGGAATATTTCTCGGTCAAACCAATGCCAGTGATAAGCAAGGTCCACATTGGAAAGGAACTTTAACGCCAGTGCAAGTTCAAGAAAACCTAAAGTTACCTTAACGCTATTAAGCCAACCACCTGATTGCGGCAGCGATTTAAGCAAACTTGGAAACAAGGCAAAAATCACAAACGGAATTGCAAGCGCAAGCGCAAAGCCGAGCATGCCGATTGCTGGCCCCAGCAGCGCGCCGCTTGTAGCAGCCTGCACCAACAAGGTACCTATTATGGGGCCGGTGCAGCTAAAAGAAACCAGTGCTAGCGTAGCTGCCATAAAGAATAATCCGGCAAGGCCGCCCTTATCTGAGTTTTGATCCATTTTGTTTACCCATGAATTGGGTAAGGTGATCTCAAATGCGCCTAAAAATGAGGCTGCAAAAGCTACGATCAGCAAAAAGAAACCAAAGTTAAAGATGCCGTTGGTTGAGAGGCTGTTTAACGCATCTGCCCCGAAAATTATGGTAACCAGCAGCCCCATCACCACATAAATAGCTATAATGCTGATGCCATAAATGATGGCTTTTGCTACAGCGCTGCCCTTTTTATCGCCTGATTTTGTAAAATAGCTCACCGTTAACGGAAGCATCGGAAAAATACAGGGCATTAACAGTGCTGCAAAACCTCCTGCAATCCCGTCCAGGAAAATGGCCCATAACGATTTATTTTCCTGTTTTTTAGCTACAGCTTTTGCCTGCTTCACCGTAACGGGCTTTTCAACTTTTGGCCTGGCAGTATCTGGCGCCGAAGGACTAAACTGCACCCCTGCCGAGGATACGGAATCCTGCGCTTTAACATGGTTAAAAGCAAACAACATTCCAAAAGCCAGGAACATTAGTAGCAACCATTTATGTTTGTTAAGTATCATAGTTTATTATAAATTTTAATTTGGAGCCTTCATTATTTTAACCTGTTCTACAATTCCTGTGGCCAAAAGCTGATCCTTTAGTAGTTGTACCTGTTCAAAATCATTTGTACGGAATGACAATAAAAAGATGCTGGAATTACCGGAAGATGCACGGTTCACGATATTATAAGGCAGAAAATTAAATTCGTCGTCATAACTGCACGTACTTGAAAGCCATTTTACCGGCGCTACTAAAATTTCAAGCTTATAAAGGCAAGTTGCAGTATCCCTGGCAAGCGGTTTTTCTGCCGGCGTACCTTCATGTTTTACCGCACATGAAAACAGCATAAAACTATACACAAGGCAAAGGCATAGCCCGGGGTAACCCCAAATCCGCATCTTTTTCATTTAAAAAATTGATTTATTTTACCTGTACACTAAACTCAAGGTTATCAGGAGGCAGGCATTGATGATCGTTACAGGTCATGTACTCCAGCGTGCCTTTTACGGTAGCCTGCCCTGTTTTTAGTTTTATTTTTTGCTGAAAAACAACCTCGTGCTCAAAAAAGCTCACATCCATACTAAACACCTTTTCATTCCTGGTTATGGGAGTTGGTTCCACAGTTTTGCCTATAAGCGTATATGATGCCGAGGGCGGGAAAGCTATGGTGGTTTTTACAGGACCGCCATCTTTTACAAATTGAGAATACAGGTGCCAGCCATCATCAATAGTGGCCTTAATAAAAACCACGGCTTCGTTATTACTGGTTTTTTTTGCGCCATAGCTCCAGTGTACCGGCGTAAGGATCTGTGCTTTTGCGGCTACGGCAAACAGTAATAGTATTACTGCGGATGTGATGAATTTTTTCATTTGTTTAGTTTTTTTATTTGATGATATTTTATTGAACTACCGGTTGCGGTAAACGGCCTATAGGGTGATAACCCGTAAACTCCGTATCGGTAGAAACATAGCCTTCTTTTACCGGCTCTTCCTTTACCAGGTCAGTGCTCAGGTATTTTTTATTACTGTCGCACAGCAGTGTTACTACCACCGCATCTGCTCCCAGCTTTTCTTTTAGTTTAATGGCACCGATAACATTTGCGCCTGATGAGATGCCTACTGCCAACCCCAATTGCTTTGATAGCTTTTGCGCCATAATAATGGCATCGCCATCATTGGCCTGCACCACTTCATCAAGCTCACCCAGGTTTACTATGGCAGGTATAAACTCGTCTGAGATTCCCTGGATTCGGTGGCTGCCTACCTTATAACCTGTAGTAAGCGTCGGGCTTTCGGCCGGCTCAAGCGGGTGGATCTTTATACCCGGAGCCATACTTTTAAGGTATTTGCCGGTACCCATAACCGTACCGCCTGTGCCTACACCCGCTACAAACGCATCCGGAGTTTTACCTATGCTTTTTAGTTGCTGCCAAATTTCGGGACCGGTAGTACGTTCATGTGCTTCAGCATTATACTGGTTTTCAAACTGCCGGGGCAAAAAATATTTGTCCGCGCTTTTCTGCAGGTATTCCGCCAATGCTATGCTGCCCTTAAACCCGCCATCCGCTTTGCTTACCGGGTGCACTTTAGCGCCCAGGCTCCTGATGATATCAAACCGTTCCTTACTCAGCCATTCAGGCATCATGATCATTACTTCATGCCCCAGCGCTTTTCCAATGGCAGCAAAAGAAATACCCGTATTACCCGAGGTTGCTTCCACTATTACATCAGCCGGTTTTATCGTATTGTTTTTATAAGCCTGGTACATTATATAAAGCGCCATACGATCCTTTACACTGCCGGTAAGATTGTAATGTTCGCATTTAACATAAATATTTCCGGCTATTCCTTTATACTCATATTGTAATTCAAGCATTGGGGTATTGCCCACCAGGTACCACAAATGCCTGAATTTTTTTTCGAGCGTGGCCGATAGATCTGTTGAAATTGTATCCACTTCTGTTTCCATTTTTAAAGCTTTAATTTCAATAAAATTGCGTATTACCAATTTTAAACACAATACTTTTAAATAATTCCGTAAATTTTATGCTATATTTATATTTTATTATAATATTTTACAGTTTTAAATATCCACACGCTTTTAAACAGGATTATTTTCAGTTCAATTTTACCAGGAACAATATGAGCACATCAGAATTAGACCTCACAGATATTGAAATACTAAAGCTTCTGCAAAAGGATGCATCTTTAACAAATAAGGAGATCTCCTATAAGCTGCACAAATCAATAGCTACCATACATGAAAGAATAAGGCGTTTAAAAGAACAAGGCTATATTCTGCGGACGGTTGCTATCCTCGACAAAAAGAAGATCAATAAAACCCTGATCGCTTTTAGCCAGGTACTTTTAAATGACCATACCGCTGATACCTTAAGTACCTTTGAACGCGAAATACTTAAATTCCCCGAGGTTATGGAATGCTTCCAAATGACCGGCACTTTTGATTTCATCCTCCGGGTAGCTACCCGTGATATGGAGGAATACCATCATTTTTACCGAAAGCTGGGCACATTACCCCGCATCACCTCCGTGCAAAGCTTTTTTGTACTGTCAGAAACTAAAAGCGATACCGCTTATCCTTTGTAATAATTAAAAAAGAAACTGCCGCAGCTATGCAGCAGTTTCAACATTAAATTATTTATTAAATAACTCCTTCAATTTATTGTTCAGGTCTTCGCCGCGCAGGTTTTTGCCAACTATCTTTCCGTCGGGGCCTATCAGGAAATTCTGGGGGATAGCCTGTACCGAGTATAGTTGCGCAACCTCGTTTTTCCACGACTTCAGGTCTGATACCTGCGTCCAGGTTAAATGATCGTCATGAATGGCCTTTAACCATTTGTCTTTTGCACCAGGCTGATCAAGCGATACGCCGAGTATGGTGAACCCTTTTGCTTTATAGGTATTAAATGCAACAACCACATTGGGGTTTTCGGCCCGGCAAGGCCCGCACCAGCTGGCCCAAAAATCAACCAAAACATATTTGCCCTTAAAATCATGCAATGATATAGCCGTACCTGCGGTATCCGCCTGCGTAAAGTCGGGAGCAACAGCGCCAACTGCAGTTTTTTTCATTTTTTCAAGATCTGTAGCATAATCAACGCCCATTTTGCTTGAGCGCACACTTGCCGAAAGTGAATTGTAAACAGGCTCAACCTCAGTAACATCAGGCACTGAACCGGCATAGTTTTTTAACGCAAACATGCTCATTAACGAGTTTGGGTTGGCTTTTATAAATGCCAGGTAAACAGCTTTTTGCTCTTTTTCAATAGCATCGCTTCTTTTTTCAATATCGTCGCTAAACTCTTTTGTTTTTCTTTTTTCGGGTGATGCTGCCTGGTAATCCTTATTCAAGGCTTTCATTTTTTCATTAGTCGGCTCCAATGCAATCTTCAATTTGGCATTATCTGCATTTATAGAGCCGCCTGCAATTTTAGCGTTGTTTATAGAATCTGGGCTAACTACTGAGATGTTCCCGGCTTCCAAATAAAGGTCAATATACCCTACATCATTTGAACGGATCCCGGTGCCTTTTTTATTCACTATTAAGTAAGCGCTTTTAGGCTCGCTTAAAGGGCCGCTAAAGGTAAAAATACCATCGTTTATAGTGGTTGAATCTGTTTGCCTGCCAGCCTCATTGCTATACATTAAGTAAGCTTTTGCCGGTGCCGATAACTGGCCTATCTTACCACTTAAGGTGTAAGTGGCGCTTTGTGCCAGTAATGCCGAGGGCGTTATAATAGCTATAGCTATCCCTAAAAAAAGTTTAATGTTTTTCATTTTTTGTGTTTAATTAATGTTTTATAACTCATAAATTTCAGCATAACCGATATTAACAACAATCATCCCGGTGAAATCCATAAATTTTCTGATATTCAATGGGTTTCGTCATCTATTTTACAGTTTTACCAGCTCTGCTTTGTTATTCCTATATGTTTTTCCGGCGGCACTAATCAGTTTTTAAATATTGACGCTACCTTTTGATCCCGCTGATCTTCTTCGTTATAAGCGAACCTGCCGATGATCTTGCCATCAGGGTCGATGAGAATGGTGGTTGGGTATTCAGTAATCGCGAATTGTTTTTGCGATACATTGTTGGTTTTGTCGTCAACCACCTGCAACCAGGGTAATTCACTTTTAACAATATCTTTTGTCCATGCATCGGTGTTTGATTCTGTTGCAATGCCTAATATCTCGAAGCCTTTATCGTGGTATTTGCTATACAATTCTTTAAGGCGGGGGAAAGCTATGTGACATGGGCCGCACCAACTTCCCCAAAAGTCTATCAGTACATATTTACCTTTGAGTGAACTGAATTTCATTGGGTTGTTTTTGGGATCGTTAAGCGTAAAATCATTAACTGTACTTCCTATGGCTGATTGCTTACGGCCGGATATATTATCCTCGATACTTTGGGCGAAGAACCCTTTTTTGAATTTAGGCAATAGCGAACCATATAACTGTTCCAATTCAGCAAGCGTAAGGTCGCGGCAGATATTATCCAGCAGCATAACTGAAGCAAAGGACGATGGATTTTTCCTGATGATACTTTCAGCTATCATGTTATCTTCTTTTTTGTTATCAGCCATGAATGCGTAATAGTCCTTTATAAGTGATTTATACTTTTGAGTTGATGTATCCACCTTATCACTATCTACATAGGCTTTGCCATATTTTGTATATAACTTATCCATCATGGCTGTTTGCAAGGGCTTTGATTTTGCATTAAAGCTGTCATAAACATCCTGCGCGGCCGAGCCGGTTATTTTTGAATTGGTAAAATTGTCCATATCGGCAGCCAGGTGAATAACCGAAGGATGATCGACCAGGATACCAAAAGGGGAATAGCCATGTTTGGTCCTTATCTCGAAACTGCTATAAAACATATAGCGCGTAGGTTCCTTAAATGGCCTGGTGAATGAAAATTTACCGTTGGCTATTATGGTACTATCATGCTTTTCCTTAAGCACATTGTTGTAGATGTGAACGTATTCACCATTGTATTTGGCACTGCTGCTCTGCTCTTTGTATTACAGCACACTTTTGCCCAAACAGCCAATGTAAGCAAGTCATTCACAATTAAAGGCACATTAACAGGTGCCCATGCCGATTCAGTAACGCTTTATTATGAAGGCGATGGCGGAAAATATGCGCATGAAACAAACCCGGTTGCGAACAATCAATTTACACTTACAGGTAATGTGCCTCACCCGGTTAGCGCGCGCATTATTTTTAAAAAGACAGGGGAGGTTATACCACGTAACAAACAGGAAGACAGGATGCGCGAGTTTTATATTGAGCCAACTGCCATAACAATTACCGGCGACCCGGTAGATGTGAAAACCTTAACCATAACAGGCTCAAAAACCCAAATGGAGTACGAAGACCTGAACAGTAAGATTGCACCCATCCGCGAGGAAATGAAGCCTATTGAAGTG
>Ga0206981_10139_pt1 | contig 22250 bp, 19 predicted proteins | sample Alteio_BWMinCont_17_FD_153312 | JGI IMG/M metagenome (GOLD analysis project Ga0206981, IMG submission 153312) | Enriched cells from forest soil in Barre Woods Harvard Forest LTER site, Petersham, Massachusetts, United States -... | ecosystem: Environmental > Terrestrial > Soil > Temperate forest >... | reverse complement strand
TTGCGTTCATAAAGATCTTTTTCATTGGCTGTATAGCCCTGGTTACGGGCGTCAGCCAGCCAGGGGCCTAATAAAAAATCCTTCCGGGTTGCCAGCAGCGCGTCCATATCACTAATAAGCCGCAGGTATTCCCCGCTATATTTTTTAAACCCGGCGATGTTTTTTTTTGGCGATAATCATTTACCCACCTGCTTTGCAATGGCAAAGCATAATTAGCCAGCACCTGCCGGGTTACATCTACAAGATCATACCTAAAGCCATCACTGTTGCCGCAAGCGGAAACAGCCTTTATCATCGCATCCCAGGCTGGTAAAAGCTCTTTGGGTTTATAGTTAAAGGTGGTACGTGTCCATACGGTAATGGAGTCAAGCGTTGGGCGACCGGTAATGATGGACTCCGAACCATCCCTTATGATATGCCCGCCGCTATAAACGGTATTGCGCAACACTTTCCAGGCTTGTTCGGTATATTTATTACTGTGGCCATAACGGTTCAGCTGGTATTGTTTTATCCATTCATCCGGGTTAATGGGCTTATCACGCCAGGTATTAGCGGTCATAAGCTCGTATAGCACCGGGTTTTGTTCAATGGCTTCCATGGTAAGGCCTATGCCTTCCAACTGCTTTGATTTAGGATCTTTAAGCGCTGTGGCCGGACCAGCGGCCACTTCGTTCATCCGGCCAAAAAGCACAATATTGCCGCCAAAGTTGTGCAGCATATTCCAGATCCATGGTTTGCCGTAAAAAGCATCGGTACGTTTCCAAACCGGCTCAATTTCTGCTGCCAAGTCAAGGATGATCATATGCTCGTTGGGTACGGCATCCAGCAGGGCTTTAATCTGCGGGGCATTCCAAAATTTTCGGTCGCTGTAAAAAAGCCAGCCCTGCATTACCCATGTTGCTTTTGGGTCCGCATTGCTCATGGCCTGGTACACCCGGGAGCTTAAGGCAGAAAGATAGGTAGTGTCGTTGGTCGGCGGTTCGTTTTCGTTAAAAGTATCGGCAGAGTATAAATGATCCGTTCCGTATAGCCTGGTTTGTGTTTCAATAAACTTGCGGCCAATTTCGGCAAAAAGCGGGTCTTCGGTATCCAATATATAAGTATCGGCAAAGCCGTTTTTCCAATTAGTTGTTTTAAGTTTCGATGCCGGGAAATGTTTTTGAAATGATGGCGGCACATGCCCGGTGAATGATTGTAAAATGGGTTTCATGCCCAGGTCACGCTCCCGCTGCAGAATCTGTTGCTGTAAATCCCGGTGGCTTTGCATCCAGCTTAGCGGCAGCGGGCCGCCCCAGCCGTCAAGGTTGCCCATCCAGAACCAGGAAAAATATGCAGGGCCGCAGAAAAACTCATTCAAATCGGCATCAGAAAAGCCCATGCTTTTATAAACCTCATACCAGGTATATTCCTGTCCGGTAAGCGCCAGCGGCATATTGATGCCATGCAAAGCCATCCAGTCAATCTCTTTTTGCCACCTGGCCCAGTCCCACCAGCTCATGCTGTAATTAAAGGTGCAATAGTTAAGATAATAGCGGTATTGATAAGGCGTTTTTTTATGCACCCTGGTTTTAGCAACAGGTAATTTTGCAGGTAAATTCAAATTAACGCCATTCCAGGTTACCTGGCAGTGTGCATAATTGGTAAGATACTCATATAAGGCAGATGCTACTGCAACCCCGTTTGTTCCCCTTAGTATGATCTTGCCGTTACGGCTTTCAATTTCAAAAGCGTCTTTACCGGCACCAGGCAGCTGTTCAACCACAAATGAGGAAGCCCGCTGCGGAATCACCCTTTTTATAAGGGCATTGGATGCAGGGATATTAACCTGTGCAGTTACGGTGGCATTGCTTACAACAACAGTAAGCAAAAAAATGACAATGAATTTTAAGCAACAACTTAGGTTATCTTTCTTCATAAACAGATGTATCGTTAGGGCCGGATACTAAGTTATTAAATATCGGTAAAGAATAAATAGAATATGGGCCGGAGCCCACATTCTACCTTTAAATCAAACAATTAATCAGGCACTATTTATTAATAGCCAGGATTTTGCACCAGTTTGCTATTTAACTGCAGCTCAGGCGTAGGGATAGGGAAAATCCGCTTGTTCGGATCGGCATCTGTTTTTATGCCCCACGCATTTTCATACATTCCGTACCTTATCAGGTCATTTCTGCGCCAGCCCTCATCAGCAAATTCTCTTGCACGCTCTTCCAGCAGGGTTGTTAAAGTTACAGATGTAAACGCGGCTGCCTTTGCCCTGGTGCGAACCTGGTTTACTAATAACAGCGGTGTTTGACCGTTAGTAACGGTCGCTCCCCGCAATATGGCTTCGCCTTTTTCAAGTAAGATATCTGCATATCTAAAAAGCGGCACATCATTGCTTTGGTTACGGGATGAGGCAAGGCTGTCCGGGTAAAACTTGTTGTTCCGGTAACCTTCTTCATTGGCAAGCTCATCATTGCCAATATCAAATGTTGAATTGTTTCTCCACACAATATTTGGAGTAAACTCCAGCTGATGTACCACAGTAGCGTTTGGACTTGGTCCGCTGTAACTGGCATCAAGTCCGATATTTGTGGTTGTTATTGTGATCGGGGTGCCGTCATTATAATATTGTTTCCCGGTTAGGTATTGTCCTTTACGGATATCATTCGGATCATTAAAATAGGCATAATACGATGGATAAGTATATACCGGCCCATCAGGTGCATAAGGCATGCTGTATTTTTTCTTTAAAGCCGGGTGTAAGGTCCAGCGGGCATAATACATGTATTGTGCATGAACTGCGTCAAAAGGAATGGCATAAATAAAATCCGTGATCTGTGGGCCGTTATTGGGCTTAAACATCCCTAAGTAATCGGCATCCAAAGCATATTTACTATCCTGGATAATGTTATCGCACATGGTAACACAATCCTGATACCTGGCGGTACCTGTATAATAGGCAGCATTAAGGTACATTTTAGCTAATATGGCATAAGCAAGGTATTTGGTAGGCCTGCCATAGGTAGAAGCGCCCACTGTGGTGCTCAGGTTTGGAATTTGCGCCACTAATTCACTTTCAATAAATGTAAAAACCTTCGCCCTTGGTTGTGTACCCAAATTGGAAATATCGCCAAAAGTGGTAGTTATCGGAACATTTCCGAAATTATCCATCATGAAAAAGTAAGCGAGAGCCCGCATGGTCTTTATTTCGGCAACGGTTTGGGTTTTGGTAGCGCTTTCAGGTACTGAATTAAACAGTGATAAAACCTGGTTGCAGGTACTTATAGTTGTAAATCCCCACTGCCACATGGTTTCGAGCATGCCGTTATCAGCAGTGTAAGTATGAAGGTTCATGGTAGAGTAGGTGCCGCCGTCAAACCAGTTTCCGCCGCGGGCCACTAAAACCTCCATATCTGTGCTAATGTCTTCGGTTAACCACCACTGCCGCCCGGGAGCCAGGCTGCTAAACGCTGTATAAATTGGGCCTGTGGCGGCTACAAATTGTGCCGGAGTGGTTGGAAAATTAGCCGGGGTAAGTGTTGAAACAGGGGTTACATTCAATTTTGTACAGCCTGACAGGTAAACTGCGGCTATGCACAGAGCAGTAAAGCTCAGCAATATATATTGTTTAAAACGATTCATCTTGATTGATTTTAAGGGTTAATTATAGATCTACTTGTACACCTGCAAGGAACGTGCGCGTTTTCGGGTAAAAATTATTACTGTCGACACCGATAAACTGCCCGCTTGCCTGGTTATTAAGCGTTAAATTCAACTCCGGATCAACACCTTTATATTTGGTAATAACAAACAGGTTTGTAGCAGTGGTATACAAGCGCAAGCCATGGATATAGTTACCCTGTATTTTTAGTCTGTATGACAGTGTTGCATTGCTTAACCTTACAAAGGTGCCGCTTTCAAGGTAGCGGGTAGAGTATTTATTCGCATTTACATCAGTAGATGGTTCGCTTAAAGTAATCAACGGAACATTGTGTGTTGAAGCTGATGATGGCGTGTTAAAGTTTGCCAGCGAGGCATCCATTATTTTATTGCCGCCTTGTCCCCTGAAAAAGAAGTTAAAGCTGAACTTTTTATAGTTAAGGGTATTTCCCCAGCCAAATGTATAGGTTGGCTGCGCATTACCAGCATAAGTTTGGTCGGCGCTGGTAGGGTTGGTGGTAGGCTGGCCATTGGCCCCTAAATAGGTAGATACCCCATTAGTCATCCCGATATACTTAAGGGTATAAAACTCGCCAAGCGGATAGCCGGCCTTTATAATTGAAACTTTGATCCCGCTTTGGCCCGGTCCTTCAGGATCGCCTGCAAAAATTTGGGATATATTGTTCCCCAGCGAGGTGATCCTGTTTTTATTAAAAGAGATATTTCCGTAGCTATCCCATGTAAAATCAGTTCCTTTTATAGGAGTACCGGCTAAACTAATTTCAACCCCTTTATTGCTCATGCTGCCTACATTCGCGGTTAAGCTGCTTACCAAATTAGTAACGGTTGAAACCGGGATGGAGTAGATCATATCGGTAGTTCTTTTGTTATACACATCTACCGAACCGCTTAAACGCCCTCCTAGCAATGAGAAATCAACACCTGCATTCAACGTTGCAGTGGTTTCCCATTTTAAATTGGGGTTGGGGTTTTGAGTTGGGCCTATAGCGCCTATCCATTGCCCGTTATAATAAAATGTGCCTGTAGTGCCATATTGGGTTAAAGGTGTATAAGGATCAAAACCAAGTGCGTTACCGGTTTTACCATATCCTACCCTAAGCTTAAGGTCATCAAACAGGGTTTGTGATTTCATAAATGATTCATCACTGATCCGCCATGCGCCTGATACTGCCGGGAAATAACCCCATTGGTTGTTAGTACCAAAGGCATTTGAACCATCCCGGCGTATGGATGCCTGTAAAATATATTTACCCAGGTAGCTATAATTTAAGCGGGAGTAAAATGAAACTAACCGAAGGGTTTCATCCAAAAAATTTCCATAATTGGCAACATAGCCTGCCGGGGCTGTACCTAAAGCGAGGTTGTGATAACTTGTGGCGTCAGACACGAAGTTTTCATTACTTGACTGAAAGCCGTCGCCAGTTTCGGTTTGATCAAATGAATATCCAAACAGCGCTTTAAAGTTATGCGCATTGTTCCAGGTATGCTCATAGCTCAGGTAGTTTTCAAATAGTTTCTTGGTGTCTTCATTTTGTGAGCGGGTGGCTACACCTCCAAGGTTTTGAGCTAATTCTGACGCTGAATTAAGGTATATGTTATTTGTTGTGTTCCTGTCCTGGTAAGCTACGTTTAAGTTATACTGAAACCCAAAAGGCAGTTTTAATTCGGCCTTTGCATTGGCCAATAAAAGATTAACTTTTTGTTTGTAAGTATTGGTTTCAAGCAAGCCCAAAGGGTTATATCCCAATACTAAGGTTGGGTCGTTATAAAAAGTGCCATCGGCATTATAAACGCTGCGGGTGGGAAGCGCCTGGATAGCTGATCGGAACACGTTTGGGTTAGCCCCATTTGCGCTATACAAAGGAATATCATTTACAAAAAGATTTTGGCTGGTTATTGAATTGCTTAAAGAAAAATCCAGTTTCAATTTGTTATTTAAAGCCTTTTGCGATAAGTTGAGCCGACCGATAAACCTGTTTAATCCGCTGGTTTTAACAATACCCTGGTTCTCAAGGTAATTGATGCTTCCGCCAAATACACTCTTATCAGTGCCGCCTCCAAATGATAAATTATGATTCTGAGAAAACCCCTGGTTGCGTTCAATTTCTTTCTCCCAATCTGTAGTACCATTATTATTTGCCGGGGTTAAGCTTTGCCCGTTAGCAGCCAAAAAGGTTTTTAACTGCGCTGCGCTGGCCACCTGGAACTGATTGGCAATTTTTTCAATACCTGCATAAGCATCATAGTTCATTCTTAACTGGCCCGCTTTGGCTTTTTTTGTGGTAACAATAATAACGCCGTTGGTGGCCCTGCTACCATAAATAGCCGATGCCGATGCATCTTTTAAAACATCCATTGAAAGAATATCCGATGGCGCAATAAGGTTAATATCAGCATCAGGAACACCGTCAATAACATAAAATGGTGATGATGCAGCTCCGGCCCGCAATGTTGAGGGGCCCCTGAGCGTAACAGTTGCCTGGCCGTTGGGGTTGCCGTCATTGGTAATGTTAAGGCCAGCAACTTTGCCTTCGAGCAGATCGGCAGGTGTAGCCACTACGCCGGCGTTAAAGTTTTCGGCTTTAACAGTTGTAATGGCGCTTGTCAATTCCCTTTTACTTGCGGTGCCATAGCCTACCACTACTACATCATTTAGTGTTGTTTGACTTTCGTTAAGCCTTACATCAATGTGGCCCGCGTCTCCTACTGTTGCATCAAATGGTTGAAAGCCGATAAAACGGAACAGCAATACACTTCCTTTATCAGCATTGATGGAGAAATTTCCATCAACTGATGTTGAAGTAGATTTGTTAGTGCCCTTTACTTGTACCGTTACGCCTGGCAACGGGTTTCCCTTTGTGTCCTTTACGGTTCCTTTAACAACGCCGGTTTGTGCCGAGGCATTGCTAAAGCAAAAGAACAATAACATGAGTAAGATACCGAACAGATATCTTGTCATAAATAGTTTGAGTCTAATTGTTATCATATTGGTTTGTTTAATTGGTGGCTTTTGTGGGTTAATTTAATTTCAATAAAAGCATCATTAATAAATGTTATATAAACAATTAATCATTGTTTTTAGCATTGATTAATTACAAGCAGAAGATTTATAAAGCATTTTTTAGGTTCAACAACTATCATTTAAAACTCGCTTTTTATGACATTTGAATGATTAATTTCCCTAAAAGTGAAAAATTTAAAACTTGCTTTTATCAAATCAGAATTATTTATTTACGTAAACGTTTACGGAATAATCGTATATTACACACTAATAAACGATTCTAGGAGATGGGAGAAATCAATATAAAAAAGCTTGCCTGTGAACTGAATTTATCAGCGGCAACTGTTTCAAGAGCTCTCCGCGATAGTCACGAGATCAGCAGTGAAACCAAGGCCAGGGTACTTGAAATGGCCAAAAAACTTAACTATGAACCCAATCCATTCGCCAGTAACCTGCGGGGGCAAAAAAGTAAAACAATTGCAGTAATAGTACCTGAAATTGCCAATAACTTTTTTTCACTTGCCATTAACGGTATTGAAGACGTGGCGCGTGAGCGTGACTATCATGTATTGATTTACCAAACGCACGAGAGCAGCGAAATTGAAACTTCTTTTCTTATGCGCCTTTTGAGCGGGCGCGTTGATGGCATTTTAATATCCCTTGCCTGTGAAACTGTTGATAAAGAACACCTTAGAAAGGTGAGCGATAAACTGCCGGTGGTTTTTTTTGATAGGGTACATGATGACATTGAAGGCGTAAAAATCACAACCGACGATTATGAAAGCGCTTATAATGCCGTACAGCACCTTGTTGAAAACGGTTGCAAAAAAATAGGTTACTTATTAGCGCTTAACACTTTATCAACCGGTAAAAAGCGGCTCCAGGGTTACCTTGATGCCTTAAAATACAATCATTTTCCGGATGACAGGAAATTAATTTTGGAAAGTGGCACAAACAGCGATGAAAACTACGCGCTTATTAAAAATCTTATCGCTGAACAAAAACCCGATGGTATATTATCATCTATTGAGGAGCTTGCTATGCCTTGTTACTACGCCTGTAAAGAACTGGGATTAAATATACCTGCTGATTTAAAACTCATCAGCTTCTCAAACCTTGCTCATGCCGAATTACTTAACCCATCGCTTACTACCATTAACCAGCCTGCTTTTGAAATAGGTGTGGAAGCGGCAGGCATTTTATTTAAAATATTTAACAAACGCTGGTATGAGCCTAATGAAACCATTATATTAAAATCCAACCTGATTAAAAGGGAATCTACAAGGGGCATCTTTTAAAGGTGCATCAAAAACGAGATCCTGGCAGTGGATCAAAGCAGTTGTCAAGCTCAAATTGTTTAGTACCAGCAATCAAGCCTGACAATTTCCGGAACCAGCAGCATTATTGTAAGAGTTGTAATAAGACCCTGGTTTCAACCCTTAAATACTCCCTTATGGTTTTCATAGCTCTCAAAAACGGTTCGAACATATTCCCCTGCAGGCTACGAAGCCGCTTTACGAAGGCAGAGCGGCATTTGCTCTACAGAATTCTGAACGCTCTTATTCAATTCTTTTCAAAGGCTCCAGCTTCTGCTGCCAGTTTTAAAAGTTCGTCCCTGCTTATACTATTAAAAAATAAACCAGCTAATTCATTTTGTTTCTCAACCAGATTTTTAATTAAAAATGATGTTAGTAATATCCAATCTTGCATCTCCTCACTGTCAAAATTATAAGTGCCTAAATAAATGCCGTTAAGAGAATGTTCCAGAATTCTTCCATTCATATTCATAGTGAGAAAGGCTTTAACTGTTTCGAAATCTGAATCCTCAACATGAGCAATATATTTATTTCTAAGTGTAATAATTTTTTGGTGGATAGTAAAAAGCCTATCTTGAATGCTTTTATCATCCAGTGTAAGATCAGGTGGTAGTTTTTTTAAAAGATATTTAATGTCCATTTTTTTCACTTTCCCCTTTGGACTATTAAAGCATTTTGAATAAATAATAATTGCACTTATAAAAAAACTTCTTTTTACATAAAAATTGGAATCGCTATAAAAGTTATCCGGAGAGATCTCGGTTTCCATTTCATTGACTCTATATTCAACTAGTTTATAAATAAGTTCTTTAACAGATTCAAAATTATTAGCTGTATAAAAGTGCAATAAAAACTCCTTTAAATAAGGATTACCATCAAAGTCTATTAGTATAGATTTTGACGGTAATGCTTTTTTAATTAAGCGTACGTTTTCTTCCGTACTTTGTTCTCCAACTAATTTTAAAGATTTCTGTTGCACAAATGAAATTATCAAAGAAAGTTAAAATAAAGGAGCTCTTAGAACTCTTTTTTAAACACAATTAATATACGTATTTTTGAATATTAATTTACACGTGCAATGACAACAAAGCTTACATTGACAATGGAGGATGGCGTAATTGATTCTGCTAAAAAATATGCCCGTCAAAAAGGGAAAAGTTTATCAGATATAGTAGAGAACTATTTAAAATCAATATCCACCCATGAAGTAACAACACAAGATCTATCGCCTAAAGTAGCCAGGCTAAAAGGAATAATTAAATTACCGGAAGATTTTGATTATAAAAAGGAAATCGGTACCGCTTTAGTTAAAAAATACAGATAGCGATGAAACATATTTTCATGGATACCAATGTTGTTATTGATTTTTTAGCGGATCGGCAACCTTTTTCACTCCATGCTGCAAGGCTCCTTGACCTTACTATTAATGGGAAAGTCAGAATTTATATTTCAGCGGTTTCTTATAATAATATTTATTACATTCTCAGACAATCTTTAACTAATAATGCCACAATAAAATTATTAGAGGAGTTAGCTGAAATAACGGAAATAACTGATGTAACAAAGGCAATCATCAAACAGTCTTTAAAAACAGATTTTAAGGATTATGAAGATGCTATTCAATATTACTGTGCTCTTAGCATACCCAAAATTGATTTCATTGTTACCCGCGATACCAAAGATTTCAAAAAAAGCATCTTACCTGTGTTGACGCCTACAGAGGCGATTGTTGCTTTAAATAATGGTTTATAGAATACAAAATAAAAGCTCCTTTAAAATAACTTCTTAACTTCCTTCACACGGGTAATCCGAACAACCAAGAACTTCCAAGTTGGGAGCCCTGCCTGAATGGCGAAATCCAAACGATTCACTTCGACTACTATGTGTCATGTATTGGCGGAGATGATATCGATAGTATTTAAGGGATAATTGATCGCCCAGGCCGTTACAAATGTGATCATAGACACAACAGAAATTTCGGTAAGTAAGTAACTCTTAGCGGATCTTATTTAGCATCAGCCGCAAAATGAGCGTTATGGGAAATAATTACAATCCTTCGGGAAGTCCTTACATTCCCCTGGATTGACTTAAGCGGCATCTTTGTAGTGTTAAATCATTCAAACAAATATTAACTCACAAAACAATGAAAAACTCAAATGTAAAGAATGTAGTGCTGGTGCACGGTGCATTCGCTGACGGTTCCGGCTTTAAAGCTCTTTATAACGAATTAACTAAAAAAGGGTATAACGTTTCAGTTGTACAGAACCCTTTAACTTCACTTGAAGACGATGTTTTGGCAACACACGTTGCCCTTGACAGGATCGGCGGCCCTGCAATTCTTGCCGGCCACTCATGGGGTGGCGCTGTGATCACCGAAGCCGGTAACCACCCAAATGTTGCTGCCCTGGTATATATAGCTGCATTCCAGCCGGACAACGGCGAATCTGCCCTGCAATGGCTGCAAACAGCTCCGCCAGCGCCTGAAAATGGCGTACTTCCTCCGGATGAGAAAGGCATCGTGTACTATGACAAAGATAGATACCATGCAGGCTTTTGTGCTGATATAGATGCTGATGAAGCAGCGTTTATGTATGCCTCACAGGGCGCGTTTTATGCTAAAGGCTTTGTAAGCCCGATTACTGATGCAGCCTGGAGGCACAAACCAGCCTATGGCCTGATCGCTACTGAAGATAAAAGCATTAACCCCGAGATCCAACGAAATATGTACGGCCGGTCAAACACACAGGTAACCGAAGTAAAAGGCAGTCACGTGATCTTCATGTCGCAGCCTGAGATCGTTGCGAGTGTTATTATAGCAGCAGCTGAAAAAGCATCAGAAGTTTAATTTTCATCTGTGTTGCTTTTGTTTAATCCGCATGCCGATAACGGCATGCGGTATTTTCGTTTAAGCAGGTCATATACCCTATCTTTAATTTATCGGGAGAATACTGCAAAAGTCTGCACTCATATTTATCCCCCTAACCCAACAACTGCTCAAAAAAACCACCGATCTTTTTTATCCTGTCCACAAAGTGGATCTCTAAGATCCAGTGCCTGTTGTTGCCTTGTCTGTCTACCTGTAGTATATCACTATGGTTGTCGGGGTGTATATCCAAACCCAAATCATCAGGCCCAAGTTGCTCGTGAGGGAAATGCCCTACTATATGGCCGCCTATTTCTCCGGCATACGCCCAGCCATATTTTTTCGCTAGCCCGGTCAAATAGTTAAAATATTCAGCGCCGGTAAGGCTCTTTTGTTCGGCGTGCCAGGCTTTCGCTTCGTGCCAGGCTGCTTCTATATCTTTTTTCAACTTCAGTTTTAAAGGGTCGTTACCAATAACATAGGTTCTTCCCTGGTCTGCTTCCCAGCCCTCGTAAATGGGACCAAAGTCTAAAATCACAATATCATCTTTTTGAATAACCACATCTGGCGGGTTTCCGCTATAGGATTGAAGCGTGTTGACACCCGCCCGCACAATTTTTTTATGCCAGAAATTTTCTATTCCAAACTCATTTTTGGCCAGTTCAACTATTTCCTCCGTCAACTCACTTTCCAATTTGCCCGGTGCTATTAATCCCCGTTCCTCCACCGCATCAAACAATTCTTTTGCCTTCTGTTCGGCAAGGTCAAGTTTCTGTTTCGCTTCGTTCATAATTTTGTTTTACTGGTTAGTTACAAAGCAAGGTTGTTTAGCTGATAAAATAAAATACTTAATTTTGATTAATTGATAACTTATTTTGATCGATATGGACGTTCAGCAAATCAAAAACTTCCTGGTTTTATGCAACACGCTCAATTTCAGGAAAGCCGCTGAACAGATCAATATTGTGCAACCGGCGTTGAGCCGGCAAATCCAATTACTTGAAAATGAAATGGGCGCCCTGCTGTTTAACAGGAGCAAACGAACCGTTACTTTAACCAAAGCCGGTATATTTTTTCAAAAAGAAGCGGATAGGATTTTACAGGATCTGAACAAAACAATTACCCGGACCGCTCAAGTGCATAATGGCGAAGCGGGCGAAGTAAGGGTTACACATGCAAGTTCGGCTATGAACACCGTGGTGCCTTCTTTTTTAGTTAAGGTGAAGCATAAATGGCCACACCTAAAGACCATAGCACAGGAAACATCAAACTTTCAACAAATTGAAATGTTGCTGACCAGGAAAACAGATCTTGGCGTCGCCCCTAATATTATGTTGCCCCAGGAAGTAAACTCTAAAATTTTATACCGGGAAAATTTTGTGTTGATTTTGCCTGCTGATCATCCATTATCAAAAAATAAATTTACCGATCTGTCCATCTTAAAAAACGAGACATTTATTTTACCGCAGCTTTCAACCGGCGTTGGCTATGTTGAAGCAATATTGCAGATTTGCCAGGACGCCGGCTTTAAACCAAAAGTGGCGCATGAGTCGGCACATTCCATAGGTGTATTGCGGCTGGTAGAAGCCGGCCTTGGCATTTCAATTGAGCCCAGATCTTCCGTCCGCGGAACAAATATGAATATCCAATTAATTGAATTGAAGGATCTTCCCCAGAAAGTAACAATGACCCTTTTTTGGTTAAAGGAACGCGAAGAAGAATTGGATAGATTTATAAAAATGTTTTAAGAACCTAATTTCCATGAATTCAGGAAAAAACTTTAAAAGCACATTGCGTTATTCTAATAACTGACACTCAACCCCTTTATCAACCAGAATTTTAATAATGTTTAATGAGCAAAAATTTTCGCCTTTAACTCTTAATATGCGGTCACAATCGTCAAGATCAAAGTTGATTTCGGTGGAGGGGAAATGCTGATTTAGTAAGGCAAGTAAACTTTCTGCTTGTCTTTCATTTTTAACATTGGTTTTAAAAATTTCAATCATAAGAAGATCTTTTTTACTAAAAAGTTCCGGCACGTAATGCGACCGGAACCCTCTTTAATTGTAAACTGTTTTTTGGATAGATGTCTGTTAAAAAACGTAGAAAAGGCTTGCCTGGATACTATTATTTTTGATGTCCCCTAAGATAGGCGAAGGTGTTTCCTGAACTTTTTGCAATCCGTAAACGTACCTTGCGCCAATTCCTAAGCCCATTTTAGATTGGTAGCCAAGACCGCCGGCCATACCAAAATCAATTTTTTTAGCAAATTTGCTATCCGTTATCCCTCCAAGATCTTCCTTTACTTTAAAACTTGCCTGCGGGCCCGCTTCAACATAAAAACCGGAATTAGTACGGCATTTGAAAAGGATTGGAACTGAGGCGTATGAAAGTTTAATCTCTTGCCCGGCAAGTGTTCCATCTTTAACTTTGGCTCCCTGCAGAGAGTAAAGGAATTCTTCCGATACCAGGAAATTGTCAGTAAACTTGTAAGAAACAGTAAGTCCGGCGTGGAAACCGGGAAGTGGATCTGTGGCAAAATTGGCTCCGGTAAAATTACTGTAATTACCACCTGCTGTTATACCGAATTCTAATTTGTTCATGATTTTTTTAGCGAAACTTTCATTTTCGGGAGTTGTCTTCGTAGTTGTCTGACTAAAACCTTTGGCTGATACTAAAACCAAAACAACTAACATTAATACTAGCTTTTTCATAAATTCTTTTTTTGTTTGACTTTTTTTAAGTGCCGCCTGCGGGCTGGCTGATTCATTTAAGTCAAAGGTGCATGTCAATTCGGGGTCTAAAAAGGAAAACATAACCGAAGCGGGCAAAGTGAGGCTGGAAGCGGAATACAACAGGATGAAAAAACAACGGTTATCGGTTTTCTTTAAGGATCTGCTCAGGGAAGAGCACACAATATTTTGTTGATGCGGGCTAAGAGTTAGCCAGTCGGCCTTACCGCTTTTTTGTTGGGCTTAACGGTAAAATTTGACTTAAGACTTGCGACTAAAAACTATTGACTCAACCTTTTGCCAGCCAGTTCAGAAACTGCGCTGCCTTCCCTTTACTTACAATTACCTTTTCATTGAAAGGGATATTGAGGTTCAGTGACAGTTTTCTTGAAAAAAAGCTGGATACATCAATAATAGCTTTCCGGCAAACCAGGAATTGGCGGTTGGCCCTGAAAAAGTAATTTCCGGATAATCTTTCCAGTTCGTCAAGATTTTTATTGGGATAATAATTTTTACCCGAAAAGGTAAGCAGGTGGGTAACCTCATTCTCCAGGTAGAACATGGCGATATCCTGCAGCTTTACCGGAATGATCTTATCCTGGTGATATACCAGTACAGAAGCAGCTGTTTGCTGCTCTCTGTTAGCCAACAGTTGCATCAGCGCATCGTACTGGGGCGTTTGGTCTGCTGAAAAGATCTTTTTTAATTGTCTATATTTTTCGAGGGCGCTATCAAGGGTTTGCCGGGTAAAAGGCTTTAATATATAGTCTATTCCGTTGGCTTTGAATGCATCTAATGCGAACTCGTCATAAGCGGTACAAAAAATAACCGGCACCGAAACCGGGATCTCAACAAAGATCTCGAAACTCAAGCCATCGCCCAGCTGAATGTCGCTGAAGATCAGATCAGGGGCTTCTGCTTTTTTGAAATAAGCTATCGCTTGCTTCACAGATCTGAGCTGCACAATGTCCACCGGTTCTTCTATCAATTGCTTAATGTTCAGTTCAAGTTCATCTGCAACAACCCCTTCATCCTCAATTATTACTATATTCATTTTTTAACAATTTAATACTTACTGAAAATGAGTCATGCTCTTCTTTGATAATAATTTCATCCCCCGACCAAAGACGGTATCTTTCTGCCAGGTTAGCCAGGCCATAATTAGTTGATGGGGCCTTCATTTTTTTCTTCTGCAGATTATTGCTGATGATCAACCGTTCATCTTCCTGGCTAATTTGTACCCTCAACGGATCTTCACGTGTAAAATCGTTATGCTTAATGGCATTTTCAAGGAGCGGCTGCAATGAAAATGAAGGCAGGTAATAGCTTTTTAATGTTTCTTCCGGTAATGTTATCGCACAATCCAATGCTTCACCGAACCTGATCCGCTGCATTTCAAGATAGTCGCTTAACAATATTACTTCATCTTCCAGGGTAGAGATCCTGGATGCATGATGAGAAATAGACGCTCTTAAAAAATTAGCCATATGAACAATATACGTATCCGCTGCTTGTGTGTCTTTGTGATAAAGCGCTTTTAAGGTATTAAGTGCATTAAACAAAAAATGGGGTTGAATCTGTTGTTTCAAAAGCAGGTTAGAGGCTTCTGCATTTGCTGTTTTTAATTTGGAAAGTTCCAGGTCGGCATACAATTTATGTTCATATAACAACACGGAATTATGCAACAGCATGATCAGCGTATTAATGACAATACCTGACCCGACAAATGCGAAGAACGAGCCGACGTCCCAGAATGACCATGCTCTGCCGGATACATAAGAAAAACAGGGCCTTAAAAGGAGATAGATCAGGACACTGACAGGGTAGGTTAACAGGACACGATAAGTTGAAAATTTTCCCGACCTGATCGAGAAATATTTTGCCAACAACATCATCAAAAAGATATCAGCATGTCCGACCAGCAAAATACCCGACGTTGTAAGCAGCGTAAACGGGATGATGTGCCCCGGTGTACCGCTATTATAAACAACCAGGTAGAAGATAAAACCAATGATTATAGCCTGTAACCAGGTAAGGCGGCTTAATCGTTTTATAGGTAGCTTCTCTTCCATAATAACAAATGTAGGCAATAGATACAATGTTATTAACGATTGTTAACCGAAGCGGGCAAAAGCCGGCCCGAACCGTTCAAATCTGAGTTGAAATGGCAACGGGACAGTCCAAATATCCCGCCTAAACGGCGCAGTCTTCATGAACGCATCTTAAAAATAAACAACAGTGAATAAATCCTCCCCGGCAGGCTACCTTGTACGCATAAGTTTTTATGCGCCGTAGGCGCTACCTATTTGTAGAAATATCAATAAAAAACACAACAGCTCCGTTAGGTGCTGCCCTCAGATAGCAAGGTAAATAGGCCTTGCTGTAGAAGGGCAGCCCCTACGAGCAATGTCATTAAGTTAAACTTTTCTGCCCTCTTTTTTGCTTGCAAAAGAGAGGGCGGTCCAGCGCAGCGTCGACCGGGTGAGTCCTCTGCAAGCGGCGTTAACGCTGATGCATTGGCGCCAATGCACGACGGTGTAGACTCACCCCGGCATTGCTTCGCTCGCCGACCCTCTCTCCGACAAGCCGGAAAGAGGGTGAGCTGCAATTTTTCTTTAACTTAATGACATTGGCCCAATCAATGCCCACACCGCATTTTTTTCAAACTAGTTATAATAACGTTAAGGTGTTATTTTGCCCGCCTCACTATGTTTTTGATAGCCAGGCGGATTGAATGCCGATACTTTCGCTTCAAAATAAATGTCAAATTAAATTTTACAACTATGAAAAAGACGACTGTATTAGGTATTAACCTGCTAATTGGCCTGCTGTTTATTTTCCTGGCTTCTTATATCAAGGCACAGGAAACACAGGTTAAAATTACCGGGATCAGATCCCCGAAGGGAAAGATAATTCTTAATGTGTTTAAAGACAATGCGAGCTATGATGATGAAAAGCCTTATAAGACATTTACGTTCGACAAAACAGGGATCACTGACGGTACGCTCGTATTGAAATGTAAACTCGAACCCGGGATTTATGGATTCACTATGGTGGATGATGAAAACGGAAACGGCAGGATCGACAAAAATTTAATCAGAATCCCGAAAGAGGGATTCGGCTTTTCCAACTTCTTTATGGAAAAGATGAAAAAGCCAACATTCGACGACTTCAAAGTCGATCTGAAATCTCAATCTAAAATTGATATCAGGGTAAAATATATGTAAGCCGGTTGCCTGGCTTCATTAATTAAATATCAAACAGGTTAAAAATTAACATTAAAAACAATTTAAAATGAAAACAACATCAATTTATAGCAAACTATTCACAGGCCTGGCCCTGCTGATAACGGCAGGTTCTTTTTCCTCATGTAAAAAAAATAATATAGACCCCTCAGGACAATTTCACCTCAAAATTGTGAACGCATCCGCAACCGCCGGCCCGCAAAGCTTTACACTGGCAGGAACGGTGTTAGTGAGCGGCGGACTTAATTTTACCGATGCATCCGCATATATCACAAGTCCTTCCGGAACAAGGCTGGTGGCGGAATTCAAAAACGACGGGACAAATAATGTTTATGCTTCCGGCGAGATCTGGACGGCAAACACTATAGACCAAACGGTGTACCTGGCCGGGAATGGTTCAAAAGCCCGGGTCAAAGTTTATACAGACGATCTGGGCGCTCCGAATAACGGCAAGGTAAAGATCAAATTCATCCATTTAAGTGATGATGCACCTTCTGTTATCACCATAAAAAACTCATCAGGAGATGACCTCGTGACTACCCTGGCCAGGGATATTTCCAGCGATTACAAATATGTAGACCCGGGAACCCTCTCTGTCCAATTTTACAGCACTGCATCCAGGAATAATATTGGGAACTTTGATGTTACAGATCTGCAGGCTGGTAAAATATATACCCTATACCTGACCGATTCAGCCAATGGCAGCCTCCTTCTGAACAAGGTTCTTCATAATTAAAGGAAAAGGTTTCGGGATTATTCTCTTATGGGATATAGAGCCTTCAGCGAAAGTTGAAGGCTTTTTGTTTTTAGCTTTGCGCATACCTGCTTCTATCGCCTATGAAAACGTTTTAATTTATGTAAATTGTAAATAGATATTATGTATTTTATAAATTTAGTCTATGTAAATTATAAATAACAGGTAAACTTGCTTAAAATAAAAATGAGCTAAGAACAAAATACAATGTTCTCAGCTGGCAAAATTTCTCTGAAAATGCAAGCTAACTTTCGCTTTTTTTCCAACTTAACCAAACAGTTCAGATATTATCCTTCCTCCTTAATCGGTTTCCTATGCCAATAATTAGCCAATAATGATCCGGTGGTATTCATCAGCGGGCCAAATACCGCAGGCGCCAGGCCAACTGTAGCAATTTTACCCATTGCTTTTGCCAGTCCTGATGCCAGCCCGGCGTTTTGCATCCCTACTTCTATAGCCATTGTGCGGCAATCGCGTTCAGACATTTTAAATAAACGACCCGACCAGTAACCCAACGTGTACCCCATTAAATTATGGATCAGCACCAGTAAAACTAACAAACCGCCAATATTTAACAGGCTATCCCTGCCGGCAGCGGTAATAATTACGATAATAAACGCTATCCCGAACATTGATATCAGTGGCATAAGTGTTTCCAGCCATAATGCCCGCCTAAGTAAATATTTATTAAAAAGAATACCTGCCCCAATAGGAATGATCACTATTTTTATAATATCCCACATCATACTCAAGGCATCTATCTTAATAAATTCCCCGCCAAGCAGCTTCATGAGCAATGGCGTAAAAATAGGCGCCAGCATAGTAGAAACTGCAGTTATTGTAACCGATAATGCAAGGTTGGCTTTTGCCAGGTACGACATTACATTGGAGGCCATACCATTGGGTGAACAGCCTACCAGGATTATACCGGCAGCAATCTCCGGCGGAAAGCCGCTTAATTTGGCTAATGTAAAACCAAGCAGCGGCATAATTATAAAGTGGCTGCCAACACCTATAAACACGCCCTTTGGCATCTTGATAACCCCGGCAAAATCACCGAGGCCCATTGACGTGCCCATTCCAAACATAATAAGTTGTAAAAGCGGTGTAATAAGCCCGGAGAGTTTAAAGCTGTTTACTACAACAAAATATTGCGGATAGTATAAGGCGGTTGTTACCGCAGCAAAAATGATAAGCGTGTATGAAAATCCTTTTGTGAGTTCTGCCCCGCGAACTGCAATGGATAACATAACAAAAAATGTTATGATAAAAGGGCCGGCAAAGGCAATACCATCCTGGCAAATGCGCCAAACAGCGGCAAGCAGGCAAAGTGCTGCAATACCTGCAACAATTTTATAAATACCAATATTTTTCAAAACTTAAATTTAGGTTAGGGTTTATTACCAGGTGCGTTTTTCCATAAAGGCATCTAACTGCGCCCTTGTTATTTTTGTTTCATTGGGGTTTTGATCAAGCCATTTCATAAAAGCTTCCTTGATCTTGTCAGTCCATTGGCTGTCTATTTCGCCTGTGGCAAATGTGCCTGCCTTAAGCATAGCATGCGAAAATTTATCGCGCAGGTCAATAAATTCAGCTACAGCTATTACTTTTTCGGCCAAATGAGCCGGGATAAAAAGAACACCTTCCTTTTCAGAGATAACCAGATCGCCCGGCAGCACCAACGCCCGGCCTATCCGGATAGGCGTATTCAGCCCCATCAATACCATTTCTTCAAGGTATGAAGGGTCAAAATCGCGTACAAAGGCATTAAAGCCTTTAATCTCTTTCAATCCACTCAAATCCCGTGCGGAGCCGTCAAAAATTACACCGTTGCCCGATTTACTGAATATCGAGTTTCCAAGGTTATCACCTATCAAAGTTCCTCCCCTGACCTTACCGAAACCATCAGCTACATAAACATCTCCTTTGGTCAAAATATCTATCGGCCACGAGTTGGTATTTCCCTTTCGCCCTTGTTTTGCGCCCCTGTCTTTAATGCTTTTTTCCACATCAGGGCGGCTTGGCATAAACATGGCGGTAACAGCACGGCCAACAACAGGTATGGTGTCATTCACCAATTTCCAGCCGCCTTCAAACTGGTTATTGTAGCCTTCATTTCTTAACACAGTCCAGGCTTCCTCTATGCCAATCTTTTTTGCTCTTTCAATCAGAGCGTCCGGAATTTTTGGCCGGCCATCAGCGAAACGCTCGCCTTTCCATTCAGATGTATAAAAGATCAGCTCATCTTTTGAGATGGTCTGCGCTTTAGCTTCTCGATAGCTGCCTATGCTTGCAATAAGCGTTAAGGTTAAAAGTTTATAATATTTCATGGTTTTTAATAAAAACAAAATATACTTGAATTAATGGTTTTGGGTATAATTCTTTTAAACATTTTACTCGCCTCACCTAAATCCTCTCCAAAGGAGAGGACTTAAACTTCGCCTGTTTTTGGAACCCTCTCCTTTGGAGAGGGCAGGGTGAGGCTTACAAGTTTTGCGAAGGCATGAATTAATGATCTTCGGCCTTTAACGCAGCCTGTTTACTTTTGGCAACAGTTCTGGGCGGATAAACAGGCGTTGCTATCCCGTTAAGGTCATATACAATTTTTCCCGCCCTGATGGTAAGCTCACACTCCAGTTTCTTATTGGTTTCCATCTTATAACCGGTATAGTCGTATAAACCAAATTTACCATCACGAATATTTAGTATAGCCACATCAGCATAACCTCCTACGGAGAGATTACCCAGATCGTCCCGCTTTATTTCTTTCGCCGGATTTGAAGTACTGGCCTGTATTACATCATGCAATGACATCCCCATCGCTAAAAACTTCGTCATACAGGTAAGCATATCCTTCATGGCATCATTCATACTGCCAACGTGAATATCGGTGCTGATGGAATTGGGAAAGAAACCTTCTTTCATTGCAGGCAATGCCTGTGAATAAGCGAAGCTGATGCCCCCATAACCCACGTCAAAAATTATCCCGCGTTTCCTGGCTTCATAAACAAAAGGTTTTACCTTATTGGTTTGCAGGTCTACCAGGTATTCCCGGCTGCCCAGCTGGCCAAAGCAATGGGTAAAAATATCGCCCGGGCGCAGGTGTTTCATAAACAGTTCTTCAATTGACAACGGTGGATTGCTTCCGCCAAAATCAATCATAACCGGGATACCGCCCGCAAGGGTGCCGGCTTCCACAGCACGGTCGGCAGGTGTCCAGTCGTGCCCTTCAAAATGGGCCAGTTTAATGCCTACAACAATGTCCTTATATCTTTTGGCAACCAGGGCGGTCATTTTTGGGTCCATGTCGTTAACGTTCTGTTCATAACCACCACGCATGCCCTCGCCAACAATATTTAAAAGCGCCAATACCCGGGTTTTTGAAATATCGATGGTTTGTGCTTTAAAAGTGGGGAACGTCCGCCAGCCCGAGCTGCCTGCATCCACAACAGTGGTTACACCATTTCTGAAAGTAAACCCATCCGGGGCAATGCCCAAGTTTCCGTCTTCATACTGATGATCCGGCTGGGTACCATAAAAATCATGCGTGTGAATATCTATTAACCCGGGTGTAACATACATCCCCTTTGCGTCAACTACCTGGATCCCCTGTTTTGGGTCGATGTTTTGTGAGAGAAGGGCTATTTTACCATTGCTAACAGCAATGTCCATAACAGCGTCTATGTCATTTTTAGGGTCGATGATGTGACCGCCTTTGATCACAATATCGTAGGATTGCGCCATAGACACCTGACTGAGCATGCCAGAAAGGATTAGCAATAGGAAATAGGTTTTTAGCATTTTGAAATCAATAATTAATTCACGATCAAGTATTCTGGTTTATAATTCCTGCTTACCAATAATAAGTATAAAACATTGTTAGGTAGCTTGTTGTAATATAGATTTTACTCTTCCAGCTACAACATCAACCTGGTCCGGCCGCAAAAGCACTACGCCAATGGTCAGATGATCTTCCCTTCCGTTGGCAACAATACTTGGCGTACCGGCTTTCAGGGCCTTTACCACCTCTTTGGGTTTAATTTTAATTTTATTTTGATCCCAGGTTACATTCAGGCTTGGAAAAGCGTTGGCCGGGCCGGGATCAACTACGGTCTCGATTTTAACACTTGGTAAGCTTTCCAGCTGAGCGCCGATATGTTTGGTGCGCTGAAGCCAGTCTTCCCATTCTTTTTTATGATCTCTTTCAATATAAGCTTTCAGGGCGGCATACATGCCAAACATTTCTTCCTTATTTACCTTCATCGGCCTCCCAATAGGCGCTTCGTTGGGGCTGTGGTTAAGGCGGGCAGCGGTGATCAGGTCCTTACGCCCGAAAAGCAGGCCCGCACTTTGAGGGCCGCGGATCATTTTACCGCCCGAAAAAGTTACCAGGTCAAAACCTATCTTCTGAAACTTGAACAGGTTTTCCACTGGCGGCACGTCTGCGGCAGCATCTAAAAGTGTTGGGATCTTATGCTTTTTGGCAACTGCTACAAAATCACTGTGCGAAATGCTGCTTTTACCTGCCGCATTAAAAAACAATGCCATTACTGTTCTCTCATTAATAGCTTTTTCCATTTCTTCAGCGCCTTCAACCTCAATAATTTTTGCGCCGGTTGTGGTTACGGCCTGGTCAAAAAGGTACCGGTGTGTTTTTTGCATAATTACCT
>Ga0206981_10138_pt1 | contig 22291 bp, 16 predicted proteins | sample Alteio_BWMinCont_17_FD_153312 | JGI IMG/M metagenome (GOLD analysis project Ga0206981, IMG submission 153312) | Enriched cells from forest soil in Barre Woods Harvard Forest LTER site, Petersham, Massachusetts, United States -... | ecosystem: Environmental > Terrestrial > Soil > Temperate forest >... | reverse complement strand
TTTAACAGGGACTTTTGGAGGAATATTGCGTGGCGTGGAAGCTCCATCAGTTTTTTTCGTAGTGCCTGAAACGGAGTTAGTCGGAGAAACTTTTGTAACATCTGGCCCATTTGAGACATTGGAGTTTATAGAGTTATCTGACCCAGCAGTATTAACAGGTGTAGCCTTATTAGCAGATGCTGTGGGCAGATCTCCTTTGGAGGGAGTATCAAATTTTGGAGGCGCGTCTTTATTCTCATGTACTACGGTTCTTTTAATACCCTGTGAAATAGGAGAGTCCGGCCTAATTATCTTAAAATATAGTTTAGGTGGTACTTGTGGATCGTCAGGATATTTGCTATCGGCCTCCATGATTAGATCTCCCTGTTTGTGCGCAAAAAGGGCCGTGTCATAATATTTCGCGAGGGCCCCAGTAGTTACAACAGGTCTTTCTTCACCATCAGTCTCTACCAAATCAATTTTGAAATTAACGGGCTCTACGGTGGAGTCGGGACTTTGAACGGTCAAGCTTGAGGGGCCTGGAAAAACTTCTTGAGAATGCACTTTCATCATAAGTCCATTTTTAAAATTATCGTAAACTTGCGCGATTTCTGGATAGGAATTTTCTGGAAGTTTTTGGACTGTGTCAGGTGACCCAGGAAGCTGGGCAACAACATTTCGATCTTCTAAATGTGTGATAATTGACATCACCGGTTTGCCCGTAGCTCCAGCCGGAGCGTCATTTTGAGTTTGAGGTGCGTTTTTATTTCCTTTAAAAACATAGGCGTGCATATTGCCGCAGGTTTCGTCACTGCAAGAAGTAGAAATCGTGATATCAGGGACAGAAGGATCTTGCATTTGCATTTCAAAGTGATTCTCGACCTTATGAGGCGTACCTACAAAAGTGTATGCCGTGTTTGAATCTGTAGCTTTTGTTTTGATTTCTATAACTCCTTGAGGATTCTGATCGACCTCAAAATTTCCAAAATTTGAGGCAAAAGCTAAAGACTCGTCATCAACTTTAATATCTTTGTTAACGCTCTCTAATTCGGTAGAAGAACTATAGGTTGTATAGCTAGGGCTATCAGGATCATTACTGTTAACTTTGGCACCAGTCAATGTGTTGGCCGAATCAGAATCGCTGGCGGCCTTCTGAGACAATTTGCCTAAGCCACCGGGTCCGCAGGATATTAGGCTTATCACAGTCAATATAAGAAAAAGAAAACTTGGTGTTTTATGAAAAATCGACATTCTGTAAGGCCTTCAGTTTACGTTCAGTTGGCCCCTTTTAAGAAGGAGCCCGGAGCAAGACTTCACAATCCAAATTAGGTGCCATGTCGGTCTGAATCAAGTTAGATTTAATCGATAACTAGGTGACAGATTTTGGCAAAATGCCAAAAAAAGGTAAAGGTATTAAACCAGCATTTTACTAACGCATTCTTGTAAATACGAAGCACTTGCATTTTGTGGGGGAACTAATTCTCCCACCTCAAGCACAATACGGGACCAAAAACGATTATTTCTTTTAGAAAAGGCCCTGCCTCCTTTTCGACTAAAAAAGCTTCCCCACATTCCCTTGAGGGCAAGAGGAATTACTGGAACAGGAGTTTGTCTTAGAAGAATTTCAACGCCAGGCCTAAAGGGGTTTAATGTTCCGTCATAAGTTATTTTTCCTTCAGGAAAAATGCAGACGATCTCGCCTTCACTAAGTTCTTTAGCAGCCTTTTCAAAAGCCAGACGCATCATTTCTGGATCCTCTTTTTTTGTCGCAATAAGAATGACCTTTGCTTGCTTTAAAAGAGTTTTAGCAACCCAGCCCTTGGCAAAGTTGTGATCCATAATAAATCTCACTGGTCTTTTTACTGCAGCTCCAATGATCATCCAGTCAATGAAACTCACGTGGTTACACACTAACAAGGCAGGGCCTACTTTTGGAACTCTTTCAATGCCTACAACTCGGAGTCTATACATAAGATTAGCGATAGTCCAAATTAGGAAACGAATTAAAAATTCCGGCAGAAGAGTGTAAATGTAAAGAGCCACAGCGCCGTTCAAAACGGCAAGGATAAGAAATATTTGAGAAATAAAAACCTTGTAATGAAATAGCAACATCAGAAGTAGTGAGGCCGTCACCATGAAAAAAGCATTGATAATATTATTAGCAGCAATAACTCGAGAGCGGTGAGTGATGGCTGATTTTTCCTGAATAAATGTATATAGAGGAACTATAAAAAATCCGCTAAATACAGCGAGGGCCAAAAGATCAAAGAGTATTCTCACACCGGTTATTTCACTAAGAAACTGCGAAATCGTCATTGAATCGAGATAAAAATCAGGACTTCCTATCAAAAAAAGATCAAAGGTGAAGAGGCTCATACCAATAGAGCCCAATGGCACGAGTCCCAATTCGAGTCCGCCGTGGGAAAGTCGTTCACACAATAGGGATCCAATGCCAATTCCCACCGAAAAAACCGCTATAAAAAGCGTGATGACGCTAGAATTAGTGCGCAAAACATCGCGACAATAGGGAGGCAATAAAGACAATATAGATGCTCCAAAAAACCAGAACCATGAAACACCTAAAACAGAAAGAAAGACGCTGCGATTTTTTTGAGTGAATTTGATAATCTCGACGGTCGGTTTAAGTGGGTTAATATTAATAACGATGTCTTTATCCACTGCAGGCGCTTTTGGTATTCTAAGAGAAGCTATAAAGCCGAATAGCGCGACGACGATCAGAGCAAAACTGACTATGGCAGGGCCATGAGAGTCGATTGTAATCAGGGAACCACCAGCTATCGTGCCTAATAAAATTGCGAGAAAAGTTCCAGCTTCGATAAGAGCATTGCCACCGACGAGCTGTTCTTCAGTCAAATGTTGAGGTAAAATTCCATATTTTATTGGACCAAAAAATGTAGAATGCAAACCCATTAAAAATAGCACGATCATGAGCAGCTCAAAGTGTTGAGTAACAAAACCAATGGCCGCGAGGCACATGATCCCAACTTCAGCCAGTTTAATGATGTGTATAATGCGAGACTTCTCAAATTTGTCGGCGATTTGACCAGAAGTGGCTGAAAAGAGAAAAAACGGCAATATAAAAAGACCAGAAGCTGCAGCAACCATTTGACTTGGATCAATACCGAAAACCGTAGCCGATTTGAACGTGATCATGATGACCAGAGCATTTTTTAGAAAATTGTCATTAAAGGCCCCAAAGAATTGGGTCCAGAATAAAGGGAAGAATTTCTTGTCAGTGAGGAGATTAACTTGGCTCATTTATACAAAACCATTTAGGGGCAGATATAGGCAACTCCCGCAACAGCCGTTCCTGTGTCTGAGAACTCCCCCACTTTGACATAATTGGCGCCTTTTCGGGAAGCTTCAGTTTTCAAGTCTTCCAGCGCATCTTCAGAAGTGGCATGGATTGAAAGGGTTGTGCCTGTGATTCTTCCCATGTCCTTGCAAGAGGAGGAAGGCTCATCCCGACTCACTTTGACGTCGGTACTTTTCATAATCACAGGCCTGCTGGAACAGGCCATGGTCACTGCAGCTAATGTAATACTAAGATAAATTAAAAATCGACCCATCGACTAATTCCCGGAAGCCGCGTTTTGATTTTTCTCGATTTCATATTGACGGGTTTTCACCTCAGCTTGACAGATATCGACTTTATCTTGATATTCCTCGTCTCGTTTACGTAGTAATTTTTTATAATCTCGGAATCGAGCGATGCGATCCTTCAAAAACTCTTCTGTCACTCCAACAATTTTTTGTTGCTCATCAATTCCAACTTTGAAATCATCTTCTTTGTCGGTAACTCTATCGATAGGCTCCGTCCAAATGAGTTTTCCGTCACCGCCGTAGCGCTTATCAGATAATTTCAATCGGCAATTTTTGAGGACGCCATAAAGGCCAAGGGAACCGTACTTCTGATTGCCATAGACATGGTCCTCTAGTCCGTAGACTTCATACTGAAGGTCTCTTAACTCTTCGGACATGAGGGTCTTTCTTTGGACTATCAAGTTGCCATCTTTGACGCCCACTTTGTCGTCGCCGGTAATGACAGAATCTTTATCCATTTTTGTCTCTATTTTTTCAGCTTTGTTGGGATTGCTGGCACATCCAACTACTAACAAAGTGCTAAGTACAGCCAGCATCAAAACCTGACGATTCAAAAAGATCTGACGATTCATAATTAATGAGCCTCCAAATTGTGAACTAGGTTTTTAAGCTAGCATCGGTGGAAATTGAAAGTCTAGCTAAAGATAGTCTTGTTTTAAGACGCTTGACATCATATTTCGTAATGAATAGGGTTCTAAACTATGTCTAAGTCTATGCTATCACTTCAAGAAAAATATTCTCCAAAGGGCGAGTGTTTCGGTTGCGGACCCGCCAACTCTAAAGGATTACGAATTAGAAGTTTAGTTGAAGGTGACGGAGTTATGGCCCTTTGGAAACCCGAAAAGCATCATGAAGCTTTCCCAGGAATATTAAATGGTGGCATCATCGGGGCACTTTTGGATTGCCACAGTAACTGGACTGCGGCCTGGCATCTCATGATGAAATCAGGTCTTGAAATGGCACCCTGCACAGTCACTTCGGAATATTCTATAAAGCTCCTGAGGCCGACACCCACTTCGGATTTCGTGGAGCTACGCGCAAGAATAATTGAATCCAAAGATGACCGCGCCGTTGTCGAGGCTAAGTTGATGGCTGGAGGTAAAGTTACAGCCACATGTACTGGGACTTTTGTAGCCGTCAAGCCAGGTCATCCAGCATTTCATAGGTGGTGACATTGTCTCTATTTATTGAAAGTGCCGATTAAATCTGTCCGCGGATAACCCCATGGGAATAAATTCTTGGGACAGTCTGCAGATTCTCTTACTCGAGGAAAGGTCATTTGGCTAAAGTTTCTAGCCCCAATATGTTCAAACCTATAATCGCCGAATTGAACTTCCTGTTTTCTAGAAATGAAATAAGGCGCCCTAGCAAATTTCAAAAATTCACGGAAGAGACAATCTTCGTTATATAAGGCCGTGAATTTTTCCAAAGGAGTTTTGAAACTATGGGTCCAAATCACCTTTGGATCATCGTTTGGGGATTTTTTGATTCGACTTTCATTGGCGTTACCTAGCTTCATTTGATTCATACAATCCTCTGGTGATAGGAAAGCGGGCCAGTTTGTCATATATCCTGATTGCAGTTTGTAAACAGGAGGATCACCTAAGACTTTGACTGTGAGGAGGCTCCAACAAAGAAAATTTCCGGGCAAGGGGCTTATGATCATATCTAAGAGTTTTGCTTCCGGATCTTTTTGCCAAGCGGCTTCTTGGGCATGGGCTCGAACAAATTGTCCAGTACCATGAAACGCAAGAACGATAAAGGCGAGGCCTAGAATTGAAAACAAAGGCTTACGATCTTCAGTTTGCCAGTTAATAAATAAAAAAACCAAAATTCCCCAAATGGCAATGGCCGCTAAAATAGGAAGTGGAATAAGACCCTTTTTGAGAATAAAAGCGAATATCGCAATTACAAGGGCACTATAAATATATTTTGTTGTCACACGTTTAGAAATTGAAAAAAGCCCAGCTAAAAGAGTGATCCAAATCCAAGGTTCGGCTATGAAAATGGCATCTCCATAGTACCAAGTATTACTAAAAGGCCAAAAAGGATGAACCCCATAGCTATTCCAGCTATCTGCCAAAATATGAGTGAAAAGACCGAGAATGGATGTCGCAGCGATAACTTTCCATGAAAAAAAGGAAAGTTTTTTTCTCCGTGAAATAAATCTGGTAAGCCAGACAAAGATCATTAAAATTGCTGTTTGAGGTATCGCTCCTACAAGTGTGTGAGTAAATCCTCTGTGCTGCAGGAGGTTGTTTAGGGGGCCTTGGTAAATTCTATTCAGAAAAATATCAAGATCGGGCATATTATTAGCGACAACTGAAACAATTAAAAGAGTCGGCCTGGTCAACTCCTCTGATTTCTTGGAAATCCTTTTTTGACTTGAGTAACACAATTCTCCAGTGGCAAGGCCGATAAGAGAATGGGTGAGATTGTCCATAGTTTTTAGTTTAAAAAGTTAAGGTTTAAGTTAAGGTACCTGAACAATAACATCAGTGTCACCGTTGGGCACACACTGGCAGCTCAGTCTTGATTTGTCTTCTTTTCCAGAAGCATTATCTAGCTGATCCAATTCGTCGGAGGAAATTTCATTGCAGGTTTCAAATCCTTGTCTGAGGATAACGTGACAGGTTGAGCATGCAATATTGCCACCACAAACATGTTCAAGTTCGACTCCGTTAGCCAGTGCGATATCAAGTATGCTACCTGGCAACCCGGTTTCGCCGTAGGGCAGTTTGGCAGGGTCTACTTCAATAGTAACATTGTTCGGCTGGAATGTGATTTTGTATTTCTTTTTTGGACTGTCCATAATTTAACGATAAAACTACGGGCTTAATTCTGCAATAAAAAAATTGGATTTAAATATATATTTTCAAGGCTCGTGCTAGATGAATCCAACGATGGTCAGGTGGGACTAACCGAGCTGGGGCCATCAATTCACTCAATGAAGCCCGAAGGACACGCCCTTCGCGATATACAACAGTTTGTCCCCAAGCTTTTTCCTGAACCATTTGTGCAACAAGGACACCCATTGATAAAGTCAAAAATCTATCTGTTGTTGTAGGAGCACGACTTCTTTGCAAGTGGCCCAGAACTACATGCCGAGCCTCCCAATCAACTTCTTTTTCAATCCACCTTGCGAGATTAGCGGCAACTCCGCCATACCTTTCTGCTTGGGGACTACCAGGGACTTCGAAGGCTATCGTTGCCGATTCATTTTGAGCCACAGCCCCTTCACTCACCACGACCATGAGTCCGCGATGGCCAGCTTGTTTTTTTTCCAATACATAACGAACCAAATTTTTTCGATCATAAGGTATTTCGGGAATGAGGATAACATCCGCAAACGAAGCCAAACCGCCACCAAGGGCAATCCAGCCTGATGTGCGACCCATGGTCTCCACAATAATGATGCGCCTGTGGGCTTCCGCTGTGGCTCTAAGGGCGTCTACGGATTCAGAAACGACCGAGCACGCAGTGTCGTATCCAAAGGTGACTTCGGTTCCAGGTAAATCATTGTCTATTGTCTTGGGAACACCTATCATCGGTATTTCTTTTGAGAAGGCTTTTAGTGCAGAGAAAGTTCCATCTCCTCCTGCCACAACCAGTCCATCTAAATTTAGAGCTCGATATCTTCTTAAGAATTCCTCTTCCCTTCCCTTGGTTGAGGATTTGTTTGAAGTCCCAAGAAGAGTCCCAGCTTGAGAATGAATTCCTCTTATAATAGTTTCTGATATTTTGATAAAACTACCAGAGTAAATTCCTTCGAAACCATCTTGAATCCCGATTACTTCATAATCTTGGTTTAATAAACATCGGCACACAGACTCTATAATTCCATTGAGACCTGGTGCGTCGCCACCGCCCGTTAGAATTCCTATTTTCTTCATAAACCTAATTTAATGTCATTGGCACTGCGGTATCAAGAAAGAAACAACTGTTGACCTTTTCCGGGTCCAATGGGAGTTTTCAAGAGTGAAACGACGGGCGTTATTCTCTTTGCTTTTATTGTTGAGTGCGAACACTGCAACTACCACCACTCTAGCCTCAGCTACAGCAGATTTTGAAACTACTATAGAGAGTTATTACAACGGGCATGATTGGAAGGCTCGAGTATTGAAAACCGATGAAAATGAAAGGTACGATGCGGCGCTAGTTGTTTTAGAGCAAAATGGTAAAATCACTACTGAGAAATTGTCGATTGTGGTGAGAGAAAAAGCTCATCCTGATCTTCTTGTGACTAAGGAAATAGCGAAGAAAAAAAATATCTCGGTATTGGATTACCAGCTAGCCTTGCTACAAAATAAGAATAATCATGATTTTGTAGCCTTTAATGGAACTCAATATGTTGCTCTCTATGACCTAACCAAGCAGACCTTGGTTCCTGTCGTCGAACTCCCCCTAAAACAAGTTGAGTTTCTACCAAATAAAAGTGAATTTGAAAAAATAAAAGGAATGGAGATACTCTCATTTTGCGATATTTGTGATGACCCTTCTGAGGGGGACCCTCTTGACATATTATTTATTCCTGTTGAAATTTCTGTTTCCAATGCAGGCACCCAAGTTGCCTGTCTTCTCAATCAGCGAGCTGTTTCTAAGCTCAAAAAGACTTTTTCCAAAAGAGAGAAACTTAACCGCAAACGAGCCTTTTGGACCAACAGAGCTTATTCAGTTTTTTTAAGAAAATTAGAAACTCAGTTTGAGGAGGCGACTGCTAATCCGAAAAAAAACTAACGAGAGCAGTTTTGGAAGCAGAGAGCTAGCATACAGAACAGCACGAGCATTAGGTAACCTTTGTTGATTTTCAAATCCCCTCCCTTTCCTTAAATCTATTATACAGCATCTAGTGGCAAAAAACGATAGATCCTTTGAGTTTTGAAGAAAATAATCAATTTCTGAATCTAGTATTTGCAAGATAGAGAATGCTTTTGTACCATGGCCAATTAGTTATGGGTAAAGGGCTGCACAAGGGGGAATTATGTACAAATTTTTGACACTCGTTTTCGCATTTCTTATTTTTTCTAATGAAGTTTATGGAGCGCCCAAACATTATTTAATGGGGGCCATTGGAGACTCGATATCTGTTGCCTTTATGGCCGATACGTCTGCAAAAGCCGCAAGCCTCTCCAGCTTGTTAACAAAGACCTCTGAAGATCAGGTTCGTGCCACGATCGATAAAGAATCAAAGTTAGATAATCGTTGGACTTTGTCCTGGACTTCGGGAAATCAGATCCAATCGCATTTTGTTTTTCTCACTAACTACTTTAAGAAAACTGAGCCTACATCCACTTTAGAAGTTTTGAATGTGGCGGTGTCTGGCGCGGTGACCGAAGATCTTCTTGATCAAGCAAATCAGATTGTGGCGGCAACGATTGAGACAAATAAGGATGGGACAAAAAAATATGATTCCTTAAAATATTTGACTTTTCTAATTGGAGCCAATGACGCCTGTCATGGAATTGCTGATGAGGATATGAAAGCGAATTTGAATCATGTCTTTTCAATACTCAATAGAATAAAGCAAAGTGAACCAGTACGAATTTTAGTTTCTGGCTTGCCAAAAATTCCCGACCTAGGACTTTCTGCGATTAACAATAGTACAGGTTTTGGTGGATTTAAGTGCAGTACAATTCGCAATATCACCGGAACATGCCGAGCACTTGTGTCATGGACTGACAACGATGATTACAATAATAAGGTCACTTATGTTTCCGATCGCAATAGAATTTTAAAATCAGCTGTTGATGCCGCAAATCTTAAATATTTGAATTTGAAGATCGCTTTCAACGATGAGATCTTCCAACAGAAAATAGTCGCAGAGGAATTGGCGGCAGAGTGTTTTCATCCTAATGCAATAGGCCAAGAGACACTTTCAAAATCCTTATGGACGGCCCAGCCCTGGTATCAATGAGGGCGCCCCCAGAGTATTTTCTCTACGTTCATGGGCCTTTTAGCGGGTATTTTCTTTAGGTCCGGGTGATAAACCTTGAAAAATATTTAGTTAATTCACCGCGTTAAGAATATGCTATTTTGTATTCTCCCTCGAGAACACCCACATTATAGACATGGCACGTATATTGGAATAAGCCTCTCACTAGAGTCATAACGGAGTGGGAAGTTTAATTAGTCTGGGATGTTCGAGGGGAAATCGAAATCTTTTCATACTGATAGAATCTGAATTCTAAAAATTCAACAACTCCGAAGTGTCTTCAAGTGGGGAGGTTGGAGTTGATAAAATTTGGGATTTCTCTATTCATTTCAGTTGCAGTCTTGGTGTCTTTTCAAACAAAGGCCGCGGTTCAGGAAAAGTTAACAATCATTGAGCTTCTTACTAATTTAAATAATGGCAACCCAAAAAAAGAAATTCAAGCCATTCGAATCATTGGACAAAACCCCTATCAAGAACTTCTCCAGCAAGTAATTTTCAAACTTGAGTCTGAGCTCAATAAAATTCTTTTACCTCCACCTCAGGGGTCAAACGTAGACGTACTTTTAGCCTGTTTAGATGCAATTGCCAATCTCGGCAATCAACCAGTCCTTGGTGATATTACGCGACTTCGCAATTTTGCAAAACAATATACCTATCCAACATTGACTGGTCGCTCTGACATGGTCATTTTAAATAAATTAGACGGAGGTTTTGTTGGGGCTTACTCCAAGTCATCCTTGAGACAAAAAAATCTACCTTCACTCTACCAACATGTTTTAGAAACTGATGGCCTAGCGGTAGCAGAGCAGGTAAAAACTCTTTTGGTTCCAAACCCAAGTAATATACCGATCATTAACGGTGGTGTAAGATCTGGCGTCCCCGTTATGGACCCCCAAGTTGAAAATGGATATAAGAGAGATTTAGAAGACATTCCTAAAATCAAAGCTTTTTTAGAAAGTCGAATCAAAGGACAACCTGAGGTCATTGAAACATTCTTGGCGTTGGAAATGAGGAATCACGTTTATGCCGGGCAAAGAACAGCACCGGAACCCATCGTGCTCATGGGCCTCAAAGGTTCGGGAAAAGACACTTCATTTGAGACCTATACGGACGCCATAAACGGTTTTAAAAAAGGCTCTTACGACGAACATATGTTCTCTCTTCCGATTATGAAGAGCGACGCCGATCTTTGGTCCGTCATTGGTTCTGCCACTGGTTACTTAGGCTCTAAAGGAATATCTCCTTTTATCAGATGGCTCGTTAATCATGCGGCAGGTAGATACTTGGTTATCGAGGCTACAACGGAAGAGCCCGCACATATTATCGAAGACCCGGAATGGGTTCCAGGCACCGTTAGCCCTGGGAAATTTTCTCCAGAGCAAGGTGTTTTATTTGCGAATGAATTTCACAATTGGTCAAAGGAAATCAAAGATACTTTCTTAAAAGTAGCATTAGAAAAAGGCTACTTCCAAATAAACAACCCGGGCAATGGCGTGGGTAGACTTTTTGTTCCAGTGACAATTGGTTTTGCGACAAATGAGGGAACAGCCCTTCTGACATCTCGAGAACTAAACGGGGAACGCTTTGGTCCGCCGCTCACGTTTGAACAAATGATGGAAAAGTGGAATGAAGTGCATAATGATATTCCACGTCTGCGTAGCGAGCTTGGTAGAACGGCGGGTGCTGTGAACTCTAGAGCAAGCGTACAACACCCTCCTGGTACATCCGAAGAATTTAGCAATCGACTTCCCGATAGAGCTTTTTGCTTGATGAGACCGCTTTCAGTTGAAGACCTCAAGGACATTGTAAGAGTTAAATTTGAAGACTGGCGAGAGAAATTGCAGAAAGCAAAAAGTGGATACAATATCGACATTCAATGGACCAATGAACTCGTTGATTTTGTCCAAAGTTATGAATATGAGGCTGAAGATAATGCCAGACCAATCAGCAATAAAATAATCAATCTTGTTGAAAGAACGATCTTAGACGCCATTAAAGAAAAGAGCATTGTAAAATCTCAAACAAAACAAACAATCAAACTTGATATTCAAAAAAATACCGACAAGTCATACAATTTGGTCGTTGGTGGGAGTGTAAGCCTCAATTTAGCAATCAAACAAACGGCTTCACAAAGAGAACCTGTTCCTCCAACGGATGAACAACTTGAAAAAGTTTTTGATTTTTCAAAACGTGTAAAAAAACGAGTCTTTGGAATAGACGCAATAGCCGATGATATCGGGCAAGCCATATTAATTAATCAAGAGGGAAGGAATGGTGTCATCGCTGAGAAAGATGCTGTACTTCCAGCCCGAGTATTTTTCTTTCTTGGACCCTCGTCTACAGGAAAAACTGAGTTAGCCAAAGCCATTGCCAGAGAACTCTTTGGGAATGAAAGTGCTATGAAGACTTTTAATTTCGGTGAAGTGCGCACGGTGCAAGATCTTCAAGTTAAGATTTTAGGTTTGAGGGACGGTTTAGGAAATCCCATACCTTCAGATTTTATGAAAGAATATGATCGGGCTAATGGACGAATTATTTTTAATTTAGATGAATTAGCCAATGCCCCAAGGGAAGTACTCAAAGCTCTCTATGACATTTTGCGAGAACCTGTTGTGAGAACATTTGCCGATGGGAAGCCTCGGGTCATGAGTCAGGTTTTAATTATTGGGACAGGTAATGCCAGCGAAGAATGGTATGCCAAAATCCCTAGAGATATTCCTCGTGTCGAACAATTGGCGGCTATGGAAGAAGTGTATAAGCATGCCATGCGAGATCCAGATTACAGACGAGGGTTTCTAGAACAGTTCTTCAGCGAGGCTCTTCTTAATAGAGTGGGAGAAAAGAACATCTTCTTTTTTGCCCCGTTAGGCTTCAAGGCTATCAGACAATTGGCGCAGCTTAAACTTGACCTTGTTTTAAATATGTTTAAGCCAAAACCAGGATATCGAGACTGGGACATTAAATTCTTAAATAGAGATGAGTATCAAAAGGCTGTAGACGTCGTGGAGACTGAAGGCTTCGTCTTACGTGAACAGGGTGCTTCGATTGATCGTTTTCTAAAACAAGATTTTTATGAAGCTTTGAGAAATACACTTTTACGAGGTCTTGTCCCTGCTGGGAAAAAAGTGGCTCTCTATCAAATTGGTCAAACAGAAGGAAACATTAAAGACGGTACTACCGGCGAAGTTTTGTATGGAGTTTTGGTTGAAGGTGAATCAGTTCCACTGACATTTAAACTCAAACGTATAGATGTGACTAAACACGCAGAGATATCGATGGCCGAGCAAGTCTTTACCGCGTTTCATGAAGCTGGGCATGAACTCGTAAGACACGTTTTATTTCCCGGGAAATATGAAACCGAGATGCTCTCAATAATTCCGGGAGTTGGCCTAATTAATAATGAGTGGATTAGGTATCTGGGAGTCGTGAGCTACAATGACCTACAATACACCTCAGTCACTAGAGAAGTGGCAATTAGACAAATTGCTGCTCTGGAGGCTGGATTTGTTGCTCAAACACTGGTTTCAAAGGGAGCACGCCATGATGCTGGCAAAGGTAACGATTTGGAAAGGGGGACTGCTTTTGCTGAAAGGGCTGTCTTGGTATGGGGACTCTCTAAAGCGTGGGGTGTTACCTCCGTTCCTTCAGGTCAAGATATTCATGCCTACATAGCGTCTCTAAGCCAAGAACGGAGAGAGTTGTTTGAAAGGGAACGAGATAAGATGCTCGATGAAGGCAGAAGTCTTGCCAAAACTTTGTTGTTAGCAAATTATGATAAAGTCTTCATTCCTCTTGGTATTGAAGTAGCGGAGAAGGGAATTCTTTACACCGACGATCTCAAAAAATTCTATGAGGAACACAAAGAAGACATTTATATTGAGGGTGAAGGAACAATCGCGACGCAGTTCAAGAATACTTCTTGGACTTCTTTACTAGCCAGAATTTCTCCATATATTTATAGGAATGTCAATCGCGACGCTGATTTGCTGCCAGGTCTTGAAGTACCTACGGTTGTAGATCCAGCGGTTTTGCTGGCCGCTAAGAAAGCCAATCAACTTGCTACAATTCCAGCTCAAGAAAAACTACCGGTTTGGGAAGATACCGCAATATTTAAGACTGGGTTGCATAATGTTCCGGCGCAAGTTGAAACGGTGGCTGAACAGACAGGCAAAAGCGTGACAAGACAGCCGAGTTCACCCACAAGTTGCAATGCTTTATTAAAATAATTATTAAAAAAACTTCGCTTTGTATTGGCGGGGGAAGTGGGGCCTAATAGGCCTGAAGCGGGAGAGAAATCTCCCGCTTTTTTCGTGATTTTAAAATGCGGATGCGCATGTACCAAAAAGTTTGATCTTCTGACTGGAACCCGTTTCGCTACTGTAGCTTACGTCACTTAAATATAGCGTTGGGTTTTTTACCGATAAATGAATATAGTCACTGATTATGTTTATTGAATTTAAAAAAACTTGTGGGGTGTGCTCAGGAACATAAATTAAATCGATTATGACGCCAGGGTGCAAAGTGGTTTCCGTTACAATAAACTCCTCTAGATTCTCAACTGTTGTAAAATCGGAACTTAAAAATCGCTTATAGTGACGGCCACTTTCTAAAGCGATCGTCTGTGCTTCGGTCCTCAAAGTAGACAGCGATTTATCGTTGGTCATACTTTGATTTACATTCCTATTTTTTACATCTCTTGGAGCAAAGGCTAAACAGACTCTCCGACGTCCATTCGCATTTAAACTTTCAAATATATTTAGTCCTCCGCTAGGTTCTTTTATAAATATATGAAGGGTTGACGAAAAAATATTCGCGATATGTCCCTGTTTAAAATCCCCATTTGGAGTCCAAGCCATTCCTCGCCTTAATGTTTTACCTCTCCAGACCAACGACTCGACCTCTACCTGAAGATGGCTTAATCCAACCTCTTCAATTCTTACAGGTAAAACATCCCCATAAAATTTTACTAAGACTTCCGGTTCGATCTGCACGATCCAACCAAGACCCCGTTGAATAGTAAAAATACGATTTCCAACCTCTAATTTTCCGCTACAATTCCCAATGGCTGAATTGATCGAGAAAAGGATCCCGAAACAGAAACATACAAACTTCCATTTGAATCCCTTCATCTACGTTTCCTTAAATTTCCAAATACCAAATCAAGATATTGCTTCTTGCGTTAAAAATGCAAAATTAAGGCCATTTTTTTTAAATTTTAAGAATGCGGCTGAATAGCCCCAAAAGAAGTCCCAGAGAAATAGTAAAGGGGAGGTAGATTCCAATGCGAACCCATTGACTAACCGCATCAAGCGCTTGAGGCATGATGAAGTCTGGGCCAAACATGTTTGTAGCCAGCCAACAAAACCCCCCAAGGACAAGTCCGTAGGCGGCCAATTTTGAAAGGGAGTAGGTTCGAGTCATTTTTCCCATTAACAAACCGCAAAAGGCCGAGACACCAAAGTGCAAAGCTATTCCAGACATCAAAATGCTTGAAGAGGCATCAATTGCGAAGGCCTCCCCACCGTAAAAAACAGATGCGACTAATTGAATCCACCAAAGTTTTGTAGTGCCGGGTTTTGCAAGTAAGAAGGTTAGTCCGAGCATGAAGGCACCTGAGATGAGACCACAAAAGACGCCTACAAGGACTCTCTTTACATTGTTATGTAAGAGTGAATCAGTGAGTTCGTGTTTGGAGGGCAAGGCGTCGGTCATGTTGCTCATGAAATCTCCTCATTTAAGTAAAACCCAAATTTAGCCAAATCACAATCATGTGGCAAGTCCAAAAGGATTTGCCAAACACCTTTTCATCTAAGTATGCTTTGATCAAATGAATAAAAAACAAAAAAAGGTTGTCACAGCCTTCACCGAACTACTGGCGTGCGAGTACCCAATTATTGCGGGACCCATGTTTTTGGTGAGCAATGAAGATCTCGTTTCATCAGTTTCTAACGCGGGTGGGGTGGGTGGAACACCCTCTTTGAACTGGCGTACCACCGCTGAATTTGGCGAGGCCCTAAAAAAAATAAAAGCAAAAACGACCAAACCCTACGCTGTTAATTTAATCGTCAACAAAATTAATCCTCGCGTCGAGGCCGATTTGGATATGTGTGTGAGAGAAGAAGTACCTTTGGTGATTACTTCTCTTGGAAATCCGAAAAGAGTCATAGAACGGGTTCATAGTTATGGTGGAAAAGTATTCTGTGATGTGACTGATCTCAAATACGCATTAAAAGTCCAGGATCTGGGATGTGATGGAGTGATTGCGGTGAGTGCAGGAGCGGGTGGTCACGCTGGACCCACTTCACCACTAGTTTTCATTCCTTATTTAAAAACTAAACTTAAGATTTCAGTCGTAGCGGCTGGAGGTATCGCCACGGGTCGACAAATATTAGCAGCCCTCGTCTTGGGCGCTGATGCTGTTCAAATTGGCACACGCTTTATCGCTTCAACTGAAGCCGGAGTTGGGGACGACTACAAAAGAGCCGTCATGACATCTGAGCCAGATGACATCGTATTAACGCGGAGGATTTCTGGAACACCAGCATCAGTGATTAACACTCCCTATATAAAAAAAGAAGGACTTGATCTGAATCCAATCGAAAAGATTCTTTTGAAAAATGAAACTACAAAAAAATACATGAAAATAATTAGGACCTTGATTGGCCAAAAAGCACTTGAGAAAGCAGCCCATCAAACCACTTGGAAAACTGTTTGGAGCGCAGGGCAGGGTGTGGGACTTATCCGTGACATTCTACCGTGCCAAGAAATTGTTGATCGTCTGATGCTTGAATACTGGGAGGCCCGCAATGCCATTTGATGTTATGGATTTTGTTGATCGCGTAGAGAAAAAATCTCCTGGCCTCTCTAGGCATCTTGGAGTTACCTATTTAAATTGGTTTTCTCCTTTTAATAAACACCTCAAAGCGAAGCTTTTAGAGTGGAATAACACGAAAACCAGGTTTAGGATCCAATGCCATCGAGGCGTAAGAAATCACTTAGGGGGCATTCACGCGGGAGCTATTTTTACTTTGGGCGAGACCTGTGCTGGGTTTGTATTAATAAAAAATTTCAGTCTCAAAAAATTCAGACCTATCATGAGTGACGTTAATGTTAAGTACGAGAAACAGGCGAGAGGCACAACCTTTGGAACGGCCGAGATCAAGAAGGCAGAGGTAGCAAGAATTAATAAAGAGCTGAAAAGCAGTAAACCTTCCTTTGTTTGGCTCAAAACAAAAATTGAGAATGATAAAAATGAATTGATAGCCACAGTAAATACCAAATGGCAATTAAAACCTTGGGATAAAATTAAGATAAAAAAATGAATTCATATGTGAGTTATCCATTTCTAGTTATTTTGGTGGCCTCTTGTTTCTCATTAAAGAGCCACTCTGAGGGACTTGAAACCCACACCTTGACTCAAACTCAAATCGAACAAGTATTAAAATTGGGTCAAAAAAACATTGATGGCCAAATTGAAGAAATAAAAAAGAGTTTTGATCTGGAGCTACTATCTACCACCCGGCCAAATGCAAAGAGCTACTTTGATAGTCTTGGACCGGCCAAAAAATCAGTCGAAGACATTTCAGATATTGAGGGGCTCTATGGTAAGGCCGTATGTCCAGACCCTAAGTCAAACGATTCAAAGCCTCTAATTTATATAGCAAAAGACGCTCCTCCCTCCACACTTCTTCACGAGTATATGCATGGTCTTCAAATTCAAAATAAAAAACGCTGGTGTGTCCTCTCAGGAAGGGTTCTTGAAAATGACGAAAAGAAGGAACGAGCCATTCTATTCCACAGCTTTGAATTTGAAGTGTTGAAAACTCTCTGGGATCTACGGGATCGGTTGGCGTTAAATATTGAGGACAAACTCATTTTGGTCGAAGGTCTTAATCGGGAAAACAAACTCTTTGCTTCGATGGGCATACAAGCTTTGTCACCTGAAATTTCGGCTTTAGTTGAAAAAGAATTTGAGGAAGCAAGGCTTCAGATCGAATTTTACACTTGGCTTTCGAAAACCCCGGTTGAAGCTTCCAGTGTTCTTCAAAAGATGGAGGTCATAGCTCTTAAAAGTTGTGCTGAGAAAACCGATGGGATAAGTGAAACAGATAAAATTAATAAATGCCTTGCAAAAAGATGTGAATATTCGAAATTGTCTTGTCCAAAAGTTAGTGACACTGAACTTAAGCCCTATGATGACCTGATTACCAAAATTATATTTGCCTGGACTAAGCCTTTCCAAAAAAGTGGTGAATGCGATTTAAGTAAATTAAAAGATGAATTTATAAATGGTTTGGAATCCGTAACAGGCTGTTGGAAAAAATGGTACCAATCCAGTTCTAAATCCAGCTCAAAAGACCTTCACTTAAAGTCTCTAACATTTAATGAAATAGCCAAGAGATTTAATGTTCCACCTCTTGGTATAGATCACAAAACAGTTTTTTTTGAGGCTGAAAATCCTAAAAGTCTAATCAACCGCACCTATTGTTACTTCATTTATCAAAAAGTAATTCGCTTTGAATCTCTGCCCATAGATCAGTTTCCATTTTCGGTCATGGGCGCGTCGATGGCTTCCAAAACTTTTGAAGAGTACAAACTTTGGCTAAGTTCAAGTAAAAATGGAAAGCTTTGTACAAAAATAGTAAAGTTGTTTACTGGTCAAGAACCCAGCCCCCCGAACTTGCCTCACGGCATCGCCTTTATGCTAGTTATTAATCCAATAGGAGCTCTCACGGGAGGGATCCCCTCCCTCAAAGACAATCTCGCTTTAGACATTAACCACGAAAGACTCCATGCCATATTTGCCGATAACACAGTTGTAAAAGGTAAAATAAAGGAGGAGTGGAATAACTTGAGTAAAGAAGAGCAGGAACAATTTAAGACGACTCACACCTCTTATGATTTTAAAAATGAAGAAACTTTACTCAAGGAATATTTTTCTTACACACGTCAAAATAATCCAAGGCAGTTATTTTAGATATTCAAGATACTTTTTGACTCCATCATTTAATGAGGTAAAAGACCCTTCAAATCCAGCCTCGCGAAGCTTAGAAACCTCTGCACAAGTTGTGTACTGGTAACCTGCTCTAAATTCAAATGGTGTATCAATCCATTTTATTTTCACTGGGACTTTCAGGTTTTCAAAAAGAGTCTTTGCAAGTGAAAGAAATGTAGAAGGTATGCCCGTTCCACAATTGTATATGCCGCTCTTTGGTTTTTTTGATATCATGAAGCCAATTACTTTAAGAATGTCTGCGATAAAAATAAAATCTCGTGCCTGTTCGCCATTTTTAAAATTTGGATTGTGGGAATTAAACAGAGTCATTTGGCTTGTCGTTTTTATCTCATGAAATCCATGCCAAATACTACTGGCCATCCGAGCTTTATGATCTTCATGAGGGCCATAAACATTAAAGAACTTGAGTCCATACCAAAATGGTGGAGACTTCGAATTGTCCTCTGAGTTTTTCAAAGCCGTCATGTCAAAAATTTGCTTACTTTGTCCGTAAGGATTTAGAGGCTTTAAACTCTTAATTCTCACATGAGAATCTGTAAATCCTTGACTCCCATCTCCATAGGTTGCAGCACTACTGGCATAAACAAACGGAATGGCCCGCTTAGCGCAAAAATTCCAGAGGGCTTTGGAGTAATCCACGTTCCATTTTTTTAATAATTCAGCATCTCTCTCACCGGTGTTGGTGATGGCTCCCATATGAACAATGACTTCTATGTCTTTGTAAGAGTCAAGTTTATCTAAAAAAGACGCGGCGTCTTGTATTTCTACTTCAGAAGTGATCTTTTTGAGGTAGGGTCTTTCTTTAAACAAAGCAAGATGATCAACAAGGAGAAGATTCTCTCCCATATTTGAGAATTCAAGTGCGATCTGACTTCCAATAAACCCAGCGGCCCCAGTAATAACTATCACAGGTTTTTATATACCAGAAATATGTTTGATAAAGGAATGATTATTGACTATTTTAATTGGAATTCAATATAGCTGGTCAATGATTGTTGACTAGGTAACGAGTCAAAAAAACGGTGCCGGGGGCCCATTAAATGAAAATTATCAAAATTCTTTTTTCTATCCTTATTATTCTTGAGTTAACGAGCTGTCAAAGCATGCATCATCATGATGGAACTCAACCCGGCGTCATAGATTACAAAGAAAGAACACCCAATTTGGGGCTCACCCACGAGGACGCGGTTTGGCGATCATCAGTGGTCTCAGGAGTTAAATATGAACTAAACTTTAATTTGTCTGGTGACCCTAACCCTGACTACACGGGCGAAAGCGAGATTAGGTTTAATCTGAAAAGCCAAGAGACTGTAACCGTGGATTTTGCAAAAGGTCAGATTCTAAGTCTTATTATTAATGGCGCACCAGTTCCATCGTTTACATATAATGCTCAATTCCTCACTTTGCCGAAAGAATATCTGAAGGTGGGTGTCAATTCAGTCAAAATAGGTTTCTCACATCCATACAGCACATCAGGTTCGGGGCTTTATAGGTTTAAGGATCCGGAAGATGGAAAAACTTACGTTTACACAGATCTTGAACCTTTTGATGCCAATAAATTTTTTCCTTGTTTTGATCAGCCCGATCTCAAAGCAACTTATAAAATCAAGGCCCATGTTCCTGAGGATTGGACGGTGATTTCGTCAGTATTACCAGAGTCTAGTCAGAAAATACCAAGCTCAGGGCAGAGTTTGTGGGTATTTCGCGAATCAGAAACATTTAGTACCTATCTTATTTCGTTACATGCAGGCCCATACAAAATGTGGTCAGCTACGGCTGGCAGAATTCCTGTCAGGCTCTTTGCACGGCAATCATTGGCCAAATATGTCAATGAAAAAGATTGGCTGAAATTCACAGGGCAAGGTTTGAAATTTTATCAAAGTTATTTTGGTATTCCGTACCCATTTAAGAAATTCGATGAAATTATTGTTCCCGATTATAATCACGGCGCTATGGAAAATGTAGCTGCCATTACATTTGCTGAAAAATATATCAAGCGTGGGAAAATGACACAGGCAGATCGTGAGGATATCGCATCCGTCCTTCTTCATGAAATGGCTCACATGTGGTTTGGTGATCTAGTTACTATGAAGTGGTGGAACGACATTTGGCTCAACGAAAGTTTCGCAACCTTTGCCTCAAGCTTAGCTCAAAGCAGTGCAACTGAATTTAAGCGATCGTGGCTCACCTTTTTTCTAAGTGAGAAGGAATGGGCTTATTTCGAAGATCAATTGGTAACGACTCATCCCATAGAATATCAGACTGCAAATACAGATGTGGCCTTTGCTAATTTTGACGGAATTACCTATGGTAAAGGGGCTTCGGTTCTTAAACAGCTTTCATTTTATGTTGGAGCTGATGCCTTTAAAAACGGCGTCAGTAATTACTTAAAGAAATATCGGTACAAGAATGCGACGTTGGAAGACTTTATGCAGTCACTCCAGGGAAGCACCCCCTTGAATTTAAAAAAATGGAAATCAGATTGGCTTCAAACCGCCGGATTAAATACTGTGGAAGCCAAGTTTAGTTGCAAAGATGGAAAAGTCATCGATTTTAGTTTGTTGCAAAGAGGATTTGAGGGTTCTGGGATACTGAGATCTCATAGAACTCAAATTGGACTATTCTCACGAGATATGTATGGCAATGTCAAACTTCAGAGGACAGTTTCAAAAATTTATTCTGGGGCTGAAACTCCCATTGCTGAAGTCGTGGGAGACCCGTGCCCAGTGCTTGTGCACCCGAATTTTGGAGATCAAGATTATGTGAAGGTAAAGCTCGATCCCATCACGTTTGCGACGTCAAAATTTCAACTTTCAAAAGTTGGTGACCCACTTAGCCGAGCTTTGTTTTGGTCCGCACTTTGGGCCATGGTACGAGAGGCTGACTTATCCCCGCAAACATATGCCGGTATGATTTTTGATCATCTTCCAAGTGAAAAGGAATTTAAGACTGTCGATAATGTACTAAAGACGATTTTCAATTCTCGATTGGGTCTTCCAAGTCTTTTGAAGTTCTTACGCTCTCAAAATACGGGTGATATAGATGCTGAGAAGGTGTTTCGTTCCAAGCTTGAAAAATTCGCAGAACAAGGAATTGACAGAGGAACTCCTGGTTCGGATCTTTCCCAGCTTTACTTCGATCTATATGTCAATTTGGCCTATACTCCCGAAGCTCAGGAGAAATTAAAAAGCCTCCTCGTTGGAACTCTAAAGAAGCCTGGAATAGAAATTGACCAGGATCGAAGGTGGAAGATTATCATAAAGTTGAGCTCCCTCGGTGTAAGTGAAGCCGGTGAATTACTTCAGAAAGAGAAAAAAGCTGACCCTTCAAGTGAAGGTGTGAAAAGTGCATTTGCAGCTGATGCCTCAAGGCCCTTACTTGAAGTCAAACAGATTTGGTTAGATAAGTTTGTCGGTCCAAACGATATGGGATTTTCACAGATGAGAACAGTCATGAGGAATTTGTTTCCCTTGGGTCAAGAAGAACTCAAAGGCCAAGAGGCTGGTTTTTTCTTTTCTAATATCGGAAAGATAAAGACAGATAAGGATCCGGCCATGCAAGAGGAGTACACAAGTGATCTGGTTCCAAATTTATGTAATGAGGCTAGTGTGAACGCCTTAAAAAATTATTTGGGGGGAAATCCTGATTTGACTCCAATAATGGTAAAAAAATTGAGAGTGAGTCTACAAGAAGATGAGCGATGTATGAAGGTTCGTAAGCTCGCAGGCTTTACCAACTTC
>Ga0206981_10124_pt2 | contig 22368 bp, 18 predicted proteins | sample Alteio_BWMinCont_17_FD_153312 | JGI IMG/M metagenome (GOLD analysis project Ga0206981, IMG submission 153312) | Enriched cells from forest soil in Barre Woods Harvard Forest LTER site, Petersham, Massachusetts, United States -... | ecosystem: Environmental > Terrestrial > Soil > Temperate forest >... | reverse complement strand
CTTTTGCAGGCCGGAGGTCATCTTGTCGAACTCGGTGAAGTGGGTGGCGAGGCCGGTGACTTCGCGGGCCTGGCTGTAGAGGTTGTCGATGGTCCCGAAGGAACCGGCGACGATGTCTTCCAGGCTGGCGAGGCCCTTGTTGATGCTCTTTTCGCCGACCACGAGCAGTTGGGATTCGGCGGCGTTGAGGACGTCGAGGGCAGTCTCGCTCTGGTCGGCGGCGCGGGCTATCGCGGCCGAGCAGATGAGCATGAGCTGCCGGAGCAGGCTCTTGTCCTTGACGATGCGGATGTACTCTTCGATGATCGGGCGCCGCGGCAGTCCCTCTGTGAGCGAGGCGAGGTAGGCGACGCCGCCGACGGACTCGATCTCTTTATATTTCGCGAGTTCATTGGCCAGGGTGACGAGGTCGACGGCGCGTCCTTCGCCGCCCAGCTCGGTCATGCGCTGGTAGATGCGGCGATGCGAATCGAGGGAGAAGTCTTCGGGGGTGAGCTTTTCTTCGGCTTCGGAGAGGGCCTGGTTTTCGAGCAGGATTGCACCAAGGATGGTGCGTTCGGCGTCTACGTTCGAGGGCAGGCCTGTGTCCATGTTGGAACTGAGGGCGAAGTTGGAGGTTGTGGCCATCTGGGATGAGTGTACGAAATCCGGGCTTGTGGGAATTGAGAGGCGTCTGTGCGAAACCTCGTTCACGGATCAGCTCACGCCCAAGGTCTATCATGGTCTATAGGAGTAGATGTCGATGAAACCCTTCATTTCTGTTGTTTTTGCTGCAATTGCAGCGCTTTCCTGCTCGGGATTGGCCCAGGCTCCGGCGACCTCCGCCGAGAGCCCGGAGATTCGCGATCTGCAGAAGGTTGAAGACTCGTGGTCGAGCGCGCTGAACCAGCGCGACCAGTACGGGCTGGAGTTGGTGCTTTCGCCGCTGTTTGTGAATGTCTCTGCCACCGGCGAGGTCACGACACGCAACCAGCAGGTGGCTGGCCTGTTATCAGAGCCAGACAAGACTGCCGCGACCGATATGCATGTGGTGACGGTGCGTATGCTGGGCGATGTGGCCGTAGCCAACGGCACCTACTCGTTCACGCACAAGGGTACGAGCGGTCAGGTTGAGGAGAAGGGTGTCTTCACCCACGTCTTTCAGCGCCAGCACGGCAACTGGGTCTGCCTGAATGCTCAGCGCACACTGCTGCGCGAGGATACCCCCGGCAAAACGGCCAAGACCAAGGCCAAGTCTCAATCGAAGGCCGAGTTGCCGTTCCATATTCCGCTGTTTTCCAAGGGCGACAAGACGACCGGCCCAACTACGCCGAATGCGCCAAATCAGTAGCGATACGGTTTCTTCATCTATTAGGTGGAGGGAGAACGATGGCAGAAGAGACTGCGGCTACGGCGAGGCCTCGCTGGAGCGTCGCACCATATTTCATCGTGGACGATGTGGTGGCGACGGCGAAGTATTATCGCGACACGCTTGGCTTTGAGTTCGTGCGCTTTTGGGGCGATCCGCCGTGCTTCACCATCATGACGCGGAACGGCGCTGCGATCATGCTCAAGCAGCTTGAGCAATCGGGCCTGATGCGGCCCAACAGCTCCGTCGGTTCCGACGGCGGAGCCTGGGATGCCTACATCTGGATCGACAATGCCGATGCGCTCTATGCGGAATTTGGACAGAAGAGCGTGACGATCACGCAGCCGATCTGCGACCAGGAATATGACTGCCGTGAATTCACCATTCGCGACTGCAATGGCTACACGCTGGGCTTTGGGCAGGACTTGTCGTAGCGGTTCAGCGGTTGTATTTTTTCAGTACCTGTTGCAACTGCTCGTGCGGCAAAGCGTTGACGGTGTGGCCGTCGCGGCCGGTCATGGTTTGTGCGGCGACCATGGCGTTGACGATGGCCTCTTCTGTAGCCTCGACGGTGGCGTTGAAGATGGGGCTGATGCGTTCGTTAGAGACGGTCTGAACGGTGTTGGGGCCTGGAGCCTTGTCCGCGCCGGGGTTGGCGGTGGAGAAGGCGATGAAGATGTCTCCGCTGCCGTTGCCGGAGGTGGAGCCGGTGCGGGCCAATCCAAGGGTTGCGCGACGGGCCAGACGCTTGAGCTGATGCGGCAAGAGCGGTGCGTCAGTGGCGATGACGATGATGATGGAGCCTACGTCGCCTTCGGCTTCGCTGCCGGGGAGTTTAGATGGCGGGACGAGTTGAGCGTACGGCGCGGCGTCGGGGATTTCTTTTCCGACGGGGACACCGGCGATGGTGAGTTGGGGACGGCGGCCGCAGTTGCACTGGACGAGCACGCCGACGGTGTAGCCGCCCATCTCTTTGTTGACGACGCGCGAGGCAGTGCCCGTGCCGCCTTTGAAGCCGTAGCAGACCATGCCGGTGCCGCCGCCTACGTTGCCTTCCAGAACAGGACCACCGTGCGCGCCGTCGAGCGCGGAGATCACGTGCTCCGGCTTCACGTGAAAGCCGTTGATGTCGTTGAGATAGCCGTCGAAGGTTTCCGCGACGACGGGCAGCGACCAGTCGTCGCCGACGGCTCCATGCTTCAGGCCCCAGGCGATCATAGTGTCGCGCACCGTGCCGACTGAGTGAGTGTTGGTGATGCCGACCGGGCCGGCGAGGAAGCCGCCTTCTTCGACCCAGGTGGTGCCAGTCATTTCGCCGTTGCCGTTGAGCGAAAACCAGCCTGCGTAGACAGGGTCGACGTCAGACTTTCCACGAGGCAGCACGACGGTTACGCCGGTGCGGACAGGGCCTTCACCAACTTTGAGCGGGCCGTTGCCGGAGATGAGCGTAGTGCTGCCCACTTCAACGCCTGCAACATCGGTGATGGCGTCGAGCGGGCCGGGCTGGCCATCGAATGGGACGCCGAGCTGACGAGCGCGGATGGGCTGGCCGCTCCGCGAGATGACAGAAAGGCACACAGAACAGACGAACAGTGCAATGAGGGGCAGGCGCATATCCGACTCTATCGCGAAAGCAGGCGAATCGATCAGGATTAACTTCTATGCGACGCCTTGTGCTTCTTCTGTGCGACCTTGAATCTTGGCTTGAATCCGTATGGATACGTGGACGAGGCCGAGCGCGGCTGGTGTGACGCCGGGGATGCGGCTGGCTTGGCCGATGGTCTGGGGGCGAACGCGGCCCAGCTTCTCCTGCATTTCGCGGGAGAGGCCGCTGATCGTCGTGTAGTTAAGCCACTCGGGGATGCGGACGCCTTCGGCTTCTTTGAGCTTCTGAATGGCCTTCTTCTGCTGGTCGAGGTAGCCGGCGAACTTGATTTCAGTTTCGACGGCGCGGGCTTCATTGCGCGGAATCGCGGCGAGACGCGTGCCGTCGGATTCAGCGACGAGTGTGGCGAGCAATGGATCGTTGCTCAGCTCGGGGGTGAGGGCTTTGAGGACCTGCTCGATCTGCACTTCAGGACGCTTGAGAAGCTGTGCCCAGGTCTGGCCGGAGATGGCGCTGAAGTCGATTTTTGCGCTGACTATAGACAGGCCTGTTGCATCGACTTTTTTCGTATTCAGAAGTTGTGCGAGAGCGGCCATGCGGGCCTGCTTCTGTTCGTATTCGGTCCAAGCTTCGTCGCCGATCAGACCGAGTTTGCGGCCATAGGGTGTGAGGCGACGGTCGGCGTTGTCGATGCGCAGATGCAGGCGAAATTCCGCGCGCGAGGTGAACATGCGATACGGCTCGTTTGTCCCCTTGGAGATGAGATCGTCGATCAGGATGCCAGTGTAGCCTTCGGTGCGGTCCAAGGTGAAGGAAGGTTCGTTTTTGATGCACAAAGCCGCGTTGATGCCGGCCATGATGCCTTGGCAGGCTGCTTCTTCATAACCGCTGGTGCCGTTGATCTGTCCGGCTAGATATAGGCCTTCGAGGCTTTTCACTTTCAGCGCTCGATCGAGTTCGGTGGCGTCGACGGAGTCGTATTCGATGGCGTAGCCGGGGCGCAGCATCTCGGCGTTTTCGAGGCCGGGAATGGAGCGCACGATCTGCTGCTGCACTTCCATCGGCAGCGAGGTGGACATGCCGTTGACATAGACTTCGTGGGTGTTGAGGCCCTCTGGCTCGAGGAAGAATTGGTGCTGCGTCTTGTCGGGGAACTTGACGATCTTGTCTTCGATCGACGGGCAGTAGCGCGGGCCGATGCCTTCGATGGCGCCGGAATACATGGCCGAGCGGCCTACGTTGTCGCGGATAATCTGCAGCGTCTGCGGTGCGGTGTAGGCGATGTGGCAACTGATCTGGCGCTGGGTTATTTTTTTAGTACGAAAGCTGAAGGGCGTGGGCTCAGCGTCGCCGGGCTGCTCTTCAAAGGCCTCCCATCGAATCGTGCGTCCATCGAGGCGCGGCGGCGTGCCGGTCTTCAATCGACAAGTGCGCAGGCCGAGGCGGCGTAGCGCTTCGCCAAGCAGCACAGACGCAGGTTCGCCGCTGCGGCCTGCCGGGTAGCGCTCTTCGCCGCAGTGGATGAGGCCGTTCAAGAATGTCCCCGTGGTAATGATGGTCGCGCCAGCTAACAACTGGCGGCCGTCACGGAGCTTCAATCCCAGGACGCGTCGCGTTCCCTGTTCCGAATTCCCATTTCCCTCGTCTTCCAACACGAGGTCTACCGCTTCGGCTTGCTTGATGTGCAGATTGGGCTGGTTTTCCAGTACTTCGCGCATTTTTACGCGGTAGAGTTGCTTGTCGCACTGGGCGCGGGGGCTCCAGACGGCGGGGCCGCGCGAGGTGTTGAGCAGGCGAAATTGGATGCCGACCGCATCGGCAACCTCGCCCATGACGCCGCCCAGGGCGTCCACTTCGCGGACCAGATGGCCCTTGGCGATACCGCCGATGGCCGGGTTGCAAGACATCTGCGCGATCAGATCCAGATTCATGGTGATGATCGCGGTCTTGAGGCCCATGCGCGCGGCGGCCATCGCCGCTTCGCAACCAGCATGGCCCGCGCCGACTACGGCGATGTCGAATTGTTCGGTGAAAGGCATTGCCTTTCTATTCTACGGAGTTTGCGAATTTCGCGCAGATTCCGGGTTCTATGCTCTTGCCTCGAAGATCAGATTGAACGGCGTTTGGGTGGCTCGGCGGAAATGGCTAAAGCCGCCAGCTGAGACCACTTCTCGCAGCCGTTCTTCTCCGGCCTGCGCTCCCAGAGCCAGACCTACTTCCTGGGAGAGAGAAGCGGGAGTGCAGATGAGTGTCGAAGCTCCGTAGAAGGCTCGGCCCACCGGGTGCAGATTGTCTTCAATCTTGTCTCCAGCGAAGGGCTCCACGATCATCCAGGTGCCGTCATCGGCAAGAGTGCTGCGGACGTGAGCGGACGCGCCAACTGGATCGCCCATATCGTGAAGGCAATCGAAGAAGGTTACAAAATCGTAGTTCTCTCCGGGATATTCCTTCGCCTTGGCAACTTTGAATTCGATTCGATCACTGACGCCGGCGTCACTGGCGCGCTGTTGAGCTGTCTCGATGGATTTGTCGTGATAGTCGAACGCGAAGAATTTGGAATTTGGATAGGACTTGGCCATCAGAATCGTGGAGGCGCCCAGGCCGCAGCCGACATCAGCGACTGTCGCTCCCTGCTCAAGCTTCTCCTTCACCCCGTGGAGAGCGGGGATCCATGAAGTTACGAGATTCGCGGCATAGCCGGGACGGAAAAAGCGTTCGGTGCCCACGAACAACTCCTGGTGATGCTGATGCCAGCCTAACCCTTCACCTGTTTTGAATCGCTCGGTGATCATCTCCTCGGCTTTGATCGCTGCCAGGGCGGCCTGGAACATGCCGGGCAGGAACGCCGGACTGTTTTCGTCTGCCATGGCGAAGGCCTGTTCCTCGCTTAGGTGGAACTTGCCGGTCTGGCCGTCATAGGAGACATACCCTCCTGCCGCTTGATTGCACAACCATTCGCGCAGATAACGTTCCGTTGTTCCGGTACGTTTGGCCAGCTCGGCAGGTGTTTGAGGTCCGCCGGAGGCGAGAGCCTTATAGAGGCCCAGCTTGTCTCCAACGCGCACCAGCGCGGCATGGAAGGTGGCGCCGAAGTCTACTACGGCTTTGCCTAGAAGTTCATTCAGTTTATCGGGGTTGATGGACATGGCTTATAGCTCCTTACTCCCATCGGGGTAAAACGTGGCGAGAATAATAGCACCGGCAAATATGGGAAGTCCTAAAATAAAAAGGGCGCTTCTGAACGATGCCCTGCGCTTCCAAAGAGGTGGCGCTTCAACGCACGAGCAGCGGTCTGCAATCCAGGACAATTCGCGGAAGGGCCGCGGCTTTGTTTCTAGCCCTTTGAGGTGCGAAGGAAGCACCACGGGCGGAGATCCTTCGCTAGAAGCTATCGATTGCGCTGACGCCGTAGGCATCGAGCACATCGTGCAAGGTGACTACCCCTTCGAGCTGGTGGATGTTGGCGCGGTTTACAACGGGCAGAAGATCGAGATGATGCTTCCCCATGCGTTGAAGCGCGACATCCATCCCCTGATCGGCATGAACGTGCGGGAAAGCTAACGGATCGATGAGGTCGGCGATCTTCCGATTCGGATTTTGCGTAAGTTCTTTCTCCAACAGAGCAGCACCGATCGCACCGATGACTCCGCTTGAGTTCGAAACCAGAAGCGCTTGCGATGAAGTTGAGCGAAGACGTTCTGCCACTTCATGAACGGTGATCTGATCGGGAATCGTACTGTCCAGGAACTCAGTTGCGGAGCGCATGACCTGTAGGATGCGTTGTGTCTGGTCATGGCGCGCGCTATGTGAGGGCAGATGGATACCATCTTGAACAGCGAGGGCTTCGTAGATGGGTTGTTTCTGGAGTAGCGAGGCGATGAAGAGGCTTACGAGATTGGCAATCATCAGCGGGACGATGATGGCGTAGTCCTGAGTCATCTCGAAGATCATAAGCACGGAGGTCATGGGCGCGCGGACGATGCCAGCGAAGATGGCTCCCATTCCCACCAGGGCGTAAGCTCCCGGCGTGGCGGTGTAGGCAGGCCATAGATGATGGGCGACGGTGCCGACGGCGCCTCCCAGCATGGCGCCGATGAAGAGCGATGGCGCAAAAATGCCGCCGGCGTTGCCGGATGAATAGCTTACGATCACTGCGAAAAACTTGAGGACTACAAGCAGCACTATCAGGCTGAGCAGCATGTGGCCGTTGAGCACATCGCCGACGTAGTCATAGCCGACGCCCATGACCTGCGGGACAAACCATCCGATAATTCCAACCAGCAGCCCACCGGCCAATGGCTGAAACCACAGTGTCTTCGCCGGAAAGCGCAGGAAGCGTTGGCGAATGCCGAGCAGCAGACGAGTGAATGCCGCGGAAACGAGACCACCGGCTATGCCGAGGACAGCATAGATGGCTAGTTCTGCAGGATGTACAAGCTGGTACTGGGGAACATTGAAGAGCGGGTGATTGCCAAGCAGGAGCCGCAGCACCATCCATGCGGTAGCGGAGGCCAGAACGACTGAGCCCAGGACGGGTGCGTTGAGGTCGCCGACGATTTCTTCGAGTGAAAAGACGACTGCGGCGAGTGGAGTGTTGAAGGCCGCAGCGATCGCGGCAGCGGCGCCGACCGGCAGCAGGGCCTTCACTTTTTCGGGGCTCATGCGCAGGCGGCGACCAAGGACGGAAGCGATGCCCGCGGCGATCTGGACGGAAGGCCCTTCGCGGCCCAGGGGAATGCCGCTCGCGAGGGTCGCAGAGGTGCAGAAGAATTTGCCCAGCACAGTGCGCAGCGTGATGCGTCCCCCACCGGCGTAGAGCGCGGCTTTGGTCTGAGGGACGCCGCTGCCGCGGGCGTTGGGGAAGTAGCGCGACAGCAGATAGCCGATGACAAGAGAGCCAACGACCGGAAAAAGCAGGCGCCGCCAGGGCGCGCCGCCCACGGGATAGAGCCGCATCCCGGCTCGCTCTGTCAGCAGGATGAAGGCGACGACGACCAAACCGGTGATGGCGCCAATGACCAGCGCCAGAAGGAGAAACACCTGATCTTCCCTGGGCTGGAAGCGGGCGAAATGAAGAAGAAATCTGGCCTTGAGCGAACGATCACTGGCTAACTGGCCACTTCCGCTAACTTGATTGGTGTTGCTTATCCTGGAGCTGACCACCTGGTTAGGATACCGTACTGCTCTTTCGCTCAACAGAGGAGGCAGAGTTGAAAGAGAAGTTGGAGACGGGATGGTCAGTGACTGGCTGTTGGATTGCTGTGACAAAGCTGGTCCCGGTACACGAGGCCGGATGGTATGCTTCGATTCAAGAAAACCGGACTCGATAATGCACGATCCGAGCCATGCATTTTATGCCGTTTTCTAGTCAATTTTCCGGTCAAGCGGAAAATCTCATTCAATAGAACTGGAGCTTTGCTGCCCATGCTCAACTCTCATTTTCAGCGCCGAGCGGCTGGTATTGCCGCATTCGGATTATGTGCGTTTGTTTGTGCCGTTCGCAGCGAAACGCCAGCGCAACAGAGAGGGTATTATCGCGATCCGGCTATTCACGGAGACATGGTTGTGTTTACCTCCGAGGGCGATTTGTGGTCGGTGAGCGTGCATGGCGGGCAGGCGCGGCGCTTGACTTCGAACTCCGGCACCGAAGCCATGGCGACGATCTCGCCGGACGGGCAGACGGTAGCCTTTGGGGCGGAGTATGAAGGGCCGGGTGAGGTGTACACCATGCCGGTGACGGGCGGCGTGCCGCTGCGGCGTACCTGGGATGGCGACGCGCGACCGGAAGGGTGGTCTCCGGATGGCCGGCTGATCGTGCGTACGCTCCGCTACTCCACGCTACCTGACCCGAAGCTCGTATTGCTCGATGCGCAAGGGCAGCGGGATGCAATACCACTGGCCGGCGCTGCCGAAGCTGCGTACTCCTCCGACGGGCACACGATTTTCTTTACGCGATGGGACCGGCAGGGCAGTTCGACGAAGCGTTACCAGGGCGGCACGGCGGAGAGTATCTGGCGCTTCGACGGTCAAGGTGAGGCGGTCGCGTTGACGGCTGGCTGGGCCGGCACTTCACATGCCCCGATGTTCTGGAATGGGCGTGTCTACTTTCTCTCGGACCGCGATGGAGTGATGAATGTCTACTCCATGAATGCGCAGGGCAAGGAGGTCAAGGAAGAGAGCCGCCAGGGAATCTTCGATGTCGAGTCGGCATCGCTCTTCGAGGGCAAGCTGGTGTATGCCTGCGGCGCGGACCTTTGGCTGCTGGACTTGAAGACAGGGCATGAAGAGGTCATCCCGATCACGCTGGTTTCGGACTACGAACAATTGCGCGAGCACTGGGTGAAGAAGCCACTCGATTACCTGACAGGCTTCCACATTGCTCCCGATGGCGGCAGCGCCGTATTCACTGCGCGCGGCGAGGTGTTTACGCTGCCCGCCAAGAGCAGCGGGCGCATTGTGAAAGTAGCGGCCAATTCGGCGGTTCGCTATCGCGGGGCGCGTTTCCTTCCCGATGGCAAAAGCATCATTGCGCTTTCGACGGAGAGCGGCGAGACGGAATTCTGGAAGTATGAGGCGAATGGGGAAGGCGCGCCCGAGCAATGGACCAACGACGCCAAGGTACAGCGATGGGAGGGAGTTCCCTCGCCCGACGGCCGCTGGCTGGCGCATCGCGACAAGGACCAGCAGCTTTGGATATACGACATCAAAAGCAAAGCGGAAAAGCGCATCGCGCAGTCGATGACCGGAGACTTCAACGGCCTGAGCTGGTCCGGCGATAGCCGCTGGCTGGCGTATGTGGAATCGGCCGCGAATGAGTTCGACCAGATCAAGGTGCTCAATGTTGAATCGGGCACAATTCAGATCATTACCTCGGACCGCTACAACAGCGGGAATCCGGTGTGGAGTTCAGATGGCAAGTGGCTTTACTTTCTCTCCGACCGGATGCTGAAGACAACGGTGAATGCACCCTGGGGATCGCGAGCGCCGGACCCGCATTTCGATCATGCTGTGAAGGTATACGAGCTGGCACTTACGACGGGTTTGCGTTCACCATTCTTGCCGGAGGACGAACTGCATCCGGAGTCTGACGCCAAGAAGGAAGAAGACAAGAAAGTTGAGGAGAAGAAAGCCGAGGATGTGAAGAAAGCTTCAGAGGGCAAGAAGCCAGCGGAGCCAGCAAAAAAAGAAGCTGAGAAGCCGGATGAAAAAAAGAAGCCCGCCGAGGTAAAGATCGATTTCAGCGATCTGGCTTCACGTTTGAGCGAGGTTCCCGCGCCGTCTGGAAATTACGACAGCCTGCAGGCTACGGAGAAGCGCCTTTGCTGGTTGAACGGCAATGAAGACACGCCGGGCAAGAACGGGCTGCAATGTCTCGATATTGCCAATAAGGGCGACGAGCCGGAGACGGTGATGAGCGGCGTTACCAGTTATGAAATATCTCTCGATCGGAAGAAAACAATAGTGCGCAAGGAGGCTGAGTTTTACATCTTCGATTCGGATGTGAAGGCGGCCGCGCTCGGCGACCCGAAGACGATGGCCAAAGCTGCGATCAATTTTTCACGGTGGACATTCGCGACCAATCCGCGCGAGGAGTTCCGCAGCATATTTCTGGACGCATGGCGCATGCAGCGGGACTACTTCTATGACAAGCACATGCACGGAGTGGACTGGGTTGCGATGCGGGAGCGATATCTGCCGCTGGTGGATCGGGTGTCGGATCGCAACGAGTTGAACGATGTAATCGCGCAGATGGTCAGCGAGCTATCGGCGTTGCATACGTTTGTGTTTGGCGGTGATGCGCGCAAGCCCTCCGATGCGATCGATCTGGGCGCGCTGGGCGCGCGGCTGCGGCGCGATACCAAGGCGGGTGGATACGTGGTGGAACATATCTACCAGCATGATCCAGATCTACCCAATGAAGCGCCGCCGCTGGCTCGGCCCGACTCGCGGGTTCTTGAAGGCGAAGTGATTGTCTCGATCGATGGCGTAAGCCTGCTTGGTGTGACGGATGAGCGCGCGCTGCTGCGCGGCAAGGCCGGGACGCAGGTATTGCTGGCAGTGAAGTCGGCTGCCGGCGCAACGCGCCAAGTGTTGGTGGCGCCGATCAAGGCGAACGACGAGACGGACCTGCGCTACAAGGAGTGGGAGTACTCGCGCAGGCTCGAAGTAGAGGCGGCTTCCAAAGGGCAAGTGGGATATGTGCACCTGCGGGCCATGGGGCCGAACGATATCGACCAGTGGACGCGCGACTACTACCCGGTCTTCAATCGGCAGGGGCTGATTATCGATGTCCGTCACAACGGCGGCGGCAACATCGACTCCTGGCTGCTGGGCAAGCTGCTCAAGCAGGCATGGATGTATTGGCAGCCACGTGTAGGCCAGCCGCAGTGGAACATGCAAGGCGCGTTTCGTGGCCACATCGTGGTGCTGTGCGACCAGGAGACGGCCTCCGACGGCGAGGCATTTGCAGAGGGCTTCAAGCGATTCAAGCTGGGCAAGGTAATCGGCACGCGCACCTGGGGCGGCGAGATATGGCTGAGCTTCGACAACGCGCAGGCTGATGGAGGAATCGCTTCCGCGGCTGAGACGGGCGTGTATGGGCCTGATGGCAAGTGGCTGATCGAAGGATACGGCGTCGATCCGGATGTGGTCGTGGACAATCTGCCTCATGCGACTTTTGCCGGCTCGGACGCGCAGTTGCAAGCTGCGCTGGATTTGTTGAAGCAGGAGATACAGGAAGATCCGCGGCCAATGCCGAGTGCCCCGCCGTATCCAGATAAGTCGTTCAAGTATCCAAAGTAGCGGTAGACTTAATCATCGCGTGAGGTACGCGAGATGGTGCTGGAGTTGGCCAGGCCGGTTGCTTTGCTGTGCAGCATTCTCTCTCTGCTCGGCGTTTTCCATTCTGCGTTTCTGGAGCCTGCCGGAGATGTGGAGCAGCGTCTGGTTGGCTCGTTGGGTCCGTTACTCCTGGCTGCGGGTATGGCTCTCCTCGGTGGTTTGACCTTTCAAGCGCGCCGGCGAGGGGGTGCGAACCATCGTGGCGAGTATGGTGCTTCACTCATCGAAACATTTCCGGTGCGGGTCTTCTGCTGGTCAGTGGCTGGCATGGCGGTACTCTTCTTGCTCTCCTGGTATCTTGAGACACACTGTATCTTCTACCGGGATATCCGCTTCTAGTTGTAGATGTAACTCTGGATTTTCTGCCGTATAGCTATGGCCGATGCATTCAGATATTCAATTCCGCAAAATTTATCTGCGATTTATAGAGCGGTTTTGCTCCCGGCTTCGTCTGATAGTGAGCACCGGTCTGAAGGCTTCGGCTGACGTGCTACTCGTTTTTTGCTGCTCTTCTATTGTTTCTGATTTGCAATGACACCCCTAAGTTTCTCTTTCCTACTCTCAAGGAGTGGATTGCTCTCGTATGCAAAATTTCTGGTTCTCTCTGTTGCGCATAGCTCGCTTGCTCGAAGTAGTTATCTCTTGTTTGCTTCTCACGTATGGCTTTGCAGTGGTTCAGGCCCAATCATCGGGCTTAGTGGCGAGCCCGGTGTCTTCTGGCGTGGTAACTGGAACGATTACTGGGACGGTGACAGACCCACAGGGCGCAGTAGTACCGCAGGCCGCGATCACGGTGACACGCGTTGGGGGCGAGCCGGTCACGGCAACCGCTGACGCTCTAAGACGTTACACCCTGAGTGGCCTCGCGCCTGGGCTATATACCGTCGAGGCGCAGGCGGCAGGTTTTCGCACATCGCGCAAGGAAGGCGTGGCGGTCGCGGCAGGGGCGGTGCAGCGGCTCACGTTGACGCTGGCGATCGAGGTGCAACAGCAGCAGGTCGAGGTTTCAGCGGACGACAACCAGGCGGATGCAAGCCCGGAGAAAAACGGCAGCGCCATTGTGCTCAAGGGTAGGGATCTGGATGCGCTCTCCGACGATCAGAACGAGCTGCAGCAGCAGTTGGAGGCCATTGCTGGCTCCGATCCGGAAGCTGGGGCGCAGTTTTATGTGGATGGGTTTTCGGGTGGCAAGCTGCCGCCCAAGTCTTCGATTCGCGAGATTCGCATCAACCAGAATCCCTACTCGGCGCAGTACGACCAGTTGGGCTACGGGCGCATCGAGATCTTCACCAAGCCAGGGACCGACAAGCTGCATGGCGACTACTGGATGCAGGGCAACGACTCGCCTTTCAATGGGCGCAATCCGTTTGTGAAGCAACAGCCGGACTACTATACCTATTTCTACGAAGGCGATGTGAACGGTCCGATCAGCAAGACTGCCTCGTACTTCGCCAGCATTTATGGCCAGAATGGGCAGAACGATTCCATCGTGAATGCAGTGGTGCTGGATGGCTCGCTGAATCAGACGCCGTTTACGCAGGCGATTTCGAGTCCATCAAGCAATCTCAATTTTGCGCCGCGCTTCGATCTGCAGTTGGGCAAGACGCAGACGCTGAGTTTGCGCTATCAACTAGAGCGGAACACGCAGACCAACGGCGGCGTGGGGCAATTGGCGCTGGCTTCGCAGGCCTTCAACAGCGATAACACCGAGCAGGTGTTGCAGTTCAGCGACACGCAGGCCTATGGCGCGAAGATCGTGAACGAGACGCGCTTCCAGTACATTCGCGATCGCAACAAGCAGCAGCCGCTCGACACGTCGCCGACCATTGCGGTGCAGGGCGCGTTTACCGGCGGCGGCAACAGCCAGGGCGTAAGCCGCGATAGCCAGGATCACTATGAGCTGCAGGATTACGTGCAGATGGATGTGGGCACGCACGATCTACATTTCGGTGGACGGCTGCGCGCAGTACGCGATTCGAATTACTCGACGGCTAACTTCAACGGGCAATATACCTTTGCTTCGTTGACCGCGTATCAGGTCACGGAACAAGGATTGCAAAGCGGGCTGACGCCAGCACAGATTCGCGCGGCAGGCGGCGGGGCGAGCCAGTATATTCAGACGCAAGGCAAGCCGGGCATTGCGGTTTCGCTGATCGATACGGGCCTCTATGCCGAGGACAACTGGAAGGTGAAGCCCTCCGTTACGCTGAGCTACGGGCTGCGCTTCGAAACCCAAACCGACATTCACGATCACGCGGATTTCGGACCGCGCGTGGCAGCTTCGTGGGCAATACCTGGAGGCAAGAACAAACCGCCCCGTGCGGTGATTCGCGCTGGTGCGGGGTGGTTCTATCAGCGCTTCGCGTCGGGGAATGTGTTGCAGGCGCAGCGGCAGAATGGAGTTACGCAATCGGAGATCGTGGTGAACTCACCAGGCTTCTTTCCGGCGAATTGCGTGACGAATCCCAACGATTGTCCTGGCGCTTTTGCAAACTCTACGACGGGTTCTTCTACGATCTATCAGGTAAGTCCGAATCTGCGTTCGCCCTATATTTTCATGAGCGGTATCGGCGTGGACAAGCCACTGGGCAAGCACGCTTCTCTCTCGGCGAACTACATGTACTCGCGCGGCGAACATCTCTTTCTCACGCGCAACATCAATGCGCCTCTGCCCGGAACGTACGACCCGACAGACCCTACGAGCGGAACGCGGCCGCTGGGCACGGATGAAAATATCTACGAGTACGAATCGGAAGGAGCATCGGCGCGGAATCGCCTGGTGCTGAATGGCAATGTCCATGCCAAACGCCTTGGCCTGTTCGGTTTTTACATGCTAAGCAGGATGAATGCGGATACGGCAGGAGTCGGTTCCTTCCCGTCAAATCAGTACGATCTGCATGTCGACTATGGGCGTGCCTCGAACGACGTGCATAGCCGCATGTTTCTCGGCGGATTTGTCCGGCTGCCGGGAAATATTTCCTTCAATCCGTTTGTTATCTATCAATCCAGTTCGCCCTTCAATATCACCGTCGGGCAAGATCTGAATGGCGACACGATCTTCAACGATCGGCCCGCTTTCGCAACGGACCTGACGCGCTCAAGTGTGTACAAGACTAAGTGGGGCAATTTCGACGCACAGCCGATCGCGGGGCAGAAGATTATTCCTATCAACTACGGCACGGGGCCGAGTCTGTTCATCGCCAACCTGCGGCTGGCCAAGGACTTTTCCTTCGGGCCGGTGATCCCCGATGAGACTCCGTCGCCGGCAGCGGACGCGAAAGACAGTAAGGACGCCAAACCGGACGCTAAAGCCGACGCGAAGAAGGATACGAAGACGCCGGCGAAGCCAGTCAAGAAAGAGATCGAGCGCAAATACAATCTCGGCTTTGCTGTGTCTTCGAACAACATCTTCAACCATGTGAATCTAGGGGCACCGGTGGGAGTGCTCGGCTCGCCGCTCTTTGGCACTTCGAATTCTCTGGCGACGGTCTTCGGCTCAGGCGCGGCCAACCGGACGGTAAATCTGCAGACATTCTTCCGCTTTTAGCTATTCTCGAAAGGCATGGTATAGGCTGGCGCATGGCAGCGCTTTTCATTCCATTCCGGGGGATAGCATTATGGGAAATCTTTCACGCCGAGAGTTTGTTGTCGCTGGTAGCGCACTGGCGTCCAGTGTTGCATTGGGCCAGAATGCTGCGGCTCCTGCGCTCACGGCGGGTGAGGTCATTGCCCGCATCAAGAAGCAGGTGGGCGTGCCGTGGTTTCCGCAGACGGTGGACAACCTGCTGACCGGATCGCCTGAGACGCCTGTGCGTGGTATTGCCACGACTATGATGGCTACGCTCGATGTGGTGGAGCGCTGCGCCGCGCAGGGCCGTAACATGATCGTCAGCCACGAGACACCCTTCTATCTGCATCAGGATCACACGGACGACATCAAGGACGATTCGACGCTGCGGTATAAGCTCTATTTTTGCAGGAAGCACGATATTGCCATCTTTCACTTTCACGATCACTGGCATGCGCGCCATCCCGATGGCATCGCGCAGGGCATGGTCAATCAACTGGGCTGGCAAAAGAATGTAAACGACGCCGCCGACCCGAAGAAGCTGATCTTCGATGGCGTTCCGCTGGCAAAGTTTGCGCAGCAGATGCAGGCCACACTCAGTGCGAAGACGATGCGTGTTTTGGGCGATCCGGCATTGCCGGTGCGGCGGGTGCAGACGAGTTGGGGCTTCTGCGGGCGCGAGGGCGGTATCAAGATTTTTACGCAGCCCGATGTCGATGTGTTGATCTGCGGCGAAACGCGCGAGTGGGAGCTGGTCGAATATTGCCAGGACAGCATTCAGTCCGGCAATAAAAAGGCGCTGATCGTGGTTGGCCACGTTTTGTCGGAACAAGGCGGGATGATCCTTTGCGCCGACTGGCTCAAATCATTCATCCCGGAAGTTCCGATTCAGTTTGTTGCCGCGGCGGAGCCGTTCTGGAATCCCGAACATTCGCCGCAAGCTTAGCTTTATTTCCACGCGCCCAGCAGACGCCGTACCAGGATGAGCTGGCCTACGTGATACGCGTTATGATCCGCGGTCAGCAGCGCTTCGCGCAGAATGGTTTGACCGTCGCCGTGCGGAATTCTTGCGAAGAGGTCGGTCGACTTGTCGGAGACCAGATCGCAAAGCTCCTTGAGATCATTGCGAAAGCTATGTACGCTTTGATCCCAGGATTTTTCGGTGGGTGGTTCGGGCGATTTCGGCCAGTAGTCGTCGGGCCACTTCAGCGTTTCGTAATCCGGATTGCGTGAGAAATCCAGAATGTCCCACTGGGCGATGCGCAAGTGTTCCAGCAATTGCCAGGGAGAATGCTCCGCGCCTTCTGGCACCTGGCCGCGCAGCTTGACGGGCATATCTTTCACGGCGTCTTCAAAACCGGCGTGGGCATTGTTTTCGGTAAGCAAGCTGATCAGTTGCTTTCTCAGGAGCGCGTCGTGTTCCATGGCGTGTTTTCCCTTCGCTGCAATTCGGCCGTTCTTCGACCCTGGTGGTATAGATGCGAGCCGAGCCTGCAGGGTCCGATTTCTTGTTTAGGGCGATATAGGCTATGGAGTCGGATTCGGCGTCCATGTATACTTCCCCTCGAAGCCGGGAGTGCTACTGAAGCGAGGAGAATACCCAATGCAAAGCCGCATCGTGGGCACCACCATGCCCGTACTTGAATTTCTGCTGCAACCCAACGACTGCGTCATCTCCGAAGCAGGTGAGCTGTCCTGGATGTCGAACTCCATCCAGATGACTACGCACACGCAGATGATGGGCGGCGGCGGGTTTTTCGGAGCGCTCAAGCGCGTGGCCGGCGGCGGCAGCCTGTTCATGACCGAATACAGGGCGTGGGGCGCGCAGGGCGAGGTGGCCTTTGCCACGCGTGTGCCGGGACACATTGTACCAGTTGAGGTGCAGCCGGGGTACGACTTCTTCATTCATCGCCACGGTTTTTTGTGCGCCACGCCGCAGATTCAGCTGGGCGTGGGCTTTCAGCAATCGCTGGGCGCGGGTATCTTCGGCGGCGATGGTTTTCTGCTCCAAAAAGTGAGCGGGATGGGGACGGCCTGGCTGGAGCTTTCCGGCGAAGTCATCGTAAAAGATCTGCAGCCGGGGGAGATGCTGCGCGTACATCCTGGGCACGTAGGCGCGTTTCAGGCCAGCGTCAGCTTCCAGATCACCCGCATTCCAGGGCTCAAGAATATGATCTTCGGCGGCGATGGGATTTTCCTTGCGGCGCTCACCGGTCCTGGCCGGGTGTGGCTGCAGACGCTGCCCATCTCGCGGCTGGCGCACCAGCTACAGCAGTACATGCCGTCTGGGCGGCGTGAAACCACCGAGGCTGGAGTGATGGGCGGCATCGTCGGATCGATTCTCGATGGAATGAAGTAGCGGCACGCAGTGGATGTCAGACTCAGTCGGTCAGGTGGACAGGCCTTCTCGAAACCTGCGATTGTGGATGGCGATGGCCTTCCGTTTTCAGTCTGCCGTGGTGCTGGTCGGCGTTTTGCTGGCCGTGGCTCCCGCTGCTGACAATGCAGCCACCAAGGCAGCGAAGAAGAAAAATCCGCAACCCATTTCCACTGCTACGTATGTGGGCGGCGCGGCCTGTTCGCGCTGTCATGTGGAGATCGCAATCCATTTCGCGAAGGCTAGCATGGGTCATTCGCTGACGCGTGTCACGCCGGATTTTCTCAAGACTCTGCCTCTGACACCTCAAGCGGGTACGAGCTATTACGACGCCAACTCGGATCATCACTTCGAGGTTAGTGCCGCGGACGGCAAGCTCTACCAGACTGAATTCCAAACCAGTACGGGCAAAGAGGTTTTCCGCAATACGCACGAGCTGGGCTGGATCATCGGGACGGGCGAGAACGGCTTTGGGGCACTGCTGCGCCGGGAGGGATATCTCTTTCAGGCGCCGCTTTCGTTCTATAGCAAAGCCGGGCAGTGGGGTCTTTCGCCTGGTTATCAGAACGGCGATTATGGCTTCAACCGGATCATTCAGCCTGGGTGTATCTACTGCCACAGCGGGCGGCCGCAGCCGGTGGCAAACTTCGCCGGAAAGTATGACGCCTCAGCCTTTATCCAGACGTCTATAGGTTGCGAAAACTGCCACGGGCCGGGGTCGGCGCATGTGCAGGCGATGGACGATGGAGCGGACTACGAAAAGGGAAAAGATCCTACGATCGTCAATCCTGCGCGGCTGACGGAGCAGCTCTCCGATGACATCTGCATGGGCTGTCATCAGACCGGTGACGCGCGGGTGCTGCAACCGGGCAAAACCTATCAGGACTTTCGTCCCGGAGAGCCGCTGGACAAAACTGTTTCGATTTTTCAGATTCCGCCTTCGCGCGAAAATCCTCCGCAGGACGATCATGTGGAGCACTACTACTCAATGAGCCTGAGCAAGTGCTTTCGCGCCAGCGCCACTCAGCCGGCGACAAAGCAGATGCGCTGCATCACCTGCCACGATCCGCATGTGGAGCCGGTGGGCTCGGAAATTCCAGTGTTTTACAACGGCAAGTGCATGAGCTGTCACACGGCGGCTAGCTGCACCGCGACGCAAGAGGTGCGTCAGCGAACCACTCCAGCGGACAACTGCATCGGCTGCCACATGCCCAAGCGCGACGTTGTCGTGATTTCGCACTCCAGCATCACCAATCACCGCATTCTCGCCAAGCCCGACGAACCTTTTCCGGATGAGGCTTTCGCGCAGACCACGGCGGCGATGCCTGACCTGATCCACATCAACGCGGTTGGGGCGCGGGGCAGCCAGGCTGCGACGCCGTCCGCACTGACGCGCCTGCAAGCGTATGCACTGCTTGAGCTGGCCAAGCCGCAGTTTCACGCTTCATGGCTCACTACGCTCGCGGAGTTGGAGACGAGCGGACCCGAGAAGACGGAACCGGAGAATGCAATCGTGCAGGCGGCGTTGGGGCATAGAGAGCTTGAAGCGCACAATCTTGCATCGGCCATCGAGCACTTGCAGCATTCGCTTAAACTCAACCCGCTGCAAAGCGTGGTCTACGTCGATCTTTCAGAGGCGGAAGACCAGAGCGGTCACGTGGATGAAGCTATCGCGAATGCGAAGAAGGCCGTCGAGCTTGATCCCTTCGTCGCCGCGATGCAGAAGACGCTGGTCTTCCGGCTGATCAACGGCAAGCACTACGAAGAGGCCGAAGCTGCAATGGAAAAATACCTCCAGAATTTTCCTGAAGACGACTTCATGCGCAAGATGCTGGCTATGGCAAAACAGTAATCGACAGGTTCAATTGAAATGAAAACGGTATCAATTCTCTAGTTACAAATCTTTACATCGTATTTCAGTAAATCGGTAAACCAGAGCCGTTTCTCGCCCGTCTTCGATGCATGACAATTCGATGGCTTCACGGGCGCTCGCCCGCTGAACCTGTAGCCCGCTGTGGGCTTGGAGCCACCATAGTCATCCTGGCAGCAATGCCAGGAATGTTCTGTGCTGCGGCTTCCGCCGAGGCGAAGCATGTGCCTCGCGCGGAGGCGGTTGCTGCGCCTGCCGTAGTCCATGCACGAGCCCGGCCGAATGATGGATATGTTGGTTCTATCGCCTGTTCCCGTTGCCACGCCGAAATTTACAGCCGCTTTACGCGAACAAGCATGGGCCGCTCGACAACTCCGGTGACGCCGGAGTTCCTGCGCAGCGTGCCGCTGCCGGCGTCGATCTACGATCAGAAATTGGATCGCCATTTCGAAGTCCATGCTGAAGACGGCAAGCTCTATCAAAGCGAGTATCAGCTCGATGCTGCGGGTCATGAAGTCTTTCGCAACACCCACGCCATCGAGTGGATCGTCGGCACGGATATGAATGGCCAGAGCGCTCTGATCAGGCGCGGCAATTCCATCTTCGAAGCGCCGCTTTCTTACTACTCGAAGACGGGCAGTTGGAGTCTTTCGCCTGGCTATCAGCGCGGCGATTATGGATTCAGCCGGGTAATCGCGCCGGGTTGCATCTTCTGTCACAGCGGACGTCCGCAGCCAGTGGCTGATAGAGAGGGTGAGTACAAAAATCCGCCCTTCACTCAGCTTGCGATCGGTTGCGAAAACTGTCACGGCCCCGGCGCGGCGCACGTTGAAGAGATGGATGACGGGGCGTCCTACGAGAAGGGTAAAGACCCCACGATTGTGAACCCAGGCAATCTGAAACCGGCGCTGGCTAACGATCTCTGCATGGGTTGTCACCAGACCGGAGACACGCGTGTCTTTCAGCCTGGCAAGACGTATCAGGACTTTCGTCCAGGCATGCCACTGGATCGCGTGATGGCCATCCTGATGGTGCCGCCCACGCGTGACAATCCACCACGCGAAGATCATGTGGAGCATTACTATTCCATGATTCTGAGCAAGTGCTACAAAGGCAGCGCCAATAATCCGGCGGAGAAGCAACTGCGCTGTATCACCTGTCATGATCCGCACGTTGAGCCTACTGCGACTGAGGCTCCAGCATTCTTCAATGGCAAGTGCATGAGCTGCCATACGGAGCAGAACTGCAAGGCATCGATTGCGGTACGCAAACAGACGGCTCCGGCAGACAATTGCATCGGCTGCCACATGCAGAAGCGTGAAGGCGTGGCGATCGCGCATACCAGCGTCACCAACCATCGCATCGTCGCGCAGCCTGACGAGCCATTTCCGGATGCTGCGTTTCAGATGACGACTGCAGCCTTGCCCGACCTGATTTATCTGAACGCCGAGTCATCGAACAGCACGCCACCGGCGATTACGCTGCTGCAGGCCTACAGCCAGCTCAAAGAGCAATCGCCGGCGTATGCGGCTTCGTATCAAAGAGTCTTGAACGAACTGGAACGATCGGAGCCCGAGAATGCTCTCGTGCAGGCTGCGCTGGGGCATCAGGCGCTGACCGCGAATCAATGGGATGCCGCGACCGAACATCTGCAGGAATCGCTAAAGCTCAATCCTGCGCAGCCCGCGGTTTATGCCGATCTCTCTGCTGTTGCAGAGCAGAAAGGCGAGGCCGCTGAAGCTGTGACCCTGCAGCAGAAAGCGGTCATGCTCGATCCATATAACGCGCCTCTGCAAAAAGCGCTGGTGCTGCGGCTGATCGATGCCAAGCAGTATCCAGAGGCCGAGGCAGCGATGGAAAAGTATCTGGAGAACTTTCCCGAAGACGATTTCATGCGCAAGATGCTGGCCATCGCGAAGTCGCCCTAGATAAGGGTTGTCATCCTGAGCGTAGCGAAGGATCTGTTTCGGCTTCGAATGCTGCGACTTATTCGTAGTAGGTGGCCGTCGTGGTGTCCGTCTCCCAGATGGTGCAATCCTTCACGCGCACGCGGCCTGCTGTCATCTCGGCAAGCTGCAGATTGGTTTGTTGGTAGAAGTAGTGGGCGATGTTTTCGGCGGATGGGTTGAGCTCAATGAAAGGCTCAAGGTCGTTGAGCATCTGATGGTCGATGCGGTCGATGACCGGGCGCAGGACTTGCTTGAGCAGCTTGAAATCAAGCAGCAGGCCGGTTTCGTCCAGGTCGCGTCCGGCGAGGGTGACGCGGACCTTGTAGTTGTGTCCGTGCGGGTTTTCGCACTTGCCGCGGTAGTTGCGGAGATAGTGGCCGGAGGAGAAGCCGGCTTCGACTGTCACTTCATACATGGGGAATGCTTTCTGTGTGAGCAGGTTGCCTCATCTACAGTTTAGAGGCTGGACTTGCTTCAGGGATTCTTGCGGCGGCGTTCGCGCTCGGCGCGGCGGCGTTCTTCGGTGCGCCGGTCGACCTGCTCGAAGAGGTTCGACATAGAGCCGATCAGCGTGGAGACCAGCGCGAGCAGGAACAGGAATGCGGAGAGCGTCTTCCACAACGACGCATTGGCCGGCAGTCCCGGCTGAAAGCTCGACGGCACGAAGGTCATGCCGCAGGAGATCAGCGAAAGGAGTCCGAGGGTGGCGGCGAGCATGTAGAAGTTTCGGGACATAGAGATAGAGCCGAGCCTGTACCGATTCTACTGCGCAATATGATCGAGTCGAACCACTCTCGGCGATTGATGCC
>Ga0206981_10137_pt1 | contig 22440 bp, 17 predicted proteins | sample Alteio_BWMinCont_17_FD_153312 | JGI IMG/M metagenome (GOLD analysis project Ga0206981, IMG submission 153312) | Enriched cells from forest soil in Barre Woods Harvard Forest LTER site, Petersham, Massachusetts, United States -... | ecosystem: Environmental > Terrestrial > Soil > Temperate forest >... | reverse complement strand
AAATTTGCTGATTCAGCATTTAGGATCGAATCTATTATTTTCCTCCTAGTTGCATTTTAGCAATATCGATTTTGATTCCGTAAAATGCGGTTTTCGGAGGCGGAGAATCCCATTTGCCCGGTGCATGACTTTCATCTGTGTGATATTTTAAATAATAGTAGCCTTTTTTTAAAGAAATGAGTGTATCAATACGTTTATTTTTGAGTGCACCTCCCGCATATTTTAACTCATTTACATTCATTTTCCACACTATTCTTGCTTTATTGTCTTCAATCCAGCCATAGTCAAAAAGTGCCTTAGAAAAGTTTTTGACATTGTCTTGTACAAAAATCCTGAAATATAAATTCTTCTCATCCCATTCGACTTTAAATCTACCAGATAAATCTAGAGAGTCTTTAACATAGCCTACAGTAACATATTTGAATTTATAAAAGGGAGTTTGTGGAGAAAAAAGAGAAGCCCGTTTGTTCGAGGGCAGCCTCTTTGTTCTTTTTACCGCGACAACATAATCAGCATTAAAAACAATGTCATTTTTCTTCGCTAAAACTATTGTCCCATAATGCGCTGTACTATGCCAACCATCATCAGTTTTGTTATGCCAGTTTAATTTGCCCTTCATCGCCCCACCGTCGTTGTCCATTATCGCGGCGTCAAAACCCAACTTTGAGCCATTTATTGGAATTAAATATCCTAAACTTTTCCATGGAAAACGTATATCCATAATGTATGTCGTTAAAGAAGGATCCTTTTCCGTTATCGTAAGGCCGACCTTATTAAAGTTTTTCCCGTCAATACGAAGAGTTTTCCAAAGTATACGATACTGTCTGTCGTAGCCACTTAAATCAAATAATGGAACTTTGCTATTTTTCATATCGAAAAATAGTTCAATACCGTCGTTGTCATAGGAATTAAACAAAAACGGATTGGTAGAATAGTCAGCTGCCTCTCCTACGGCACTAATCGCTATAGTGGTATCTTTAGGTAAAAAAAAGCGTAAATGGTAATCTTGAAAATTGTCTCTTCCTACTATTTGTATGGGAAGTGTGTTTATTTTTGAACTATTAGTCATATCATCATCGGCTTGCCCGTTTGAGTTGCGAGAAACAAGGCTCGTATAGTTTACGTTACCAGGTCGAAAAGAAATATTAAAAAAGTGCGTAGAAAAAAATAATACAGCAATAAAAAAAAATAATACAGCTGTTATAGCTAACATTATTAATTTTATTTTTCTACCACCAAACTTGTTGATCATTTTCATAAGTAAATATTCGTTCTTGTTTTCCTTCAGTCAGATCTCTAACCCAATAAAGAGCGTTTTTTGGTACGTTTGAATAGTATAAGATATTGCATTTGGCAACTTGAATACCTAAACTTTTCCAATTTCCATTCCAATAAAAAAGTTCATATTTTTCCCCTTTAACAATGTTATTAGTTTCATCTTCAGGGTATTTCTTTTTAATTACAATAGTCTGTCTTGAATTTTCATTAGCAATTATCTCTTTTGATCGGCCATCACGAAAAAGTATGAAAGGATTTCCTATAGGTTTAATATTGCTATTACTATCAACTATAGTATACAAAGCCGGAAGGTAAACCATATCCCGTCCCATTTTTTTGAACAAGATATTGTGCCCGGAAATTTGTCCCCAAAAAGATGGTGTCCAGCGCTTATTATCAAATGTGCACAGGTAACCAAGTTTATTTTTAAAATCCATGTTATAACTTAGAATTATATCAGAGACTGGTACATATTCATCTGTTACATCTTTAATATGTTTCGTTTTGAAGATCTCGGGGATTGCTTCCGAGTTATTATGACAGATAGCTGTAGGCGTTGATTGCAATGAAAACGTTTTTCGAAAGACTTTTGAGATCTTATATGGCATTCGACCAGTACCCTTGAACTCTATTTTATAAAATCCAATATTGGGTCCGTTCGCGTCGAACGGATAAGAACGATTATTAACAACTAATGCGTTCCAAAAATGGCCTTCACTTCTATTTCCCCATGTCGGGGAAAAATCAATTGCTATTGGTAACCCTATTGCACGCATTTGAAATGCGGCCATTCGGGTCATTGAATTACAAGTGCCGGTTGCAATTAATCTCGACATTAAATAACCGATATCAATAGGGTAGTCGTAATCTATTGTACCCTTATACCAACTTAAATGATCGTTTACGTAACCAACGGCCTGGATAATATTTTCGACCTTTGCCAGAGAATCAGATTTCAAATACGATTCTCTGTTTAAACACATACCCCAATCTTCCGGCTCTTCGTTTCCAACTTTATACGGTAACACGTATTCACAAAAATCATTAAAACTTACGTTTTTTACCCACTTATATGTCCTTGCCTCAAATGCTCTATCAATATTTTTGATTAAATAAGAATTTGAAATAACTTCTTGATCTTTCACCGTGTCAAGACTGAATGGATAAATTTGGAAGATAGAATCACGCTTGTATACGAGATTCTCCAAAGATTTAGTTTTAGAGTTTAAAATTGCTTTATTATAAGCCTGTATCCAATCGGCTTTGGTAAAATATTGCTCTTTCAAATTATTCAAGATAAAATAAAGCGCTTTTAATTTTAAGCTATCTTTCGGTTTACTATAATGGATTATAGCATTAGAATATTTCTTTTTATAAAACTCAAATGAACCGGGATCGGACATTTTACCATTTATTATGGGATCAGAATGACAACCTGTTAATAGGAACATTAACAGCAAAATAATTATTCGAAAGTCCTCATATATCGCTCTTTTTTTTAAAAGAATGTTTTTTAAAGGCTCATTTCTCATGTTATAAAGTTTAGGCATGAAGATCGAATATTGTCTAATATATATGATATCAAAAGTATTGTATTGGACAATATTCTTAGCCATTAATTAAGTCTCGGCTATTAGGAATTGAAAAATATATATCTTCAATCTTCCCGGGAATAAGTATAAGGCTACGACAAATAATAGTGGATAACAGTTGATAAAATAGTTTTTCAATTCACACGACCGTATAACGTAAGTAGCTTTGGCGACTGAGAGGAATTGTAATTTATTGTTATAACTTTATTTTGAAAACCTTTCATCTCATGACTGCTGGCAAATACGGCAGTAATAGAATCTACTTGATTGAGACCAATCGGACGTTTATTATAATGCCCGACTGTACAGCCGCAAGTAGCTGTCGCACTCGATATAATTAAAGGAACTTTTCCGGTATTTTTAAAATGAAATGTGTGAGTTACGGTATCCCCCGGTTTAATATTGCCAAAATTGAAAGTCACACTATCAATAAGCTTCATCTCGGCGGATTTGCTATTATTATTTAGGTTATCAGCTGTGGTGCCATTCGAAAGAGAATATTCGTTTTTACTTGCCGAATGTGTTTGTTGTGCAGGAGACTTACAACTATTGTAAAACACACAACATATTAAAATAATTACAATACTAAAATTTTCTTGTTTCATTTGGAAAATTAATTTAATTGCATACCTGTATATGCTATTTACGACTATGGGAGTTTATATTTAACAATATGAATACTCGTGCTATTACCGTCAGGACTACCATATAAGCCATACAATATTTTAGGATTATTTTCATCTATAGATATAGATCTACATTTTTTATCTAACTTGATTTTCTCTAATGGCTTTCCTCCCCAATCATATACAAGCACATCGTCGCAGAATTCTCTAAAGTTCGTTAAATCTGGACCATTAAATAAGGCGTATATTTTTTCCTTTGTGACAGTAATATCCATAAAGGCATATTTACTACCCGGCAAAAATTTTGGTTTATTAAGCCCCGGTAAACGCATTATAGTAAATGATGGTAAATAATAAGCCTTCTCATATTTGACTTTAAAGTTATAGTCTTTATCAATATCAAATATTTGAATAATGGCACCCATGCGTGAAAAAGAAGCAAATTCAAAGTTGCTGCCCGGTCTAACTCTCACTTTAACATCTAATAATCCTTTCATTAAGTTATAATACAAAGAATCTTCATAATAATTCCGTAAAGACTTATCATCTATTTTTGGCACATCTATACCTGTTATCAACTTATTAGATGATATATTTGTGATACCAAACATCTTGTTATCAAATTTCGAAAAAGAAAGTTGCCCAAATAAAGTTGAGTCATTCAACAAAAATGAATTAGTATATCCAAAATCTTTAAAATAATAAAAAGGTTCAGGTTTATAGACAGCGTTATGTAAAAGGCTATCCAAATTATAACGGAAAATTTTATATGGCTCGTTTAATTGTAAAACAGTAAATACTGATTTATTATTTATAGCGCTATTAATTGAAATAGCACTAAGGTTAAATTCTGATGACTTGTCCCCGGCAAATGCAAACCTCTTAAGTAACTTACCGGTTTTCAAATTCACAATGGTGCATCCGGTTTTGCCAACATTATCAGTAAAAAGAGCCAAACTGTCAAACACCCTGAAGGCATATGGAAGAGATAAAATTGTGTCGCTATTGAGATGCACCTCGTTGCCCGATAAATCAAGGGTTTTTACATTTGCAAATTCATCTAATGGGCTTTTTTCATTTTTACAGCTTATTGTAAAAAACAACAAACTAATAATTGCCAGGGTAAGAAGTATTCTATTTGAAATTAACATTAGATAATAAAATTAATACACCAAAAAGTGTAAAATGATAAATGGGGAGATAGCAAACAATTGATTTTAAATTTCTGGAATAAAATAAGACCCTAGCTTTGATTTTCAGTATTTAAAAAGATGCGGTTTCTAAATCTTTTTTATTTTTGCATTTGGTAATAAGTACATCGGCCAATCACTATGCCATGAGCATTAAAATAATCTACTGCTCTGTGTAATATCCACTCTGGTCATTCATATCGGAAGTTTTTGTTGCATCAGAAACAATTATTCAATTGAGGAAAATTATCTTAACAATAGCAATTGCCTTATTCTATCAGAGTTGATTTTAATACGGGCCAGCCTTACTGTCAAAATAAGTGTAAAAAAGAGAATGTATTTATGAACAGCCTTTTTTAAGCATATATAAAACATAGCCCTTTATTTTAGTATTATAATTTTCCGAATTCGTTAATATTAATTCACGTTTTCCGCATTAGTTATAGTTACACAATGAAACATAAGATAATTGTCAATCCAATAACCGTAGTAGCTAACAGGGGTATAAGAGGAATTCAAATACCAAGTGTCAGAATGGCGCAGCCAGCTTTCAACCAGGAAGACATTTTTTTCTGTTGTTGGATTGAGAAAAATTTATGGCAGCATGTATTGTTACAAAGACCATGGTCTTCTGTTGATAGTTAAATACGACCTAAAAGGTTATCATCTTAAAAAAATATGAATTCTTTTAAGATGATAACAGAGTATATATAAAGCCTCTTAATAGGCATTTTCCGAATCCGACACAGTATAATAATGTACGATACCAAGTATTATCCGTTTTCCGAATTCGACACAGTATAATAATGTACGACACCATTACTATCTGTAAAAGACCCCGAACAAAAGCCAGTAGAACCGACACAAGTAGCGGCATTGGCGTCGTCAATTTTCGTTGCAGAAGAAAAATTGCTTTTATTATTCGTTTGAGAAAAATTTATCGCAGCAACAGCCATTGCCACAACAACGATGCCTGATTTAATCAGGGTGGATTTTTTTTGTAAAAGGTTCATGATTTTTTATTTATTGTGATAAAATTAAATAATGTACGGTACCAGTATTATGAATTTTCCGAATTCGACACAGTATAATAATGTACGACACCATTACTATCTGTAAAAGAACCCGAGCAAAAACCAGAAGTACCGGAACAAAGAGCGCCGGCATTGGCATCGGGAATTTTCGCTACAGAAGAAATATTGCTTTTATTATTCGTTTGAGAAAAATTTATCACAGCAACAGCCATTGCCACAACAACGATACCTGATTTAATCAGGGCAGATTTTTTTTGAAAAAGGTTCATGGTTTTTGTTTGTTTGTTGGAAATTAAAGTTTAAGTTAGGGAATATCCCGTTTGTTGAATGTGAAGATAATTAAAAAATAAAGAATCTCCAAATTTAAGATGTTAAATTAACAATTAAATTTTTAAGACAACTTTACCTTTAATACATCCTTGAGAAATAGGGCCAAAAAATCTCGAATCCATTGATTTTTCTCTATTATCGCCCATCATAAAGTAATAATTGTTTTTAAATATATAATACTGTTGTTTTACGCCATCAACAAAGAAATAAATATTTCTTTGTTCTAATTGAACATGTTCATCTTTTTTAAAAATTTCCTTGTACAATTTAAATGTATTTGAATCAAGTTTTATTTTCATTCCCGTAAACGGTATTAAAAAAGGCTTTAGATTTTGTGTGGAGTGTCCATACTTTAATATATTGGATAAAAAATCATCCCTATTTTCCTTCGTGTTAAATACTGTAATAGAGTCAATACCCGGTTGCCCTAAAAGAGAATGCTTTTGAAAATCACTTAAGCGCATCGCAATATATTTGGGCTGTCGTTGAAAATCACTGTTAGACAAATCTATTTTTGATTTATTTAATGTATTTTCAATCAAACGATAATCAACGTACCATACTTTATATAAATGGATAACCGTTGCCGGTTCCTCCATATACTTATCATTAACAAATACTTTGTCATTTATGATTTCTATCGTCTCCCCTGGCAAACCAATGCATCTTTTTACATAAAATATCGAGTCTGATTGACTGATTTTGAAAACTAAAACGTCATTTACCCTGGGAGATGGCTTAATTTTTAATTTAAAAAACAACGGTGAAAATGTGCCACTATACAAAGTACTGTTAACAATTATTAAGTCGCCTGCATTCAAAGCATTTTGCATCGAACCACTAGGTACTCTAAATATATCGAAGAAACAAAGCCTTATAATCAGAATAATCAAAAACAGGTAAATAAACCAGTTAACAACTTTTTTCATCAATAACAGATTAGATAAGCACGGAAAGGTATTTTTGAAATTTCAACTAAAATATGTAAGTATGCAAAAATAATGGCCTTGTTAGCATATCCATTTTCAACAATTGATTATCTAACAAAGTTTTCAATAGCTCACTATTATTTATCTTCTTTCCTCCGGATGGCGGCTTAATATCTCCATCAAAAACCTGCCTGTTGATGACGCGGGTGGCAAACCATGTTATATGTTCGTGAGGCAATGCGACGCCCAATATCATTCCGGGTAATCCTGTGAAGGATTCTGGGCCGCTTCGTGGAACTATTTGATCAGTATAAAAAGCCACAACGTATACCGAATCCATAATAACGGCATTTGCCCTTCTGCAATTGAACCCAGCGATCTCTTTGGTTTCATTGGTTATCTTCCATTGAATTTTTCTGGTGGAATCACTGACGAGAAATTGATCGTCAATGATATTCTTTTTAGAAATAGACACATGCTTTTTTAAATCGGAATAAACAATATTCCGTATTATTATTAATGAAACATCAGGGATTTTGGCAGTGTTATCATGGGCATAAATACTGTAGCCATCATTAAATGATAGAGTGAAATTTGATATACCAAATTGCGGCTTAGTAGCCTTATATTGCTGTGCAAACTGTTGCTTTCCGGGCATTAATTTATCATTTTCGTAATATGCGCTCAATATTGCATAATTATTTACACGCATCTCAAAATCAATTTCTCCTTCATGAACCATTTGAGGATTTTGAGAATAAACGGCCTTGTTTATCAAAATTGATAAACAGCAAAGAATAGTTATTTTCATTAATTGCATAATCAACTCCTTTATTGTGTCTTTTTACCTGTATGATTAAAATCCCAAACTATAGATACCATAAAATAACGAGCAATGGTAGTAAAACTATTTTGGGTAATGACATTGTTGTAGGCGCTTCTGTTAAATCCAAGATTTTGATTTAAAATGTCGTTAGCCGATAATTTGAACAACAGGTTTTTTTCGCTTAATATTTGTTTCCCAATCCATGCATTTAATATAAACCGACTAAAGTTGCTATTAAATGTTTGTGTTTTTCCCTGCCAGGTATAGTTTCCATCGGTATGTATTTGAAGTCCTGCCGGTAAATAGAAATCGAGAAACGGATTAATCATATATCCCCATGAACTGTTGTTAATTAACGGCTGCAAGCTGGAATTATTAACATTATAGTTTGGTCCAAAACTGGCCCCTATATTGTATAAAGCGACTTTGGCTTTAGAGAAAACTACGTCAAATCGATACGTACTTGAATTGCTAATATTTATTGATCCATTGGAAATACTCGCATATTTCTTCCCGTCCATAATTCCATCTATTCCAAAATCCAAATTCCACAGTTTTAATTGAGTTCGGTATAAAAAATTAGCTGAGTAATTCAATGTCTTTCTAACAGGCAGGTTAACATAAGTATTAGTACTCTTCCCCGAAGAACCATCGGTCTGTGTTGATAGGGTTAACGGATTGTCCGTAAAGGAAAAGCTTCCATTAATTCCCAAATACGTAAAATTTTTAATAAACTGATAAGACATTAAAAAATTATTATTAAACGCTGGCTTTAATGCAATGTTACCCACAAAGACATTCAATGGATCGATGTTGTTTAAAATTGGTTGTAATTGCAATATTGTGGGCTGCGTGGTATTGCCGTCATAATTAAAACTAATTGTCTTAGTAGGAGAAAATTGAAATTGAAATTGAGCATTTGGATACCAATTGGTAAAATCGCGCTTTAAGGCAGTATTATTAAACAAATTATGTTGATTAAACATATCGAAAGCAATATCACTTCCAAATTGAAACCGAACTTTTTGTCTATTATAAATATATGCTGCGCCACCCTTGTTAGAAAGTTGGTTGAACTTATAATTGCTGCTATAAAGGCTATCGAGCGTACCACTAATGCCTCCGGTCGACTTATTAAAAGTTTGTAACTCTGCCTTGGCATTGTCGATAAACGCGCCATAGTTAACAACAATAGATCCCCATTTGCTCAGAGGTTCAGTATAGGTGAATTTCAAGCCATACAACTCTGAATGATTATCGGCTTTCTTATATTGGTCAACAATTTGGGAGCTATCAAGTCTACCAATATTATCAAAAAAACTGCTTTTTGTATAAAAAAAGCCAGTATTGTTATCATTATTCAACCTTGCGTTAAAGTTGATAGATAGCGTCCGCCGTTGCTTATCGAATTTTTTCTGCCATAATATATTGCTGTTAAATGCTTTCGTGTGGCCTGTTGTAGAAATATTTTTTCTGCTGCTATTTAAGAGCGATAGATTCTCTCTTCTGGTATCCGAAGAGTCGTTTTCATTAATCGTTTTATTGAGAAGAGAACCTTCCATGTAAAATTTCAATTCAGAAGTTGAATCTAACTTAACATTAGAAGCTATATTTAGCCCATGCCTTAACAAGTCGTTTTTGGTCTTTTGGTTACTGGTTGAATAAAGAACGTTCCCGGGAAGATTGATTTGAGTAATAGAATTTTGTTGCCCGGAAACATCCAAGTCACCTAACTTATAATTCACATTTAGAGATTTTTTATCATTGTCCCATTTATTGTCGAAATGCAAGCCGCCAGAAATGCTTCTGGGAATCCCTATTCCTTGATAAGTTCCATTCCAGTTATCTAAATCATTCGCAATTGGATTACTATCACCACCGGCATAGCTTTGTTGAGATCGACGGTCTAAGCCAATTTTCCCCGTATTGCTCATTGTAAAATATCCCGCTATTTTTTCCTTCCCCTGAAATAAATTAAACAGTGCCTGATTTTGATAAAATCCATCGCTCCCTCCGCCAAGTTCTATTTTACCAAAGTAGCTTTGTTTTTTGTCTTCCTTTAATTTTAGATTAAGTGTTTTTGTTTTTTGTCCATCGTTGATACCAGTAAAAGCAGCTTGGTCGCTTGTTTTATCATATAATTGAACCTTATCTACCATATTCGCTCTTAGATTTTTTGTAACCAATGTTGGGTCGTCGCCAAAAAACTCCTCGCCGTCCACAAGCACTTTCTCGATGGTTTTCCCCTGGGCAGTTATCTTTCCATCTTTGTCCACCTCTAGGCCAGGAAGTCTTTTTAGCAAATCTTCTACACTTGCATTTGGTTGTACATGAAAGCTGTCAGCTGCAAATTCGATAGTATCTCCTTTGAAACGAATGGCTGGTCTCTTTTTAAAGTTGACAATAACTTCTTTTAATAAAATTGCTTTCTGGGTTAGGCTTATTTTATTAAAAGAAGTATTTGTGTGAAGGCTGTCTATTGTAAAATATTCAACATAATCAACATATTTAGGATGGGTGATCAACAAGATGTATTTCCCCTTTTTAATATCATTAAAAGTAAAATTTCCGTCTTTATTGCTTCGCATATCTGTTATCAAAAGAGAATCCTTCGCATGAAGTAATAAAACGGATGCTTCATGAATGGTTTCATGGGCAGAGGTGTCGGTAATTTTCCCCTTAATTTGGGACTCTTGTGCAGAAGCACCTGTAAGGAAAATGATGATAAATAAAAAGGCGGAGACCATTTTCATCATTATTTCCTTAGTAAATGTGCAGTTATAGTTGACTATAGACATTGTAACTAATTAGGTGTAAAATTTCCTCTAACGATGTTGGCTCAAAAAAAACTTTGCTTCATTTCTCATAGCATCTACTGCTTCGGATTGTACTTTGATTCTCAATTTTAACAACTCCTGTGCAGTAGTAATTGCTTTTGATGTTTGAGCATCTTCTTCATATAATTTAAATAATAAAAATTTATTAAAGTAACTGCTTGGTTTCATATCAGAAGCAGCAATATAAGATCTTTCCGCATCCTTATAATCTTTTAACGCCCTTTGACAATTACCGAGCGTCGTTTCAAGAACCGTGTTGTCAGTATACAATTTTGCCTGTTTTAAAACTTCAATCCCTTTTTTATAGTCCTTCAAAAAGAAAATAATTTCCCCATAATTGGTTAAAAAGTCGCCATTTTTCTCTAATATCGGATAGCTGCTCTCATACGCTACTTTGCTACTGCTAAAATCTTTTTCATTGTACTTTAAATCAGCTTGCCCCCATTCAAAAAAGGCTTGTTCAATTTTTAAGGTCTGAGTGAAAATTAAATAAAACAGTACGGTCCCGACTAGTAATAATGGCCATATTACTATGTTCTTAATTAATGAATTAATTCGCACTTTCTCTAAATTTAACTCTATTCCATAGTCGCCTCGATAATAGGAAGCAAGTATAGAGAGATATAAAAAAACAATAATTTTTATAGGTAATATTTCTGAGGGGTAAGAAAATAGAGAAAAGATAAAAATAGCAAACAGGCCAATTAGTGCAAGGCGAACGAGCTCATTTTTTTTATCAGTATTTTTTATTAAAAAATACAAAAATATCACTAACAATAAAAAACCAACTATTCCATTCTCGACGACAAATTGTAAAGGTTCATTAAATGCATAAACTGTGTTATCAGCATTTGTTGCTTCATTTTTGTCGGAATGGTTTTTTAAATATCCAGCTTGATAATTCATATAATTTGACCTAAAGCGATCAAATCCAAATCCGAATATCGGTTTATCGGTTACCATTCCAGCGGTAGTTTTTAATATTAAATATCTTCCTTTTGATGATTCTGTTTTTAACGAAACTAAAAAAATTGGCCCGGCAACCACACATCCAGTTAAGATTAAATAGAAAAGAAATTTTATTGCCTTCCTCTTAATAAGGTTTCGACAAAAGGATGAAATCTCTTTATAGTATACTATGATGATTGTAAATAAAATAGATACAAAGCATGCCCTTGACATTAATACGGGTACTATTGAAAAAGTGCCTATTATATTAAATAAAACAATGACCTTAACTAATTTTCCGATTTTGCTTCCGAAAATTTCGGCATTATTTTTTTTGAAAAAAAATAAGGATACAGGAAATACTGATGCTAAATAACCGGCATACGGACCACTATTAAAGAAACTGCCACTGGTTTTCAAAAAAGAATTATTGGAATGAACCAAGCCATATAATTGAAGATTACCAATTATTATCTGAATATCAGCGCCCACTATGGCAGTTAGGCAAATGGAATAAAATATTTTTTCGGTTTTACTTGAACTCAGAATTAGGTATAGTGTGAAAAGACCTAATAATTCGTAATAACGAATGGAAAAACTATAATTAGATTGAAAGACATATCTATTTAGAGTAATGTAAACTACTATTCCAGTAAATAGTATATCTACTAATGAGATCGTCAAACTGTTGGAATTTAATAGTTGTCTTGTAAAATATAAAAAAGTAGCAACCTCTATTAAAAACAGGAAGGTGATAAACTTTCCAGATACGGTAGGGTTAAAGTAAGGTAAAAAATCAACTGATGGAATAAGGATAAAAATTACATGTATAAGAATAATAATTATACACGGCAGAAGTTTTTTGAAATAAGGTGTCATAAGGTGTCATAAGGTTTTTGTTTGAGATAAAAAACAAACATAATATTATTTATCGCAAAACCAAAAGTATATTAAACATTAAGAGGAAAGCAAGAAACGGTTTAAAAAAGGAATGTTAATAAGAGCCTCTTTAAATTTGATTAAAGTATTTTGTAATTGCGATTTTTAAATAGAAGTTTAGTTGATTTTTTATCGAATTTAGAAAATTTCGGCCTTGAAATGAGTGTCCATCTTGTTCAATATATGCTAAACATAATCGTGAAACAAAATTTAAACAGGCTCTAAGTTTATAAAAAGCACAGCAGAAAATCTACTGAAAACGATTGGTTTGAAATTGCAAGACAAATCAATGAAAACAGAGACTAAGTGATACCCAATAGCAAATAATAAAAAAATATTTAACAATATCAAAGCAGAATAGAAAACATTCACTAAGGAAGATATGAGATGCGACATTTTACTTACTAAAGACAGGCTGTCAATGACATATGCTGCCTGCATGTTATCCTCATTGGGAGTTTGTTTTTGGCTTTCATGAAATTATTATTGAACAAAATTTAAACAGTTTCTAATTTAAAAAAATAAAAAAGGCACAGGTTTATTGGACATTGTATTAGCTGGGTTTCGTTATTTATCTGAAAAGCTAAACAAAAACCTTGTCACCAGAACCCATCATCGAATTATTGTTGGAACCGATTTGGAAGATTTTACCAAAACAAAGGGGACTATAATGCTGTCTTTAACAATTATACTTGACACATCATCTACGTATTGAAAATAAATATTAGTATTTTCGGTTGTAAACGGGAGAGAAATGGCGTATGATTTGGAAACATTAGGTTTTAAATCAATGACGAACTTATTTTCATATACCTTTTTTCTTGAGGAGCAATTTTCAGCTGTAATTTCTATTATCCCTTTGAGGGTAATATTAGAAGATATATTCTTAACCGTTAGTACAGTATCTACTTTACCTGTCGTCGTATTTGGTTTGTAAAAATCTCCTTTATTATATTGAATGTAATCTTCTATTCCTTTCATTGAAAAATATGGAAATCCTTTTTTGAATTTTGAATCAAAAACTCTAATAGCTAATACATTATTACTATCCCAATGAATGCGTTTATCTTTACTGGATAGAAAATATATTTTATCAGTATTCATCGGATCGATACTTGTAAAAGTGTCATTAATCGGGATATTAATTGGTAATGATTTATTGTTTTGCCCAATAAAATAGCCATTTAAAAACACCTGATCACGAGATCCTATCATTCCTAAATATATCTTTAAGCTATCTTTCAAGAATGCGTTTTTTTTTAGGTCGGAAGAAATAAAAAAACGCATTCTATACCAACAGTAATTATCATTGTTATACGAGTATCCTTGTGTATATATGGTAGTATCAGCTATGAAATTCTTCCATTGTAAATCATTATAAGTTGGCTGAGCAAAGGCAACGCTATCATCAATTTTGAATTTCCAACCATTTTCTAATTGAGTGTGATAATTTGAGACGTCATGCCTCTTACACGAATAAAAAAACGACCCAGTAACCATTAATATAAAAGCAAAAATTATTTTTTTCATTGTGCCAAATTATCCATTACTTTAATGTATCATCTATAAGAAGTAAATGTATTCAAATAAGCCGTTCAAACAAAAGAGTAAAATAATCTGCCTACACGCTGCAAATTATTTAATTATAATTATGTCTTTCTTTGGGATGACTGGATGCAATAAAAACCAGCATATTGATTTGCCGAATAATGTGGCATCAGCTATTGAAAAAGCTGGGTCAAATAAACAAGAATTTATCGACGTTATCAAACATTATCAGGTTAATCCCAAAGATAGCCTGAAACTAAAAGCAGCATATTTCCTTATCGAAAACATGGAAGGTATGCATTACTTTCAAGGCGAGTTACTCGATGATTATTCAAATTATTTGAAGCTTATTAGAAAAGATGAAGATAACGGAGCCTATATAATGAAGTCTTTCAATAATTTATACGGACCTTTTTCCTATAGCCAAATAGAAACAAAATATGATATTGAGACCGTAAAATCGACTGAAATAATAAATAATATTGAAATGGCATTTCGAGTTTGGAATGAACAGCCCTGGGGAAAGGATTGTTCTTTTAAAAATTTTTGTGAATATATTCTTCCATTTCATATTGCAGATGCTCCTCCGGAAAATAATAGATACTTAATATATCTTCAATTTAATAAGTTGTTGGATTCTGTACGTAAACGAAACGGTAGTGCTGTTGATGCATGCATCGCCTTAAATAGTAAACTTAAAAGTGATACATGGTTATTTACAACTAGGGTGGGGTTTTTACCTCATTTTCGATCTTCAGCTTTAATTAAATATAGAACAGGTAATTGTGATGCTATGGCTGATTTGGCAACCTATATAATGAGAAGTGTTGGTATTCCTGTTGGCAATGATTTTGTTCCACAATGGCCTGATAGTGGGAATGGGCATAGTTGGAATATTACGTTGGATAAAAATGGAAAAGCGGTTCCCTTCCTTGGCACTGAAGACAGCCCCGGCGAACGACAAAGGCCTGGAAGCAAAAAAGGAAAAGTATTTAGAAGAATGTCTGCAATAAATCCGGAAAGTCTTGCGATGATTAAAGGTAAAAACGATTTTATTCCCGAACTTTTTAATAATCCCAAATTATTAGATGTAACAGACCAGTATGTTAAATGCTTTAGTGTAACAATGCCATTAAAAAATAATAGCCAACATGATTTTGCTTATTTGAGTGTTTTTAATAATGTTGATTGGATACCTATTGACTGGGCAAAAGTTAAAAATGGTAGTATAACATTTAACAAGTTAGAAGGGGATATTGTCTATTTGCCTATTTATTACAGCAGTGATGGAATTGCCCCTGTAAAATATCCTTTTATATTGAATAAAAATGGAACATCAAAAGAGTTGAAACCAGAAATTGGCATAATAAATAAAAAGATGACATTAACCCGTGTTTTTCCAGATTTAGCCGGTGATTTTTGGCTGTATGAATTAGATGGAGGCTGTTTCCAAGGAGCTAATAATTCTGATTTCAAAGATGCAGATATTTTATTCACGGTAAAAGGTAAACCAGATCCTTTCTTCAATGAAAAAATCCTTACCAGTATAAAAAAATACAGGTACGTCCGATATGTATCTGCACCAAACCAATTTTGCGATATTTCAGAACTTGAATTTTATGATTCCAAAAACAAACTGAAAGGCAAAATTATAGGCTCAGTAAACGCTTTAAACAAAAAGCCGGAAATTGGCATAGAAAAAGCAATGGATGGTGATTTTGCAACTTTTTTTACATCAAAGGAGCCATCAGGGTCTTGGGTGGGATTGGATTTGGGGCGACCAATCGAAATTAAGAAAATAAAATTCGCATCAAAAAGGATTGCAAAACCTAATTCTTTTATTATTCCTGGTAATAAATATGAATTGCTTTATTGGGATAATGGCTGGAAATCAATAGGCACCCAAACTGCAAAAAATCAAGTAATAACTTTTAGTACAAGTTTCACAAACGCATTATTTTTGCTGAAAGACATTACTTTGAATGTTAATGAACGTATTTTCACATATGAAAACAATCGTCAAATCTGGTGGTAGAAAATAAACTTATTTTGAACAGCTATTAGAAAATTACATAAGAGCTCGCCAATCTTTATAACGTCAACACAAATCTAAACTTATATTCAAGTTTAAAACACAATTTCTATTCTGCTTTCCATTTATTAATTTGAACAATGCTGATTTTGGTAAGTATTTTAAGTTTGTTAGGAATAGTATGATCCTAAAACATGTTTGAATTGTAACCTTCAGTTGATCAGTTGTATTTGAAGCATTGCTGATAGATAGTTACAAGGCAGCCAAAAATTGAATTTTTCTGTTGTGCCAAAGTATGTAGATATCTCTACTTGTATAAAATTAATTCTATCGTTTTTTTTTGCCCCCCCCACTTCTTGATTTTCTTATTCCTTCAGTCTGTTCCGATATTCTCCAGAAAGGAAGTTAATAATCCAATAAGATTTTAGGGTCCACGCCAATTCCTTTTGCTATTTCTAAAAAAGTCGTGAAATAAAAGTCTTTTTGGCCGTTTTCGATCATGCTTAAATTTCCTTTGGTTACATCACATGCTTCCGCGATGTAATCTTGGCTTAAGCCATGACGCTCTCGAACACTGCGAATTCTTTGGCCAATTAAAATTAATCTATGCTTATCTCTTGATTCATTCATTTCGAATGAAAGAACCGTAATAATTGGTATTTTTTGTTTCAAGTACTTGTAACAAAAAAAAATTTCAAAGTGGTGGCATGTTTAATGCTACCACCTAAAATTGAAACCGTTTTATTAAGCTAATTTAAATGAAAAACAAACCGATTACCATATGGTATTTTTTAGATACGCCCCGGGTCAGATATACAACCGACGGGTCGATGCCTTTAAAAACTTCCCGGCTATTCACAACAGATAACGTTTTGACCTCGCCTGCTAAAGTTACCATCCGGAGAGTAAGCTTTCGGAGCGTTGATGATGAAACGTTCTCTGGAACTTTCGTTGCGGGTGATTATCTGGCACAGGGAGAACGCGACCTAAATATGAAATCCGGAGGTTTTAATTATGCTTATTATGAAGGGGGGGCGAAATTACCTGACTTTAAAAAACTAAAACCTGTAAAAATAGGCCGGACGGACTCCGGGTTGGACATTCCGGAGCCATTGACATCTTGTTCAGGAGCTGCTTTACAAGTAGATCCGAAACACTTTGACCAGGTTAATTAACTGCTTATTAGGTACAATTTTCCATATCACCAACACAACTCGGTGCTCAAGAGCGCACGGAATAGCCTGGTCAAGCCTGCCGTAATATCCAGCTTCTCCAAGGATCTTCTCCCGGTCGATGGTCAAATAATTATAAAATTTAACGGCAAAAGAATAATCCATCGCTGCCAATTCCATGTCTTTTAATCTAAACTGAACAACTAAAAATTCTTCAATTTTTTTTCTTGTTGCATTCCACTGCTTTAATGTTTCACCCGATCTGAGTTTCTTATCGACCATCTTTTTGAAGTTGGCGATATGCAGATCCGATGCCTGTAATAGTGTGGAAATTACTTGAGCTTCCGGCTTCGGAATTCCCTTACTTAACATTGCCGGCAAACCTTTATAAACATTTTTGACCATTAAAGGTGTGATATGCTCATATCCGGCTTGGAGCACAAAAAACTCCCTGTTGAGGTCCACAGTTACCTCGCTGATTTTAAGGTTCGTTTTTTTCTCCAGACTGCCGCCCTTGGCTATCTTATTTTCAACGTCCCAGTTGTTTAGATGTACTTTCTTGCCGATGGCAAGTTCTTCGGGCTCTTCCCCCTCAATACTAATCCTGCAAATAACAGGCGCATATCCCTTAACGTCTGCTTTAGATTTACGGTGCCAAAATAGCAACGTTAATTTCTGATGGTTTTTCATTTCAATGAACTTTGGTGAACAATCTGTTTAGCGGGACTCCGAAAAACCTAATTGTTGCCATAAACAATTGTCGTACAATATCTTAATTGCCGAACTGGTGCCCTAAAGATAAAATGACTGGTGCCCAATTCAAATAGGGCACCAGTTAGCTTGATCTGAAATGATTCGAAATGATTTGTTTATTTTTTTGGCGGGGTGGCCAAAAGTGCATTGAAAATGCATTTTAAACAGAAAAGGCGCATTTTCATGCGCCTTTTGACTCTAAACAGTTAGAAGGTTTTCCCTTCCAGTGATCCCGCTGGGATTCGAACCCAGGACCCCAACATTAAAAGTGTTATGCTCTACCAGCTGAGCTACGGAATCATACTTTAAGCGTTTCCGTTTAAAGTGGTGCAAATATAGGACTATTAGGCTATGGATGCAAGCGTTATTTTAATTTATTTTTTAATGTTTTTAAGCCCTTCATTGCCAGCTTCCTGCATTTTTAAAATGCCTATTTTTCCGCCGTTGCCTGCCAATAAAATCAATTTTCCACGTTTGGCCTTGCGGCAAACGTTAAAACTGGTATCATCAATTTTAGTCCATGTTTTACCGCCATCGGTTGTAATATTGGTGCCAGGTGTACCTGTTGAGAGGAATGTATCACCCATAATAAACTCTACACATGATTGAAAACCAGCAGGTTCTTTAACGGGTGGGCTTAAAAGTTTAAAAGGGCGGGTTGCATAGCTAACCGCAAGTGAGTCTGTTTTTTTATCATTTGCATAATCTCCGCCAATTAATACGTTGTTTTTTTTGCCTATGGCGACAGAAAATGATCCCTGGCTGGGTTTTCCATGTGCAATAGGGAAGTTTGCATAATCCCAACCGTTTTTATTTGACCAGGACAGTAGCCGGCTGCTTTTTCCTCCCGAGGCTATAAATATTTTACTATCAATAACCCGTAAACAAGTACCGCTTGCAGCAAATGCAGCCTCGCCGGGTATTGCGTATGGCTCATCTTTAAATGGGCTCCAGGTTTCGCCACCGTCATTGGTTTCAAGCAATAAAAATTTGTTGTTGATGGGGTCACCTAATATTAAACCATGTTGTGGTTTGTCAAAATCCATGGCATCTAAAAAATAGGTTGTATCGGTATTTTTATATTTTACCTGCCAGTTTGCACCTCCATCACTAGTTTTTAAAACCAATGCCGGTGTACCCGAGCTCATGATTACCGCGCTTTTATCAGAAAAAGCTTCAATATCCCTGAAATCGGCTTTTTCAAATCCCTTTACCTGCTGCCATGTCCAGTTTTTGCCGCCATCGAGAGTAATGGCAATATATCCGCGACTACCGCTGATCCATGCTACACTGTCATCCACTACAGATAAACCACGGATACTGGTTGGTTTGCCCTCTTGTAATTGTAATATGCTTTGCGCTTTTAAACAAGCGGTGATCAACAAAAAAAGTGATAAGAAACCAAGTTGCAATAGGTGGAATTTTTTCATTTTACCAGGATAAAGAGTTGAATAGTTTACCCGAAATTAATTTTTACAACGCCAAGTTGCAACCAATTGTAGTTTTTTATATTTATGAATGGCGTTTTGCATTAAAAATTTATATTTGCAGCCGCTAGAAGATGTGAGACGTTAGATATGAGTATTGAGATAATTTGTCTCCCACCTCAAATCTAACATTTCAAATCTCTTTCATAATGCCCGGATGGCGAAATTGGTAAACGTTGCGGTCTCAGAAGCCGTTGAGAATTGTCTCTTGAGAGTTCGAGTCTCTCTTCGGGCACACCCATTTTAAATTTGAGACATTAGATTTGAGTATTGAGACTGGTTATAACTATTAATCTCAGGCTCAAATCTAACATCTCAAATCTTTTTTAATATGCCCAGGTGGCGAAATTGGTAGACGCACCATCTTGAGGGGGTGGCATTCGTAAGGATGTGGCGGTTCGAATCCGCTCCTGGGCACGCACCTCTGTTAACCTAAATTTTATATTTATTGGAGGGGAGTTTAACTCATCCCTTGAAAATTACCTTTTTTCAATGGTGCTTAACATAGCGGGATCCGCTGTTTTTACTGAGGAAGAATTTGATGATGGTGGGTTTACTTTACCGGAAAATTCAATCTCATTAACCTCTTTTTGCAAAAGGGCCGCTTGATCTTCAAGTATTTTTATCCGGATGTTTGTTATGCGTGCTTCAGTCTCTTGCGCAGACCGGGTCGTTTGAATATCTGTTTTAAGGCCAAAATAGGAGGTAACTACTGATGCTACAATGCTGGCAGTGCTAATAATTGTAACCACCACATTTTTTATTGTAATGCCTTTTATCTGATGATTTTCGATGGCTGTCATAGTTTAGTTTTTGATAATAATGATAGGGCTTGAACTTGTTTTAATGTTGAAAGAATCCGCAGAACTGATAGTGCCTGTAAACTCTTTTAAATGTCCTTAAGATTTAACAGAGAATTAAGTATTTGTCTACGAATGCGCTGTAATGTTTTTTGAGGATTAAAAATTTTCTATGGAGGTATTTAAATCCGTTAATATTTGGTTTATTTGAAAAATGCATACTTGTTTAAAGAAAAACTTCGATATCTTCAAACAAAAGTTGGATGCTGATATAAGAGAAATACCACAAGTATTTCAAGCAAAATATTTATCCGGATTAGACGGACTACGAGCAATTTCAATCACTTTCGTGGTATTGGCTCATTCGCTGCTAGGAAAAGCCTGGGAGCATAGGAGTTGACATATTCTTTGTAATAAGTGGGTTTTTAATTACCACGCTTTTATTGAAAGAAAAAATTAGAAATGGAAAAGTTTCCTTAAAAAAGTTCTACGTTCGGAGGATATTAAGAATATTCCCGGTTGCATATCTCTATTTATTCTGTCTCTTAATTCTTACCTATATTTTTCCTACTTTAATTAGCTATGTAATTGTTCTTAATTTGAAAGATGCTAATTTTTTTCATTGATATTAAATCATCCAATTTTAATTAAGGTGGGCAAGCTTTCATATAGTATTTATATATGGCAGCAATTGTTTACTTTAAATCAACCATGGAAAGGATATTTTAAATACTCAGATTCATTGTTGTTAAATTGGATTGCTTTATTAGTAGTGGCTTATACTTCGTACACTTTTTTTGAAAGTAAATTTTTGAATCTTAAAGGAAAATTCAGAACTATTTAAGGAGTGGATAGGATAAAGTCATTTAAATCAAGTGCATCGGGATAATGGATAACCTGCCACAATTTGTTGTGGTTTTTAAGCATAAATTCAGATTAAATAACAAAAAACCAATCATTTAGACTTAAGAAAAAGAGATACTAATGTTTGCCCTAACATTGAGGTCTGATTTCTTATAAATAGTGATTTTAAACAGCTTTATTTGTTTAAGTGAGAAAGTTGGAATACATCACAGTTTTAAGAGCTATAGCAATACTTGCTGTATTGGCAGTGCATGTAAATTTGCTAACGGCAAGCGGACAACATTTCAATCCTTATATTCAATCGGCCATAAATAATGGGGCACGCGGTGTGCAGTTGTTTTATTTATTAAGTGCTTTTACACTATTTCTGTCACTTAATAAAAGGAGCGTGACAGAAAAGAAACCGATAACCAATTATTTTATCAGACGCTTTTTCCGGATAGCGCCTTTATATTATATTGCTATACTTTATTATTTATGGCAGGATGGGACTGGGCCACGTTATTGGTTAGGTGATGCCAATAGTATTTCATTAGCCAATGTTGCCAGTAACTTTTTGTTTTTACACGGTTTTAGTCCTTACTGGATAAATAGTGTAGTGCCCGGAGGCTGGTCTGTTGCTGTTGAGGTTTTGTTTTATTGTTTATTGCCAATGCTTTTTTATAGGATCAAAAATATTCAGCAAGCATGTGCTTTTACAATAATTGCTTTAATAGTGCGATTGATCTTGATCAGGATTCTTTTTCATTATCCATTAATTGCAGATAAAGAATTATGGAGTAATTACCTGTTTCTTTATCTTCCGAATCAACTGCCCATATTTGCTTTAGGCGTTGTATTGTACTTTATTCTGTATGACAGTGATAATATTAGATTCTCATTTAAATTTTTGTTCATAGTTTCAGCTTGTATTATTGCCGGCCTGGCAATTAAACCGGAGCTATTTGTATTTGAAGCTTTTTATTTTGGAATAGCATTTTTGTTACTGGCTTATGCTTTGCACAGGTATCACCCTGCTGTATTATTTAATTATGTGTTTCTATACCTTGGTAAAATAAGCTATACACTTTATTTAACTCATTTAGCCGCCATATTCCTTCTGACAAAATTTAAATTAGCTAATGTTATTAAGACCAATAATGGAACAACTACCATTATAAATTATGCTTTAAACTATAGTATGGTTTTAATTGTCAGTGTTTTTATATCCACTATTTTATATTATACCATTGAGGAGCCTATGCAACGGGTTGGT